>Ga0209640_10001561_pt1 | contig 19498 bp, 10 predicted proteins | sample RifCSP10_1_FD_184018 | JGI IMG/M metagenome (GOLD analysis project Ga0209640, IMG submission 184018) | Soil microbial communities from Rifle, Colorado - Rifle CSP2_sed 10_1 (SPAdes) (version 2) | ecosystem: Environmental > Terrestrial > Deep subsurface > Rock core/Sediment | place: Rifle...
CCGGACACCTCTACCCCGAGCACCGATTTCTACCAGGTCGGTTCCCTTCGCGTGCTCTTGCGGCCGCAGCCAGAGGTAGAGTTCATGTGCCGGCTCCACACGCAGCAACGGAGGGGGCCGACCGACCGGATTCTCGGCTGCTACGTCCCGCAGGCGAAGGCGATCATCTCGACGCCGGACCCGCACGTGCTCCTGCACGAGTTCAAGCACTATTTCGAGGGCCCGTTTCACGACTAGATCGACTGACGCTTCCTAGTCCGTTCCGCTTCCGCCCCGTTTCGCAGCGTCCCTCCCTCACCGAAATCTCCTGTTGACATGGCCCGCGTGTTCCACCACTATGCCCGGTCAACATTAGGGCGCCCGCGAACGCCCGGCACGCAGTTGTTTCGCGGTCGAGAGTCACTAGGAGGGGAGCATGTCCACCCTTCGCGCTAGTCGCCCCGTCGCCGTCCTCCTGCTCGTCACGCTGTGGCCGGCCCTCGGCATAGCGCAGTCGGCTCCCCCAGCCGGAGTCGTCACTGGGCTCCAGGGCACGGCGCGCCTTGTCCGGCCGGTCGTTGCCCAACCGATCCCCTTGAAATTCAAGGATGACCTGTTCCTTCGTGACCAGGTCGACACCGCGGAAAACTCCGTGGTCCGCGTCCTCCTGGGGGGCAAGGCGCTCGTCACCATCCGGGAGCTGTCGACCTTCGCGATCACCGAGGAGCCCGGGCGTGCGGCGGTTGACCTCAAGAGCGGCAAGATCGCGGTTGGGGTAGCCAAGAGCCTGCTCAAGGCGGGGGAGGTCATCGAGATCCGTACCCCCAATGCGATCGCGGCGGTGCGGGGCAGCCTCCTCATCGCGAGCGTGGCCACCCTGGGCGGGGTGCTGCAGAGCTCGTTCACTGCCCTCGACGCGTCCCTCCCGATCACCGTGACTCCGGTCGGTGGGACCGGCCTTTCGGTGGCCTTGAATGCCAATCAGGCCGTCGGTGTCTCGGGTATCGGCGCAAGCACTGCGGTGGGACCGGTCCAGAACATCACTCCGGATGTGGCCCGGCGCGAGGCCCAGACCGCCACGGCGCCGCGGGAGGTCGATGGGCAGGGCACCTCTTCGCCCATGGCGACCGAGATCAGTGCCGCCAAGGCGCAGGAGGCGGCAGTGCTGGCCTCGCTGATCGCGCCGCCGCCTACGGGCGCGGCGCCCCCGCCCGCGGACACAACGCTGACCTCGGCCACCCAGACTCAGCTGCTGCAGGAGGAGGGTTCCACGCTCACCACCGCATCGCAGACGGTGGTCTCGTCGACCCCCCCTCCGCCGTCGACCGGGGATCTGGGCGTCAACGCGACCGCGGCGACGACCACTACCTCGGAGAGCTCGCAGCCGGCCGGTGGCACACCTCCGGATAGTGAGACGCCGCCCGGGGGTGGCACCGGTGAGGTTCCGCCAGGAGATGGGGGAGGGACGCCACCAGGCGGTGGGACCCCGCCGGGCGGGGGTGGTGGGCCGGTGGTGATCTCGAACCAGAATCTCGCGCTGGCGGCCGACCAGACCCTGAAGACGTACAGCGGCCAGAGCGCCAGCACGGATACCACCGCGGCCGTGACGGTCACCAACTCGACGGTCACGGGAGCAGGCAACCTGATCGTCGTCGAGCCCGGCGCCGATGCGAGCCTGGCCGGCCCGCTCCTGAATGTGACCGGACCGGCGGGGAGTCCATCCGCTCTGACCGCCAATTCCGCCGTAGTCGACATCCAGGGCGTCCTGTCGAGCTCGACGACCGGGAGCTTCATCAGCATCGACCCCACGATCGTCAGCACTACCGACTTCCTTCGCATCGTCGGCGGCACCCTCAACCTGGCCGGCGCGCTCCTGACCGACGTCCAGGGGATCTACGCGGTGGCCGGCGATTTCCTGTCCATCCAGGGGGGGACCCTCACCGCCAGTGGCGCCTCCCCGCTGCTTCAGTTCTCCGGCAGCTTGGTGGGCCCTGGTGCGCCAGCCTCCGCGAGCCCGAACCACGTTCTTACGCTTGGCGGCGCCTCGACGGCGAACTTTGGCGGCTCTCTCATCAGTCTGACGAACAGCAGCGCTCTGGGTATCGGTGGACCAGCGGGCTCGGCGCTGGTTGCGTTCGGCCAGGGGACTGCGCTGACGAGTTTGTCTGCATCGCCGTTCGTGGATCTCTCGGGGAGCGCGATGATTCTTGGCCCGGGCGTGCGCGGCCTGCTGGCCACCGGGGGCACCGCCGGCATCGGGGGAAGCCTCCTGCGCGCTGCGGCGGCCTCGAGCATTCTCGGCGACCTGAACGTGCCTTTCGTGGACCTCACCAATGCCGTGGTCAACATCGCGGGCGCCGTGGTTCGCCTCGAGGGCGGCAGCCTGCTGCAGAGCGGCGGTGTGAAGGTGACGGGCGGCTCGCTGACTGCGAGCGCCCTCGTGTCAACGGATGGCCAGGGTAATTTCCTGGCGATCGGCGGTCCAGCGCTAGACCTGGCCAACACGAGCGCGACGCTGGGGGCACTGGGCCAGGAGCCCACCGGGAGCACCGACACGGTCGCCCTGAACCTGGGCTTGAACCAGCCCGCGCTCCGACTCTCCAGCAGCGCGCTGACCCTGACGGAGATGAACGACACGGTGCTCGGGCTGGGTGTTGATGGCGGCCCCGTGCCCACGATCCCCGGAGTCGGAGTCGTATCGAGCGGGACGGCGGCCGCGCCGAGCACGATCAACCTCAAAGGCACGCTGTTCGAGCTGACAGGGGTGAATGCGACGGCCACCCAGGCGATGGTCCAGCTTGACCAGACCGCGCTCGTTCAGGCGGAGACGGCGAATGACCTGATCTCCGTCATGGTGCCGGCCGATCTGACCGCTACTATGGCCGGCCCGCTGCTGAGCGTGACCAACAGCACGCTCAACACCAGCGGCCGTCTGGTGCGCTTCAGCGGAGGAACTCTCACAAGTAGCACCACGGCGCCCTTCCTCTTCTTCGATCCGAGTAGTATCACGAGCGCGCAGCAGATGATCCAGCTCGACAGCGCGTTCAATTTGACGCTGGCCGGCCCGCTGGTGTCGGCGCAGAGCACCGCGTTCAACGTCGGCAACCAAAGCGTGAGCGCTTTCGGATTCGCAACGGTCCTAGATGGGGCCAACCTCACCGGTACCGGCGCGGGGGCATTGCTGCAGTTTGACGCCTCGAGCTTCGACGGCGGGACGGTCTTGAGCGTGCGGCGGTCGCTCTCGACGCTGAACCGCTCGACGCTCACGTTGGCCGGGCCGCTCTTCTCCGCGGTCAACGGTAGCTCTTTCAACACATCGAGCCTGGGGCTGGGACCCACGCTCGGGACTGCCGGCGGGCCCTGCTGCTCGCTGGCCAGCGTCACCCAGGGCGGCCAGTTTTCCAGCACGACGCCGGCGGCCTTGATCCAGGTGACCGGGTCTACCGTGAATGCAGGGCCGGATGCCCAGTCCGGGGGCACCATCGTCAACATCGCCGACACCTTTGGTGGCGCTCCGACGGCGGAGCTGGTAGCGCCGGCCAGTGTAACTCTGGCCGGCCCATTGCTCCGGTCCGACAACAGCACGCTCACGGCGCTGTTCCACCTGCTGCGCGTCGGGAACTCGGGTCTCGTCAGCACGACCGCGGATCCTTTGATTCAGATCAACAACAGCACGGTAAATCTGGGCGGGCTCGACCCCTTTGCCAACGCCACCAGCACGGCGCGGCTGCTCAACCTGTCGGGCACTGCCGCAAGCCCGGCCACGCTCACGCTGCAGGGGCCGCTGGTCAGTGCGCTGAACTCCACACTGACTTCGACCGGGTCGATGTTCGGCGTGCTCGACAACGCGACGCTCACGAGCAGCACTCAGAATGCGCTGATCTCCATCAATGGCGGGTCAGCCCTGGCCGCGGTTTCTGGTCCGGGGAATAGCTTCATAAGCGTCTCCTCGAGCCTCGGATTGCCACCCACGATAGGCCTATCTGGACCCCTGCTCGCCGCCTCCAATACGGTTTTGCATAACGGCGATGCGACCAACAACGCCTTCTCGTTTCTGTTCATTGGTGACGGCAGTAGTGTAACGAGCACCAGTTCGATAGGACTCCTGGCCTTTGACAATGTCAGCCTAGACACTTCAGCCAGTATCCTGAGCTTGCGGCGGTCGCAATCGACCGCGATCCCGACCAGGCTCACGCTGGCCGGACCCCTCTTCGTGTCGGTCAACGGCAGTACCTTCAACACGACCAGTCTCGGCCTTGGCTCCGCCTGCTGCAGCGCCTTCGGGGTGAGGCAGGCGGCCGAGCTCACTGGTACGAGTACGGCGCCGCTCATCCAGTTGACCGGGTCCGCCTTCAATGCAGGACCCGACCCACAGTCTGGAAGCAGTTTCTTCAGCGTGTCGGACGACAGCATCGATGGCCCGGTGACCGCCCCCGCGAAGGTGGCCTTGGCGGGACCGCTGCTGCAGTTTACCGGTAGCTCGATCAACGCGCTGTCAAATCTCCTTTCGATTGTGCGATCGAACTTCTCGAGCACTTCGACCGGCGCGCTGATCCAGGTTAACAACAGCACGGTCAATCTTGGCGGTGTCGATCCGTTCAGCAATCTCACGAGCGCAGCCCGGGTGCTGAACCTCTCCGGTACCCTGGCAACTCCCGGCACCCTCACGCTGCAGGGCCCGCTCTTCAGCGCTGTCGGTTCCAACCTGGCGACGACTTCTGAGGCGTTTGGTATCTTCGCGGGTGGATCGCTGACGCAGAGCGGGTCGGTTGATCCGCTGCTGGTCCTCTCGGGGGGAACGGTCAACTCGGGAGCCACCTTCATCCACGCGCGGGGTGTCGCCGCTGGGGGATCGATTCCGGCTGTCCTGAGCTTGTCAGGCCCGCTGCTGACGATGAGCGGGACTACGATGAACGTCAGCGGGAACCTGCTGCGCCTAGCTGACGGCGGCTCGTTGGCCAGTACTACCGGGACCCCGCTCATTGGCCTATCCGGCGGGACTCTCACCGGGCCGCCAGCCGGCTCGGTGCTTGGCGGATCCTTGCTCCGGATGTTCTCGCAGGTCGGACAGTCCGGCACCTCGCTTTCGCTGTCAGGCCCGTACATGGCCTCGACCGGAATGGCCTACAGCGCCCCGGATGCTACCGCGTTCAACATCGCTGATGGCGCGGTCATCAACAGTACTTCCACGCAGCCGTTCGCCTCGATTTCGGGCGGATCTACAACGGCGGCGGGTAGCATCATGAGTTTCGCGGCGGGGACCTCCTTTACAACGCCCGGCCAGCCCACCACGGTGGGCAATGGCGTTGCCCCGACGGTGAGCTTGGCCGGCCCGCTGCTGAGCGCTCAGAACACAACGATCGCGAATGGCAACCCCGCCATCAATACCAACAGCTTCATGGTTGTGGCCGACGGCTCCACGCTTGCGAGCACGAGCTCGTCGCCCCTGCTGTCGTTCGATGCAACGAGCGTGCAGACCTCGGGTAACATACTCACCCTACGGCGGTCGCAGTCGGCTTTCTTGCCCAGCACTCTTACCCTGGCTGGACCGCTCTTTGCTGCCGTGAACGGCAGCAGCTTCAACACGACAAGCCTCGGCTTCGGGTCTGCCTGTTGCAACGCCTTCCACGTGGGCCAAGGTGCGCAGCTCATCAGCACAACAACTGCTCCGCTCATCCAACTGACGGCGCCAGTGTTCAACGCGGTTGCCAGTGTCCAGTCGGGTGCGAACTTCTTCCAAGTGGCGGACACCTTTACGGGGGCACCCGTCAATGAGCTCGTTGCGCCCGCCACGGTGGTCCTCTCGGGACCCCTCCTGAGTGTGACGAACAGCAGTATCAGCGCACTCTTCGCGCTGGCATTGGTTAGTCGTTCGAGTCTCACGAGCACCAGTCCTGACCCCCTGATCGAATTGACCGGGAGTGCCGTCTCGATCGGAGGTGTGAATCCGTTTGATAGCACGGTGACAGCGGGGCGGGGCCTCGCGGTTTCGGGGTCTGCCGTTTCGGGGACCGTCGCCTCAGCCGCGGTTGTTTCGCTGGGCGGACCACTCCTGCGGGCGACGAACTCTGGCCTGGTTTTGACCGAAGACGTACTCGAGCTGTTCAACGGGGCGACGCTGACGAGTCAAAGCTCGGCGCCTCTGATCCAGTTGAGCAATACCTCGCTCACTCTAGGTACGCCGAGTCTGAACGGCGACGTCTTGGAGGTGACGGGCACCGGCGGCCCGAGCGGCAACAACCCCTCGTCCGTGAGCCTGAACGGTTCGCTCCTGGCGGTGTCCAACGGTAGCAGCCTCAACCTGACGGGCGGCTTCTTCATCGGGGGATTCTCCGGCGGGGGTGCGACCACGGTGTCGGACCTGACTGGCCCATTCGTGCTGATCACTGCGGGTACACATGCGGTTGCCACGAATGCAGGGGTGGGCATGTTCCGGCTGTTCGGCAACGGATCCGTGGGGGCCGACGCAGAGAGCGGATTGGCTCTGGGGACTTACCGGCCACTTCAGAGCGCCAGCGTGCTCGCCGACGGCTCGCGCCCGCTGCCGGCACCGCTGCTGGAGACGGTCGGTGCGACGGTGAGCGGTCAGAAGATCCTGAGGATGGACACCGCGCTCCTTGAGGCAACGGCTCCCCTTCTCAATCTCCGGCCAAACGGGGCAGCATCCAGCACGTTGACTGCCACTGGCACCGACGCCATAGACCTATCGTTCGGATCCCGGGTGTCGGCCTTGGGAAGCAGCCTCATCCGGCTCGATAACAGCGTGCTCAATGTGGCCAACGGCTCGCTGGTCAACGTCAACGCGAGCAAGCTGACCGTGGGCGGAGACCTGGTCAGCCTGCTCAACGGGGCGACGCTCAGCCTGCTCAATGGACCATTGCTCACCGTGAGCAGCAATGGGTTCGTGAACATCACCGGCGGCCTAGTCAGCTTCGGCGGCACCGGCGGAAACACCGTCAACGTCACGAACAGCCTGTGCCCGTGCTCTCTCTTCGGTGGTGTCCCGGTCGCGCTTCAGAACGGAGCGCTGGCGGCGAACGTACAGATCGCGGCTCCCATCAAGAACCCGGCGCTGGGCACGTTGAACCTTTCGCCGAATGCCGCCTTGGCCGTCGTCAACGGCGTCGGGAGCAAGCTGATTGTCGGCGCCCAGTAAAGCGAGTCGAGAGGGGTGACCGCAGCTAGTACGTCCAGCCGAGGATGGCGGAGACGACGTTCCGGCGGTACTGGAAGATGTCGAGGTTGGACCGGGCGAAGGTGGTTTGGTGGCTGACTGTGAAGGTCAGGTTGTAGGGTAGGGGGGTCACGATCGCGAAGACGTTGGTGTACTCCGTGTCGTGTCGCTGCGTGGTGCCCGGGGCCTGGCTCGGCAGGATGGTGTTCTTGTGCCGGTAGTCCCGGAGATGAACGTCGAAGTCGTTGGTCAGGCGGATGCCGAGCCAGGGCAGGGTGTACTGGCCGCCGGCCAAGACCCGGTTACCGTAGTAGCTGTAGTTCCGCCCGCGTCGATTGGGCCCCTCGGTGTCCTCGAGGTCCCACTGGTAGCCCACCTTGAGCAAGTGCCGGTCGTTCGAGAATCGGAAGACGTACGTGAGGCCGAGCATGTAGTTGACGCCGTCCCGTTTCTCCTCACGCGGGATGTTGGTGTCCAGAGAAAACTGCTTGTCCTGGTATCGGAACTGGCCGGCCGCGAGACTCCAGGAGTTCGGCAGCAGGACGACGCTGGGCACGACGGTATGCCGCTGCACGAACTCGTCCCCACCGAGCGTCAGGTAGTCGTACGTGTACTGGAGGCCGGCCTGATAGGGCATCCCGGCGACCGCCCCGCGGTAGGTCGTGCCGAGGCCGCCCAGGTAGTTCACGATGTTGAAATCGGGCAGGTCGTTGTTGTAGGTCGTGAAGAACGAGAAGGTCGCCGTAGCATCGAACCCGGCCCGCCGGAAGAACGAGTAGTCGAGCCGCACCGCGGCCAGCTCCGCCGTGCTGGTCTGCTCACGCTGGCGCAGGAGCCCCACGAGCGGATCGGCGCCCTGCTCGGGATTCACGACGACGTTGTCATCGTAGAAGAACCCGAGGCGCACCTCGGCCCTGAATCGGCGCTCACCCTCGCGCGCGGCCGCGACCGCACCACGCAGGCGCTCGGCCGGGCCGGTGAGCGCCGAGGCCGGCTGGAGCCTGAGCGCCTCGTCGATCTCCGCGGTGGCCTGCTCGGGCAGCCCCAGGATGCCGAGGGCAAGGCCGCTGTAGAAACGCGTGAGCTGCTGGATGTTCGGATCGGCCGAGGTGCCCGCCCGGAAGGCCCGCAAGGCACCCTGGTAGTCCTTCTGCCGGTAGCGCAGGAAGCCGACGTAGTAACCGAGGCTGTCGAGCCGCGGATTCGAGGCGAAGACCTCTTCCAGCAACGGCTTGGCGCGGTCGTACCGCTCCATCCCGAAGTAAAGGGCGCCGAGTTGGAAGGTGATGGACTGGTCCCGAGGGTCGCGGGCGCGGGCTTGTTCGAGCGCCTCCGCGGCCTGGTCGTACCGCTTGAGGGCGATGTTGGTCAGGCCCGTGTAGTAGAGGGCGTCCACATTGTTGGGCTCGAGGCGCAGGGCTTCGCGGAAACTTTGCAGGGCTTCCTCGTACCGTTTCGCGTCGTAGGCGAGGACGCCGCGCGCGACGAAGACGGAGGCCTCGCCCTGCTGCGCCCAGGTGGGTGCGGCCAGCGCATACGCGAGGAGGACAGCCATCGCGAAGCTCGCCACGAGGGCGAGGTGAGGAGCGGACGATACCGCGCCTACACCGGATCGGCCGAGCCGCATGGTGCCCTCCCTGTGCCTACGGAAATCGGGACGGGAGCGACGGTCCGAACGGGGTCCGAACAGGGGTTGATGATTACCAGCCGGGGCTGCCGATTGTCAAGAAATCGGGGTGGCCAGGATCGGTTCGGGGGAGGCACATGGGTGTGACCTGTCCCGGGTGTCACCAGAGGAACCCTGTAAGGGCACACTTCTGTATGGCCTGCGGTACCCGGCTGGAGAGCAATGCTTCCCCGCGGGCCTACACCCCGAAGCACCTGGCCGAACGAATTCTGAGCTCCCGGGAGGCACTCGAAGGTGAGCACAAGCAGGTCACGGTCCTCTTCGCGGATGTTCAGGACTTCAGCGGCCTGACCGGGCAGATGCAACCAGAGGACGTCCATCTGCTGATGGACGAGGTGTTCGCGGTCCTGCTGGATACGATCCACCGCTACGAGGGCACGATCAACCAGTTCCTGGGGGATGGCGTCATGGCCCTGTTCGGGGCGCCGGTAGCGCTCGAGGACCATGCGTTGCGAGCGGTCGAGGCCGCGCTCGAGATCCAGGCGGCGTTCACGGAACGAGCCGCCGATTTCCGTCGGCGCTTCAGCGGCGCACCCGCCCTCCGGATCGGGCTCAACTCGGGGCGTGTGGTGGTCGGTAAGATCGGTGACGACCTTCGGATGGACTACACGGCGCAGGGCGATACGGTCAATCTGGCCGCGCGCTTGCAGCAGCTCGCCGAGGCCGGAACCGTCGTGATGGGCCCGGCCACTCGCCGGCTCGTCGCGGACTCCGTCGAATGCGTCTCCCTGGGCCCGCAGGCGGTGAAAGGCCGGGCCGTGCCCGTCGAGGTCTACCGGGCAATCCGCGCGCTCGACCGTGGCGAGCTGATGGGCGCCTCGCCCGAGCGGGGGTTGGCACCTTTCGTTGGCCGGGAGGGCGAGCTCGACCTCCTGGTCGAGCTGTTCGATCAGGCTGCCGGTGGCCAGTCGAGGACGGCCATCGTCACAGGAGAGGCGGGGGCCGGTAAGTCCCGGCTCCTTCTGGAGCTCCGCCGTCGGATCGATCAGCCTGCCTTGCGGTGGTTCGTTGGGCACTGCGTGCCCTATGGCCGGTCCACGCCGTATCGCCCGATCGTCAAGAGCATCCGCGCCGCGTGCGGTCTCCAGGACAGCGACCAGCCGGAGGCCGTCTTCGCGGCGCTGGACGGATTGTTGGCTCCACTCGGGGACCAGCGTCAGGAAGTCGCGCCGGTGCTCCGCTACGTCCTCGGGTTGCAGCCATCGCACGCTCCCCTCTATCCGTTCTCGGGGGTGGAACGGCGGGTGGCTCTGACGCGCGCGCTCGACGCGGTGATCGAGGCCGTCGCCGGCGCGGGGCCGCTCGTCCTGGTCTGGGAAGACTGTCAGTGGCTCGATCCGGTCAGCGCCGAATACCTTGCCTTGATCTCTCAGCGGCTAGCGGAGCGCCCGATCTTCTTCATCCTGACCTACCGCCCCGACGATCAGCCACGCTCCCTCGCGCGCCCCGGTGGCGAGCGCATCCCGCTCCGGCCGCTCACGATGTCGCAGGCCCGGACGCTAGTTGGCCAGCTGGCCGGCGGCCAGCTGCCTCCGGAGCTCGTCGACCTAGCAGTCGAGCGCGCCGGCGGCAATCCGCTCTTCCTCGAAGAGGTGACGCGTACGCTCTTGGAGGCCGGGCCCGAGAGCATTCCGCCCACCGTCGAGGCCCTTCTCCGAGCCCGCATCGATCGTCTCCCCGCGCACCTAAAGGTCGCGCTAACGACCGCCGCGGTCATCGGTCAGGAGTTCTCTCGTCCGCTGCTGGAGCAGGTGCTGGGGGAATCCCAAGAGCTGACCGCGACGCTTCGCGAGCTCGTCGATCAGGCCCTGCTCGCCAAGTCCGAGGTCGTGCCCGACGTCTTCCGGTTCCGGCAACCCCTTCTCCAGGAGGTGGCGTACGAGGGCTGGCTCAGCCATCGGCGCAAGACACTCCACCGGGAGATCGGCGAGGCCATCGAGCGGATGTATTCGCATCGGCTCTTCGAGCACCTGGAGAAGCTCGCCCGGCATTTCACGCGGTCCGAAGAGTGGGAGCGCGCCGTCCGCTACCAACGCGCGGCGGGACGCAAGGCCGCAACCTTGTGCGCCAACCCGGAGGCGATCCAACGCCTCGAGCGCACGCTCGAGATGCTGGAGCGGCAGCCGGAGAGCCCCGGTCGCAGCAGCCTGGCCATCGACATTCACCTGGATCTCTGCTCGCCCAACCTGCAGCTCGGACGGCTCGAGGAAGTGCGGCGGCGGTGTCACGAAGCGGAAGCCCTCGCCAAGCCCCTCGGCGACCAGGACCACCTGGCTCAGGTGTATTCGCATCTGAGCAACTATCACTACATGAAGGGTGAGCCCGACACGGCCACCGAGTTCAGCCGGGTCTGCCTCACGATGGCTCCGGAGGCCGTCGACGACTCCCTGCCCCACGCGCCCCGGCAGTACCTCGGTACCTGCTATCACGTCATGGGCCGCTACGACGAGGCGGCGGCGGTGCTCGGCGAGCACGTCGAGGCCATCGAGCACGGAGACGAGTTCACGCGCCTCGGGCCGACCAACCTGTCCTATGTCTCCTCGTGCGGCTGGCTCGCCTTCACGCTTGCCGAGCAAGGCGAGTTCCCGCGTGCGCACGAGGTCGCCGCCAAGGCCACCCGCGCCGCGGCCATGGCCGGGCACGCCTACGTCCAGGCCATCGCCTCGACGTTCGTCGGGCTGGTCTGGCACTCGCAGGGGGAGATCGAGCACGCCGCGCCCATCCTCCAGCAGAGTCTGGAGACATGCATCGAGCACCAGCTTGTCGTCTGGCGGCCAGTCGCGGGGGCACTGCTTGGCCACGCCTATGTCCTGCTCGGCCGCATCCCGCACGGCCTGGACCTCCTGGGCGACGCCGCGGAACTGACCGAGCGGCTCCAGGTCCTCGCCTACCGGGCCCTCTGGACCGCCCGCCTGGCCGAGGCACTCCTCGTAGCGGGCCACCTGCCGAAGGCTCTGGAAACTGCGCACCGCGCGGTGGACCTGGCGGTGCAACACAAGGAGCAGGCTAACTACGCCCGCGCTCTGGTCGTGCTCGGGACCGCATATCTCCGGCAGGGCAGTTTTGACCAGGCCCGTGACCACCTGCAACGAGGCCTCGCGGAAGCGGAGCAACTTCACATGCGCCCGCTCGTCGCGCGCGGCTACGATGTCTTGGCGGGGTTGGCTGCTGAACAGGGCGACCCCGGGGCGGCCTGGCAATTCCGTGAGACCGGGGGCGCCATCCAGAAGGACCTGGGCTTGAAACCCTGGTGGGAGGCGCTGGTCACGCCGCCGCCGGCCGGCGCCGGGCGGGCGGCCGAGCTCCGACAGCGCCGACGGACGGCCGTGTCTTGGCCGGTCACGGTCGACGTCGGCCATCAGCGCCTTTACCTGCGCACCACCAATGTCAGCTCTCTCGCGGCCAAGGTGCGTTCGAGCGAGCCGCTCGAGGTTGGAACGCCCGCTCAGCTGCACTTCCAGGCCCCCGACGGGCACCCGGTTGACGTACAGGCCACCGTTTCACGTGCCGATGTGGACGGGTTTGTCTTTTCCTTTGTCGGCGGACACGAGCCGGACCTGTCGCTGCTGCGTGACCCCGATCCGCCGGCCTCGGCCCCGAGCCAGGTTCGCCCAACGTAGAGAGGCTCGGGCGGATTCCCGAACGCCCCTCACCCTGCCCTCTCCCCGGAGGGGAGAGGGATCAGTGGGCGCCGTGGGGAAAGGGGAGATGGATCGGCCCTCGGCGGCAACCACGTCATGATGGCCAGGACCACCGCGTAGATGGCCGTGACCAGCGCGACCCGGCGGCTGAAGGGCTTCTCGGGTGCTCGTGCAGCTCGTCGGGCTGCGGCAGCTCGACTTCGGGCAGCCGCTAGTTGCTGGAGCGGCCCCGCGTGATCTCCTCTTTCATGGCCGAGCGCCCGGCCTCGAAGGCGGACGTCAACCGCTGCGCCTGCTCCTCGAAGTACTCGCGGCCCTTGTCGAAGAGATCGCCGGCGCGGTCCTGCGCCTGCCCCGCCGCGTCCTGGGCGCGCTTGAAGAGGTCGCCGCTGTGCTCGGCCAGGAGCTCGCGCGTCTCGCGCCCGGTCTTGGGCGTGAGCAGCACGGCCGCCGCCGCGCCCGCGATGGCCCCGAGGAAGAACCACCCGAGATAGCCCGCCGCGTCGCTTCCGCGATCTTCCGCCATGGTCTTCTCCTTGGCTCCGTCGATCAGTGGTGTCGGTCCTTGAGGCGGTGGAGGAAGACTTCCACCCCTCGCTTCACCCCGGCCGCCATCCCCGCGTACTGCCCGATCCGCGTGAGCCCCCCCACCACGCCCACCACCCGCGCCACCTGCATCGAGATGTCCTCGACGCGCTCCACCACGACTCCGATCCGCTCCAGGTTGTCGTTGGCGTTGCGCGAGAGCTTCTGCAACTGCGCGGTCAGGCCCTCGATCTCGCTCACCAGCGGCCGGATCTCGCGCTCCACCTGCGCGAGCACGCTCTCCGCGCGGACTGCCGTCTTCCTGAGCGACAGCAGAGTGGAGATCAGCACGATCGTGAGCGCCACGACGCAGGCGAGAATGACGCCGGTCGCGAGGGGGGTCATCGCGATTGGAGTATGGCAGGGGCCACCGCGCAAGTCAATGAAAGGAGCCGGAAAAGGCCCGCATTCATTGACTTTCCAGACTCCCGGCCCCTATACTTCCCAAGCAGAGGTTCCCTGCCATGTCCCTCCACGATCGCTTCGACGAGCTGAGGCGCCGCAACGAGGCGGCCGAGCTCGCGGGCGGCCCCGATCGCGTCGCCCGGCAGCACAAGGCGGGCAAGAAGACCGCGCGCGAGCGGATCGAGCTCCTGCTCGACAAGGGCTCGTTCAACGAGATGGACCGTCTGGTCGTCCACCAGATCCGGGACTTCGGCATGGACGAGCAGCGCATCCCGGGCGACGGGGTGGTGACCGGCTCCGGGCGGATCCACGGCCGGCCGGTCTTCGTCTTCGCCCAGGACTTCACCGTCTTCGGCGGCTCGCTCTCCGAGGCGTACGCGCGGAAGATCTGCAAGATCATGGACCTCGCCATGAAGACCGGCACCCCGGTGATCGGCCTCAACGACTCGGGCGGGGCGCGGATCCAGGAGGGCGTGGTCTCGCTCGCGGGCTACGCCGACATCTTCCTGCGCAACACCCTGGCCTCGGGCGTGGTGCCCCAGATCTCGGCCGTCATGGGGCCGTGCGCGGGCGGCGCGGTCTACTCGCCCGCCATCACCGACTTCGTGTTCATGGTCAAGAACAGCTCCTACATGTTCGTGACCGGGCCCGACGTGATCCGGGCGGTCACCCACGAGGAGGTGTCGTTCGAAGAGCTGGGCGGCGCGTCCACCCACGGGGAGCGCTCCGGGGTGGCCCACTTCGCGGCGGACAACGAAGAGGAGTGCCTGGCCCTCATCCGCGAGCTGCTCACGTTCCTGCCCCAGAACAACGCGGAGGATCCGCCGGTTCGCCCCACCCTCGACCCGGTCGACCGGGTGGACGAGGAGCTGCAGACGGTGGTGCCGGACCAGCCGAACCGACCCTACGACATCAAGGACATCGTGCGGCCGGTGCTCGACGACCGCTACTTCTTCGAGGTGCACGCCGACTACGCCCCCAACCTGGTCATCGGGTTCGGGCGGCTGGGCGGCCGCCCGGTGGGGATCGTGGCCAATCAGCCCGCGCACCTGGCGGGCTGCCTCGACATCAACGCCTCGGTGAAGGGCGCGCGCTTCGTCCGCTTCTGCGATTGCTTCAACATCCCGATCGTGACCTTCGAGGACGTGCCGGGCTTCCTGCCCGGCACCGCCCAGGAGTTCGGCGGCATCATCAAGCACGGCGCCAAGCTGCTCTATGCCTTCTGCGAGGCCACCATCCCCAAGCTCACCGTGATCACCCGCAAGGCGTACGGCGGCGCCTACTGCGTGATGTCGTCCAAGCACATCCGGGGTGACGCCAACTTCGCGTTCCCCACCGCCGAGATCGCGGTGATGGGCCCGGACGGGGCGGTGAACATCCTCTACCGCCGGGAGATGGACGCGGCGGCGGATCCGGCCGCGCTCAAGGACGAGAAGGTGCGCGAGTACCGGGAGAAGTTCGCGAACCCGTACGCGGCGGCGGAGCGCGGCTACGTCGACGAGGTGATCGAGCCGCGCGATACCCGCCGCCGGCTCATCCAGTCCCTCGAGGTCCTGCACACCAAGCGCGACGGCAACCCGCCCAAGAAGCACGGGAATATTCCCCTGTGACCCCCGAAGAGCGCGCGCGCTTCGAGCAGGCCCGCCGGCAGTGGGAGGAGCAGACGCTCAAGCCCGCGCTCGGGCGGGCTCCCGAGCGCCCGGGCCCCTTCACGGACTCGAGCGGGGCGCCGGTCGAGCGGCTGCACACGCCCGCGGACACCGCGGGTGTCGATTACGTGCGGGATCTGGGCTTTCCGGGCGAGTTCCCCTACACCCGCGGCGTGCAGCCCACCATGTACCGCGGGCGCCTGTGGACGATGCGCCAGTACGCGGGCTTCGGCTCGGCGTCGGAGACCAACCGGCGCTTCCGATACCTCCTCGAGCAGGGCCAGAGCGGCCTCAGCGTGGCGTTCGACCTGCCGACCCAGATGGGCTACGACGCCGCCGACGAGATGGCCCGCAGCGAGGTGGGCAAGGTGGGCGTGTCCATCTCGAGCGTGGAGGACATGGCCGCCCTCTTCGAGGCCATCCCGCTCGACCGCGTCTCGACCTCGATGACGATCAACTCCACCGCCTCGATCCTGCTCTGTCTCTACATGGCGGTGGGCGAGCGGCAGGGCGTGCCGTCGGAGCGGCTGTCCGGGACGGTCCAGAACGACATCCTCAAGGAGTACATCGCCCGCGGCACCTACGTGTTCCCGCCCGATCCATCCATGCGGCTCATCACGGACATGTTCGCGTTCTGCCGCGAGCGGGTGCCGCGCTGGAACACCATCTCGATCTCGGGCTACCACCTGCGGGAGGCGGGCTCCACCGCGGCGCAGGAGGTGGCCTTCACGCTCGCCAATGGCATCGCCTACGTGACCGCCGCGCGGGAGGCCGGGCTCGCGGTGGACGAGTTCGCGCCGCAGCTCTCGTTCTTCTTCAACGCGCACAACAATCTTCTCGAGGAAGTCGCCAAGTTCCGGGCCGCCCGCCGGCTGTGGGCCCGCATCATGCGGGAGCGCTTCGCGGCCCGGGACCCGCGCTCCCAGATGCTGCGCTTCCACGCGCAGACCGCCGGCAGCATGCTGACCGCCCAGCAGCCGGAGAACAACATCGTGCGGGTGGCGGTGCAGGCCCTGGCCGCGGTGCTGGGCGGCTGCCAGTCGCTCCACACCAACTCGATGGACGAGGCCCTCGCCCTGCCGAGCGAGGCGGCGGTGCGCACCGCGCTCCGCACCCAGCAGGTCCTCGCCCACGAGTCCGGGGTGGCCGACGTCGTGGATCCGCTCGGCGGCTCCTACACCATCGAGCGGGCGACGCGGCGGATCGAGGAGGAGGCCGAGGTCTACATCGCCAAGATCGACGGCCTCGGCGGCTCGGTGCACGCGATCCCGTTCATGCAGCGCGAGATCCAGGAGGCGGCCTACCGCTACCAGCAGGAGGTGGAGGCCAAGCAGCGCGTGGTGGTGGGCGTCAACGAGTTCGTGATGGACGAGCCGCCGCCCGCGAACCTCTTCCAGGTGGACGCCGGCGTGGGCCAGGCCCTGGCCGAGCGCCTCGCCGCCCTGCGCCGCGCGCGCGACGGCACGGCCGCCGCCCGCGCCCTCGACGCGGTGGATCGCGCCGCACGGGGCCGCGACAACCTGCTGCCCCATATCCTGACCGCGGTGCGCGCGCAGGTGACGCTGGGCGAGATTTGCGACACGCTGCGGAGGGTCTTCGGTGTCCACCAGCCATCCATCGTCTTCTAGCCGGCCCCTCACCCCCGGGCCCCTCACCCCCGGGCCCCTCACCCTACCCTCTCCCCTGAGGGGAGTGGGTTCGAGCGGGGGCTCCAAGCCCCCTCTCCCCTCAGGGGAGAGGGCCGGGGTGAGGGGTGGTCTGGCGCTCCTTCTCGCCCTGCTCCTGCTGGTTACGCCGGCGCCGGCGGGGGCGGGGATCGCGGATCAGGTCGGCGCCACCTTCGGCCTCCTGATCCAGGACGTGGTCGGCGCGTTCCCGCCCGCGGAAGGCCTGGTGGTGGCCGCGGAGGGCGAGCGGGTGTTCATCGACCTCACCGAGAAGGATGGGGTCCGGCCGGGGCAGGAATACTCGGTGTTCCGCAAGGGCGAGGTCTTCCGGCATCCCATCAACGGCCGGCCCCTCGGCCGCTACGAGGACGTGCTGGGCTATGCCCAGATCGTCCGCCTGCACCCCCAGTACGCGGAGGCGGCGTTCGTGCCGGCCGGGAGCAAGCCCGCGCCCGAGCCCGAGGACGGCGTGCGCATCACCAAAGGTCGGATCCGCGTCGCGGTGGCGCCCGCCACCGACCTGACCAAGGCCGGCGAGGATCTCCGGCGGGTGCCGTTCATGATCGCCCACGCCCTCGAGCTGACGAAGCGCTTCCAGGTCGCCGATCCGTCCGCGGTGCAGGAGCATCTGCTCAGCCAGAAGACCCGCAGCGAGGAGCTGCTGGTGAGCCCGGACAAGGCCAGGGCCTCGGGCAAGACCCTGGAGGTCTCGGGCTGGCTGGTCCCGATGCTCATCGAGCGCCGGGGGGTCATCTATCTCGACATCACCTGGATCTCGGCGGTGACCGGCACGGCCCTCTTCTCTCGCCGGGCCGCCCTGACCCGGTCCGAGACCGCGGCCGAGCAGCGCTTCCCCTGGGAGCCGGTACCCACGGACTAGGTCCGTCGGAACCCATGGCATCGACAGGGCTTCTGGTATGCTGTTGGCCATCATGAAGACCTATCCCCGCGCGTACGGCTTCGTCCTCGCCGCGGCCGTGGTGCTCGCGCTCTCGGGATGCGGCGGCCGGGGCTGGCGCGAGTACTTCGGGCTGGCCTCCACGCCCGATCCCACGGTGGCCATTCGCAGCGCCGAGCCCCGGTGGCTCCTGATCAAGAATCCCCGCTGCTGCGACGTCCCGAGCGAGCCGGAATACATCTGGGTCGAGGAGGACAAGGTCCCGACGACCATGAAGTCCCTGGTCTTCGGCAAGTCCACCCTGCTCGCGCCGCCCGAGGTCGTGTCCAAGTACGGGCCCCCCCCCGGAGGGGGCCGGATCAGCACGCGGCAGGGCGGGGCCTACAAGGTGGAGAACGTGGTGCCGACGATCCCGACGTCGCGGAGCGCGGCGGCGGTGTCCACGGCGACCCGCACCGACGCGGCCAGCCGCGTCGCGGCCTCCTCGCCGACCCGCGGCTTCGTCGTCTTCGTGGACACCTCCCGGGTCGTGATCGATCTCGCGGCGAGCGACGGCGTGAAGCTGGGCACCGGCGTGAGTGTCCGCCGGGACAAGGTCGCCATCGTCCACCCCATCACCGGCGAGCTGCTCGGCGAGCTGGACGAGGAAGTGGCCACCGGCCGGGTCGTGGAAGTGCGCGACAAGTTCTCGGTGGTCGAGGTCGAGAAGGCCGCCGCGGGGGTGCAGGTTCAGGTCAAGGACCGGGTCGTGCTCCGGTAGCCGCTGGCTCCCGTCCCTCTCCGGTGAAAGCGCCGACTCCGCTCGAGGCCCTCCTGAAGGATCGCGTCGAGCTCACGATCGGCGCGGAGCTGAGCGCCATCGAGGCGGCCATCGGCCGCGAGATCGCCTCCTCGGTGCCCCTGATCCACCAGATGGGCGAGTTCATCGCGGGGGCCGGGGGCAAGCGGCTGCGCCCGATCCTCCTCCTGACCGCGGCCCGCCTCGCCGGCTACCAGGGGCCGCGCGCGATCCGCATGGGCTGCGTGGTGGAGCTGCTGCACACCGCCACCCTCATCCACGACGACGTGGTGGACCAGGCGCCGCTGCGGCGCGGGCGCCCGTCCGCCAACGCGCGCTGGGGGGACGACGCCTCGATCCTGGTGGGCGACCATCTCTACTCGAAGTCCTTCGCCCTGATGGTCGAGGACGGGGACCCGCGCGTGCTCGAGACCCTCGCGCGCGCGACCGTCTCCATGACCGAGGCGGAGGTGTTCCAGCTGGAGCGCAAGCGCAGCGGGTCCACCGGCGAGGCCGACTACCTCCGCATCATCACCCAGAAGACCGCGTCGTTCATGTCGGCCTGCTGCCGGATCGGCGGCCTGCTCGGCCGGGCGAGCGCGGAGCAGGTGGAGGGGCTCACGCGCTACGGCCTCGACATCGGCATCGCGTTCCAGATCAGCGACGACTCGCTCGACTTCGTCGCCGACCAGGCGCGGCTCGGCAAGGCGGTTGGCGCCGACCTCAAGGAGGGTAAGCGCACGCTGCCCCTGATCGCCACCATCGAGCGCGCGGGCCCCGCCGACCGCGACCGCATCCACCGCCTGCTCAAGCAGCCGGCGCTGACGCCCGGGGAGATCGAGGAGATCCGGCGGCTGGTGGTCGAGCACGCGGGGGTGGAGTACGCTCTTGAGCGCGCCCACGAGTACGCCCAGAGCGCCAAGGCCGCGCTCGGGTCCTTCCCGGGCTCGGAGGACAAGGAGACGCTGGCGCTGGTGGCGGACTTCGTCGTCGATCGCGACCGGTAGACCCCTCACCCCGCCCCTCTCCCCAGAG
>Ga0209640_10001562_pt1 | contig 19497 bp, 15 predicted proteins | sample RifCSP10_1_FD_184018 | JGI IMG/M metagenome (GOLD analysis project Ga0209640, IMG submission 184018) | Soil microbial communities from Rifle, Colorado - Rifle CSP2_sed 10_1 (SPAdes) (version 2) | ecosystem: Environmental > Terrestrial > Deep subsurface > Rock core/Sediment | place: Rifle...
CAGGTGCGTGCCGTCGGCCGGGAACTGGTTCAACGTCGGATCGACAGGAAGCCACAGGCCACGGCCGTTGCCTTCGTCCAGATAGACCTCGGGCCACGCGTGGTAGTAGAAGGCCCCCTGCGCGCCGCGCACGTACACCAGGCCGACCGCCATGCGTGCGGGAATGCCGGCGGCGCGCGCCATGGCCACATACAGCGCCGTGTGCTCGTTGCAATCGCCCACTTTTGTCTGCAGCACCTCGAGCGCCGACGGCAGGCTCACGGTGGGCTTCTTGTCGAGCAGCGCGCTGACGTACCGCGTCAGCCGCTCCGCGCGGGCCCGGGCACCCACCACGCCGCGCAGGGCACGCTCCGCTTCGGCCACAATCGCGGGCGCGTCGCTTTCGACGAGCGGCTCGGGCGCGAGATATCGCTCCACGTCGGGATCGGCGGGTCCTGGCTCCAGCGTCTGCGGGTCCCGGATCTCGATGACGGAACCATCGACCGTCTGCCCGACGCCGTCGAGGTCCGAACGCGGCAGATCGGCGCCCTCGAGGCGAAGCCGTAACCGTCGCACGTCGCGCGGCTCGTCGATCCGCTGCCGCATCACCGGGACGACCGCCGACATCCGGAGCAGGTCCTGCTGCACGCGGCCGGGAATGGCGAGTCCCTGCGCCTGTTCCGGCGTCTCGCGCACCGTCATCAGCCCGAGCGGACTCTCTTCGCGAACCACATCACCGGTGTCGGTGACCCAGGAGGTCGTCGTCAACCCCTGATACGCCATGTCGACACGAAAGGCCGGAATGATTCCGTCACGCGTGCGCACGACTTCGCGTTCCCCGACCTGAACGTCCATGCGCGCATTGCTGAGGGTGGCCGGGTCGAAGATCATCCAGCGATGGCGGGTTCCGGCGACGATGCCGCGGCTCGCCAGCGTCCGAAAGAGGTTGAGGCTGATCACCGGCGGCTCGTCCAGCCGACGCTCCTCGTTGCGCGTCGTCCCCCCCGAGGTCACCGCGACGGTCAGACGATGCCCGGCGGTCGCGGCCGAGCCAGGCGCGTCGATGGCGCCGCGCACCTCGACCGCGCCGGTTCCGGGGTCGAGCGAGAACGCGAAGGCGCGGAGCGCGAAGCTCGTGTCCACCCATGCCGTCGTGCGGATGGTGGTCGTCGACGTCGCGCCGAGCAGCGTCAGCTGCAGACGGGCATCCTCCTGCAGCTCGAAGCCCTCGTCGGTCCGAATGGTCTGGCTGACGGTGAAGCCGATCTTCTCGCCACGGTAGTACACGCCGCGCCAGGTCGCGGTCGGGCCGTAACGGGCGAGATCGGTGGCGAGATTCGCGGGAGCGGCCTGAAGGTAGGACCGGTGCACGAGCGCCGTCATACAACCGGCCCACGCGACCAGCACCACAATGGACAGAGGCCGCGTCAGGGTGCGCGGAACCGGCCGGAACAGCTTCATGAAACCCGTAGAAATCCGCCCCGTGTATCGGCCGCAACGCCCCTCACCTGCAGGCAGGCGCCGGCGGCCGCGGCGTGTGCGGCTGCCGCACGCCGCCGACGCAACTCGCGCCGAATCAAGAGCTTACCTTGACTTGCCTCGTGGCGGCGCAGTACGCTGGGTCGGTTCTCGCAGCCGCGTCCTTGGTGATCACGCTCAACGGCGAACCTTACGAACTCGACGGGCCCCTGTCGGTGGCCGACCTGTTGATGAAACTGTCGATCGATTCCCGCCGCGTGGCTGTCGAGTACAACTTCGTCATTCTCAAGCGGCAGCTCTTTGCCGACACGCTGGTCAACGAGGGCGACCGCATCGAGATCGTCAACGTCGTCGGCGGCGGCTAGCCATCATTCGGGAGCTCGTATGACTGACACGCCACTTGTCATCGCGGGACGCAGGTTCACGTCGAGGCTGATTGTCGGCACCGGCAAGTATTCCTCGCATGCGGTCATGGCGCAGGCCCACGCGGCGTCCGGCGCCGACATGGTGACCGTGGCGGTGCGACGCATCAATATCTCGGATCGCTCCCGCGAGTCGCTCCTCGACTACATCGATACGGAACGGATCTTCCTTCTGCCAAACACGGCCGGGTGCTACACGGCCGGCGAGGCTGTCCGGACGGCGCACCTCGCACACGAGGCGGGGCTGTCGAACTGGATCAAGCTCGAGGTGATCGGCGACGAGCGGACGCTCTTCCCCGACACCGAGGCGCTCGTCGAAGCGACGCGCGTCCTCGTCCGCGACGGCTTCGTCGTGCTGCCGTACACCAATGACGATCCGATTGCGTGCCGGAAGCTGGAGGATGCGGGCGCGGCGGCCGTCATGCCGCTTGGCGCGCCCATCGGGTCGGGACTCGGCATTCAGAACGCGAACAATCTCCGCATCATCCGCGAGTTCGCCCGCGTGCCGGTGATCGTCGATGCGGGGGTCGGCACCGCGTCGGACGCCGCCCTGGCCATGGAACTGGGCGCCGACGGCGTGCTCATGAACACCGCGATCGCCGGCGCGCAGGAGCCGGTGGCGATGGCCGAGGCCATGAAGCATGCGGTGATCGCCGGACGCCTGGCGCATCTGGCAGGCCGGATTCCGCGAAAGATGTACGCGACCGCCAGCAGCCCGGTGGAAGGGATGGTCGGACGCTAGGCCCGGAGACCACTTGATGGCGTCAAGCGAAGCTTCGTGACAATGAGCGACACGCTGCCGCCGCGTCCGGCGCCCATCCCTCCCCCCGATCGCCATCAAATCGAACGTCTCAACGAGCTTTACGACCTTGCCGCCGTCCGACCGCGGAAGGGCTGGAGCCGCCGTGTCATCGACCGCCTCCGCACGCTGGCCGGTCGCCTCCTGGCCCGCCAGCAGGAATTCAACGCCGTGCTCGTCGATCACATCAACCGGAACGCGCTCGTCGGCATCGAAGCGCATCACGCCAGCGCCAGAACCATTGCGTGGGTCGAGGAGACGGTGCAGCTCGCCCTGGATGAGACCAGACGGCATCAGCAGGCCCTGGCGGCCTGGGAGCGACGCAGCGGCGCCGGCATGGCGTCGCTGGCCGCGTCGCACGACGAGTTGCGCGCCTCGATTGGCGTGCTGCAGCAGGCGGCGCAGAGCCTCAAACGCGAGGTCATGCGGATGGCGGACAGCGGTGTCGCGGTTTCCGCCGGTCGGTCCACCTCAGGGGCGGGCACGCTTCCGGCCACTCAGCTGGAGTCGCTCGACAGCCACAAGTACGTCGGCTTCGAGGACCAGTTCCGCGGCTCGTCCGAGGACATCCGCCAGCGCGTGACCGAGTATCTGCCGATCTTTCAGGGAGCACGCAACGTCCTCGACATCGGCTGCGGCCGCGGCGAGTTTCTGGCGCTGCTCCGCGACAGCGGTGTCGAGGCCCGCGGGGTCGACATCAACAGCGCCATGGTCGACGTGTGCCGCCAGCAGGGCCTCGATGCCGAAGAAGCGGATGCCCTCGCGTACCTGCGCGCGCAGCCCGACGGCTCGCTGGGCGGCCTCTTTGCGGCGCAGGTCATCGAGCACCTCGAGCCACGGTATCTCTCGGCGCTGCTGGACGCGGCGTTCGACAAGCTGCGCCCGGCGGCGCCGATCGTGCTCGAGACCATCAACCCCGCCTGCTGGTTTGCGTTTTTCGAGAGCTATCTCCGCGACATCACGCACGTCCGGGCCATCCATCCCGACACCCTCAAGTACCTGCTGATTGCGAGCGGATTCCAGCACGTGGACATCCGATATCGCTCACCCTATCCGGAACAGGAGAAGCTGCAGCCGATCTCCCCGCACGCCTCGCTCGGTCATGCGGTCGAGACGCTCAACGCCAACGTGGAACGCATCAACCGGCTGCTGTTCACCTGGCTCGACTACGCGGCGATCGGCCGACGCCCGTGACCGTATTCGGCGCCGCGATTCGAGGGGTCGTCGGCGGCACGCTGGCCTGGTGGGTCGGGCTCGCCGTCGTGGCGCCCCAGGTCACGCGCGCCACCGCGCTCGCGGCCGTGGTCATTGGTGCCGCGACGCTGTGGCGTCCGGGCGCGGGCCTTCTGCTCGTCGCGGCACTGGCCCCGGCCGGCACGCTGCTGGCGCCGGCACCGGTTCGCGCCACCGAACTCCTCGCATGGGCGCTCCTGGCCGGCTGGCTCCTGCGCGTATGGCGGCCGCTATCCCCGGCGCCCTGGCCCGCCGCGGTCACCTTTCCCGCGGCCCTGTACGGCGCCGCCCTGGTCGCATCGTGGCTCGCGCTGACCGTCGGCGGCGCCGCGGGCGTCCCGGCCGCGGCCCTGCCGCCGTTTCTGGCTCATGCGATCCCGTCGGATTACGTCATGTTCTCCAGCCCGGAACCGGAGACGTGGACGCTCCTGCAGAGTCTCACCGGTCTTGCGATGCTTCTGGCATCGATGGGGATCGCGCGAGGGGATGCGCGACTGGCGCGTGCGCTCGCGTGGACGATTGCGGCGTCGCTGGCCGTTGTGGCCGCAGCCACGCTCGTCGACGTCGCACGGCAGTGGGCCGAGGCGGGCTATGGAGGATGGTTCCTGCTTCGGTATGTCCGCGGCGAGCGTTTCAGCCTCCTGGCGGACCTCAACGCGGCCGGATCGCTGTATGTGCTTGCCGGCCTCACCGCGGCCGCGCCCGCCGTTCTCGCGCGAGGGCGCCGGTACCCCTGGCTCATCCCGCTCCTGGTGATCGTCGCGGCGCTCTGGCTGACCGGATCCCGAACCTCGTTTCTCGCCGCGATCGGCGGGCTGGTGATCCTGGCCGTGGCTCAGCGCCGCTGGCCGCTGACCCGCCGGCAGATCGCGGTGTCGGTGACGGTCGTGTCGCTCGTGCTGCTCGCCGCGGCCGCAACGATGGACTGGCAGCCGGACGTCCGGGGAAGCGCCGGACGGGCGGCGAACCTTCGCTCGCAGTTTCTGGCAACCAGCGTGCGGATGTTCGCCTCGTCTCCGCTGTCTGGCGTCGGCGTCGGGCGGTACTTCGACCGGTCGCCCGAGTTCATGCCTGCGGGGCTCCGCGAGCTGTACGGCAACGAAAACGCGCACAATTACTTCGTCCAGCAGTTTGCGGAGCTGGGGGTTGTCGGGGGCCTGCTCTTTCTCTGGCTGGCGATCGCCATCACCTCCGCCGCGTGGACCGCTGCTCGCGATCCTGACACCGATCCCGTGCTCCTCGGATTGTTCGCGGGCACCGGCGCGTATCTGCTGACGTGCCTGACCGGGCACCCGCTCCTGGTGCCCCAGGCGGCCCTCCCCTTCTGGATTGGCGCGGGCGTGCTCGCCGGCATCGGAGCCGGCACACCGCCGCGGGGATACGCGAGGCGCGCGATCGCGCTTGTCGCCGCCGCGATCCTCGTTGCCGGCGTCGCGCGCGCGGCGATGTCCTACGCGCGTGTGACAGCACCGCCGCGCGAGTACGGATTTCATGAAGTCGAAACCGCCCCGGATGGGACCACGTTCCGATGGATGACGCGCCACGCGGTGACCTACATTCCAGACGGCGCAGGATTCGTGCGGCTGCGCATGCGTGCGCCGGACGTGGAGATGTCGGCACCGCTCGTCGTCGAGACCTCGATCGCCGGGCGCGTCACCGATCGGCGAGCGGTGCCCGCCGGCCGATGGGTGAGCTATGACGTCCCCGCGCGCGCGCTGGCCCCGGCTCCGTTTCGGCGCGTCGATTTCCGGACCAATCAGGCGTGGACCCAGGAGATTTCGCTCGGCCGGCGCCGCGCGCTGCGCCCCATTGCGGTGATGCTCGAAGAGATGCGCTGGATACCGCTCGATGAAGTTGGTCGGTAGGCGGTCCACTTCATGCCGCTTGTCAGGCCGTCGAGTCTTAGATGCGAAAGACGTGTTCGGCCTGAACCCCTTTCAGGGCGTTGCGCGTATCGACGATCAACGGAAATCGCCGCACGATCTGCGGGTAGTCGAAGACCGTGTGGTTCGTGCAGATGACGGCGCAATCGACGCCGTCCCGCGCCTTCTCTTCCGGCACCGAACAGAGCGTGATGTCGCCGTGCTGCAGCTTCGGCACGTACGGATCCGTATAGCTCAACACCGCGCCGCGCCGGTGCAGCAACTCGAGGATGTCGAGCGCCGGCGATTCGCGCATGTCGCTCACGTCCTTCTTGTAGGCCACGCCAAAGACGTGAACTCTGGAGCCGTTGATCGCCTTCTTGACGGTGTTGAGCGCCTCGCCGATGCGTTCGACGACGTAGGACGGCATGGAGGCGTTGACGTGGCCGGCCAGCTCGATGAACCGGCATTCGAACCCGTTCTGGCGCGCCTTCCACGACAGGTAGAAGGGATCGATCGGGATGCAGTGACCACCCAGGCCCGGGCCCGGATAGAACGGCATGAAGCCGAACGGCTTGGTGCTGGCCGCATCGATGACTTCCCAGACGTCGATGTTCATCCGGTGCGCCATCAGCGCGATCTCGTTGACCAGGCCGATGTTGACGGCCCGGAACGTGTTCTCCAGCAGCTTGACCATTTCGGCCACCTGCGTCGAGCTGACCGGCACCACCGTCTCGATAATCGATCCGTACAGGTCGCACGCGAGCTCGGTGCTCAGCGCGTTGACGCCGCCCACCACCTTGGGAATCGTGCGCGTGCTGTACGCCTGATTGCCGGGATCGACCCGCTCGGGCGAGAACGCCAGATGGAAGTCGACACCGGCCTTGAGCCCCTGCTCCTCCAGGGCCGGCTGCACGACCTCGTCGGTCGTCCCTGGATACGTTGTTGATTCGAGAATCACCAGCTGCCCGGGTCGAAGGTGCGCCTTCACCGCATCCACGGCCTGGACCACGTACGACAGGTCAGGATCCTTCGTCTTGCGGAGGGGTGTCGGCACGCAGATGTCGATCACATCGATGTGCCTGAGGTGGGACATATCCGTCGTGGCTCGCAGCCGGCCGGCCCGGACGGCGGCCGCGACGCTCTCGGTTGTCACGTCGCCGATGTAGCTGCGGCCGGCATTGATCTCGTCGACCTTCGAGCCGTCAACGTCGAGTCCGGTGACATCAAATCCCTGCTTTGCGAACTCGACGGCGAGCGGCAGCCCGACATAGCCGAGGCCGATCACGCCAATCCGCGCGGTGCGATCGCGAATGGTGTCCTTCAGATTCGCCATGTGTCCCTGGTTGCTACTGGGCCGTCCCCACACCGACCGGCTTTCCGGACAGCCGCGCCAGATCAGCATCGACCATCATGGCCACGAGCTGCTCGAAGTTGACCTTCGGCTCCCAGCCAAGCACCCGCCGCGCCTTGCTGGCATCACCAATCAGATGATCGACTTCCGCCGGGCGCAGAAACGCGGGATCGACGCGCACGTATTTCTTCCAGTCAAGCCCCGCGTGTCCGAACGCGCACTCGACAAGCTGCTGCACCGAATGGGAGGCGCCGGTGGCGATGACGTAATCGTCGGCTTTGTCCTGCTGCAGCATCATCCACATCGCCCGGACGTAGTCGCCCGCAAAACCCCAGTCGCGGCACGCCTGGAGGTTGCCGAGGCCGAGATGTGCGGCCAGTCCGAGCTTGATGCGGGCGACGCCGTCGCTCACTTTTCGCGTGACGAACTCGATACCGCGTCGCGGCGACTCATGATTGAAGAGAATGCCCGACGCGGCAAAGATGCCGTAGCTCTCGCGGTAGTTGACGGTGATGTAGTGGCCGAACACCTTCGAGACGCCGTACGGGCTCCGTGGGTAGAACGGGGTCAGCTCCGTCTGCGGCACCTCACGCACGCGGCCGTACATCTCGCTGGATGAGGCCTGGTACAGCCGAATACCCGGATCGACCATCCGAATCGCCTCGAGGACCCTCGTCACGCCCTGCGCGTTGAACTCGCCGGTCAGCATGGGCTGGTCCCAGGACGCGGGGACGAACGACATCGCGGCGAGGTTGTAGAACTCGTGCGGGCGGACGTCCTGCACGACGCGAACGAGCGACAGCTGATCGAGCAGGTCCGCCGGCCGAAGCGTGATCCTGTCGAGCAGGTGCTCGATGCGCCACAAATTCGACGCGCTGAGGCGCCGCACGATGCCGGTGACGTGGTACCCCTTCTCGAGCAGCAACTCCGCAAGATACGAGCCGTCCTGCCCGGAAATGCCGGAAATGATTGCGCGTTTAGCCATGAACCCTGTCCATTGTATCGTGCCGCACGCTGCCCTTCCGGACCGCGATCCACCGGCGCAGCGCGTCCTGCCATGTCGGCATCGCAAAGCCCGCGGCCGCCAGCTTCCGGTTGGCCAGCGCGCAGAACCGCGGGCGCGACGCCTTGAACGCCGCCTGCTCCATCGTGATGGCCTGCAGGTGAGGAGTGACGCCGAGCAGCCGCGCGGCCTCCTCGGCCACGTCGTGCCACGTCGCACTCCCCGAATTCACACAGTGGTACAAGCCGGGCGGTGCCCGGCCGTCGATGAGATACTTCGTCGCCCGCGCGACGTCCTCCACATAGGTCGGCGACACGACACGATCGGTAAACACCCTGACCGGCCGCTCCTGCTCGAGCCCTTCGATAATCACGTCGAGCGACACACGGCGCCCGGTCCATCCTTTCGGCGCGCCAAACAGGCTCTCAACGCGAAGCACGAAGCCGCGTGGCGCGTCGAGCGCGAACCAGTCGCCGAGGAGCTTGCTCGTGGCGTAGGCGCTGGCCGGCGACGGGAGTGCCTCCTCATCGTACGGATCGGTCGCGTGGCCATCGAAGACGAAATCGGAGCCGTAGTGAATCAGCGTGGCGCCAGCCGTCTCGGCCGCGCGCGCGAGCGTGCGGACCGCGAAGGCATTGATCGCGAACGCGTCAGTGGGACGATCCTCCGCCTCGTCGACCTGATTGAAGGCCGCGCAGTTGATGACGACGTCAGGCGCCCCCTGCTCCACAGCCTGCCCCACCGATGCCGCATCGGTGACATCGAGCGAGGCGTGCGTGTGCGCGATGACGTCGCGGTCGGCAAACGCCTCGACCACGGCGGCGCCGAGACGGCCGCCGGCACCCACGACAAGGACGCGCCCGCTCATCGCAACCTATACTGACACAGAAGGCATTGTTGACTTGTGATTTGTGATTTGTGATTTATTAATCGCGAATCGCTAATCACAAATCACAAATCACAAATGCCAACAGACTGATGGACACGTCACGCATAGATGCAGCCGTCATCGGGGCGGGCGTGGTGGGCCTCGCTGCGGCGTGGGCGATCGGGCGGCGCGGGCACAGCGTCTGCGTGCTCGAGCGCGACCCGCGCCCAGGCATGGGCACGAGCACGCACAACAGTCAGGTGATCCACGCGGGGATCTACTATCCCCCGGGAACGCTGAAGGCGCGGTACTGCGTCGACGGCGCGCGGATGCTGTACGAGTTGTGCGCCGCCCACGGCGTGCCTCACCGGCGCTGCGGGAAGCTGATCGTCGCGCAGCATGACGAGGACGTCGGCGCGCTCGAGACGCTGCGCGCGCGTGGTGAAGCCAACGGCGTTGGTGGATTGCGGATTGTCGACCAGGCGTTCATCCGCGCACGGGAACCACACGTCCGCGCGCGGGCGGCACTCTATTCTCCCGACACCGGAATCATCGAAGCCGAAGCGCTGATTCGAACGCTCGTGCGCCTGTGCGGCGAGCACGATGCCGTCATCCTGCCGGCCGCACCGCTCCTCCGCGCCGATTGGCGCGGCGACGGGCTCGAGCTGCACACACCGGCCGAGACGATTCTGGCCCGCGCCGTCGTGAATGCTGCCGGCCTCTACGCCGACGAGGTATCGGCGGCGCTGGGCGGCGACACATTCCGCATCTATCCGTGCCGGGGGGAATACGCCGAGCTCGTGCCGTCGCGGCGCTCGCTCGTCAACGGTCCTGTGTATCCACTGCCACATGCCTCCGGCCATTCACTCGGTGTTCATCTCACCAAGACGACCCATGGCAACGTCACCCTCGGCCCAACCGTCCGCTACCAGGCGAAAAAGGACGACTACGAGGAGCATCGCCTGCCGGTCGAACACTTCCTGGAGCCGGCGCGCGAGCTGCTTCCGGCCCTGCGCCTCGAGGACCTGCGCCTCGGCGGCACGGGCATCCGGCCAAAGCTCCACCCTCCTGAACAGTCGTTCGCAGATTTTCTGGTGGCGCGGGACGGGACGTGCCCGCGGCTGGTTCAGGCGGCGGGAATCGAATCGCCGGGCCTGACGGCCTGCCTGGCGATCGGGGGGGCGGTCGCGGGACTGGTGGACGAGATCCTGTGAGCGGCGCGTCGCCCCGGTGTCATGTCACGTCCGACCCTGCACGCTCCGGGCGTCCTCCGCCACGCGCCGCAGCTGCAGCCAGCATCGTGCCGACAGCAGCGCGCGTGCCACGAGGCGCTTGGGGCGTGCGTTCCGCGCGACGTGCGTCGCGTAGTAGAGATACGCGCTGTCGTGAAACGCACGAATGGCGGCCGCCTTCGCGCTCCGGCTCGACTGGCCGACCCGGTGGATGGCCGTTGCGCCGGGGACGTACCGCACGTGGTAGCCACGCGCGCGGAGCCGGCGGCAGATATCGGCGTCCTCCCAGTACAGGAAGTACCGCTCGTCGAACCCCCGCACGTCCTGCAGGGCGTCACGACGCGCCAGCATGCAGGCGCCCGACACCCAGTCGACCGTCACGGCGTCTCCATTCCGCATGGCCGCGTCGCCGACGACGTTTCGCCGGGACACCGGCAGATTGGGCAGGAGCCGCCGTAACAGCGTCGATCGCCCGAACAGCCCGGTGAACATGTCGGGGTCGCCTCTGGCGCTTCCCTGGACCGTTCCATCGGGGTCGAGAATACGTGGGCCTGAGACGGCGCAGCTCTGTGACTGCTCCATCTCGCGTTGCAGCGATGCAAAGGCACCGGCCACCAGGCGGCAATCGGGGTTCATGATCAGCACGAGTCGGCCCGACGTGGCCGCCAGCCCCTGGTTCACGCCGCGCGCAAACCCGACGTTCTGCGCGTTCCGGAGCAGGCGCACAGGAGGCGCAAACTCCGCCGGGATCGCGCCGCTTCCATCGGAGGAGGCATTGTCGACCACAACGGCCTCCCAGCGGCATCCGGCCAGCTCGTCGGCAATCGATTGCAACGCGCGGCGCAGCTCCGGACCGGCGTTGTAGTTCACGACGATCGCACTGACGTCCGGCGCCGTCATCGAGTGCGCTCCGCCAGTCCGACATCGAAACGCTTTTCGCGCACCTTCGTCGTCAGCCAGTGCTTCTCGAGATGCGACTCGATGGCCCGGGCCCCCACCTTCCTGCTCCGTTGAACGAGGGTCCGCTGTCGAAGCACGCGCGGAAGGCCGGCACACGCCGCGGCTTTGGCCTTCAGAAAGGTTCCAAGCAGTCCCAACCGCGCACAATAGGCGGCGCCGGCCACGTTATAGAGCAGATGACCGGGCAGCGTGCGCAGCAACAACGAGCCCGGCGTGTTCTTGACGTACATCCATTCGAGGTTTCGCTGCCCGTGAAACACCGACAGAGGGCTGATCGTCCCCAGGCTGGCACTTCCGTGATGCCGGACGATCGCGTCGGCCACGTACCGGCAGCGATAGCCGCGCAGCCGTGCCCGGTACGACAAATCGACATCTTCGTGCGACAGGAAGAAATCCTCGTCGAATCCCCCCAGTTCGTCGAACACCGCCTTCGAGATCAGGCATGCGGCGCCGCAGACGCCGAACACTTCGCCCGAGACGGCCGCCACAGATGAGGGAGCGCCGTGGTGCCGCTTGAACGCCCCTCCCCAACGGAACAGCCCGTCGCCTGCACTGTCGATGATCGAGGCGTCGTGCATGTAGACAACACGCGATGTCGCAAGCAGAAAGCCCGCCTTCGGATCGATGCCGTCGCGAAGGGTTCGAAGCCAGTGGGGCTCGGGGACGGTGTCATTATTCAAAAAGGCCAGGAATGCGCCGCGGGCCTCGCGTGCGCCGGCGTTGTTGCCGCCGGCGAAGCCGCGGTTCTCGCGCAACTCCACGATCCGCACCTGAGGGAACCGCGTGCGCACAAACTCCACGGTTCCGTCGACGGAGGCGTTGTCCACCAGGATGATCTCGACCTCGACGCCGTGCTGGGCGGCAACCGCATCCAGACACGCGTGGAGGTACTGCCTGCCGTTCCACGTCACGATGACGACCGACACGTCAGGCGACACGGCGGTAGACCTCCAGGGTCATGCGGGCGGTGCGGGCCCAGGTGAACTCCGCGGACCGACGCAGTCCCGCCGCCCGCATCCGCGCACGCTTGCCGGCGTCGTTGACGACGCCGACGATCGTGTCGGTCCAGGCCCGGCGATCCGCCGGGTCCAGCAGAAGGCCCGCATCGCCGAGCACTTCCGGGATTGACGCGGCGTTCGAGGCGATCACGGGCGTCCCGCTCGCCATGGCCTCGAGGAGCGGCAGACCAAAGCCTTCGTACAACGACGGGTACACCAGCGCGGTCGCGTGACGGTACAGCGCCTTCAGCCGCCCTTCGCTGATCTTGCCGAGCAACGTGAGGGCATCGGCTGCGCCCGCTTGGGCCGCGCGCGCGCGCAGCGCCGCACCAACGCCGCGATCCGTGCCCGCCAGCACCAGCGAGACCGCAGGCAGTGCGCCGACGTGACGGCGGGCCGCCACCACCGCATCGACCAGCATGCCCAGATTCCGCCGTTCGTGAAGGTCGCCCACGTGCAGCAGGTACGGCGGAACGACGTCGCGAGGAAGCTCGCCGGCCAGGTGCGGTTCGCCTGGCGTGAACGCCTCGTCCACGCCGAGCGGCGCGACCGTGATGCGTTCAGGCGGGATGTGATAGGCCGCTGAAATCTCGGACGCTGAAAAGCGGGACACCGTCAGGATGTGCGCGGCGGCATGGGCGCTGCGTCGATAGAACGCCCGGCGCATCCAGTCACGGCGGTACGGGTACCACTGCGGGTGCAGCTCGTAGCTGACGTCATGAACCGTGAGCACCGTCGGAACGGACGACCAGAACGGCGCCGTGTACGCAGGCGCATGAATCACGTCGACGCCGGCGCGCCGTGCGGCGCGTGGAATGCCAACGAGCGTCCAGCCGAGGTTGGTGGGGGGATGGGGGGGTTCGGCGACATGGCGAGTGCCGGCGGGGAGCGCGCTCGCATTGCGTCCGCCAAGCGCAACGACCTCGAGCGGCTCACCGAGGGCGAGCAGCGCGCGGACGAGCCCAAGCACGTATCGACGGATACCGGGCGCCGGAGAGTCAAACGCGCGGCCGTCAATCCCGATTCGCAGCAACCCTGGCCTTGGTACCTACCGGATATCCATGTACAGGCGCCGCACCGGCCGCTTGAGGCTGGCGCAGATCTCGCGGATGCGGTACTCGACGTTCCCATTGATCGCCGGGCTGCTCAGCACCACCTCATCGATGGCATACCGCCGCATCGTCTCTTGGAGCGCATCAAGGCTGCCGCGCACGGGCACTCCCATGATCCATCGGCGCGCCTTGACCGGATCGTCGTCAATGAAGGCGATCGGGTTCATATTCCACAGCGCATTCGCCCGCATCTCGCGCACGAGCGTCTGGCCGAAGGCGCCGGCGCCGTACACCAGGATGCGGCGGCTCCGCTTGCTGCGGGTGGCCGCGACGAGGTTCATCGCGCGAAACGACGCCCGGGTGGCCACGATCGCCACGCTGAGCAGCAGCGCGTCCAGCACGAAGACCGCGCGCGAAAAACCGACGAGGCGGTACAGGTATGCAGCGGTCAGGACCGACAGGAGCGAGCCCACGCCGACGCCGCGCAGCACGGTGGCGACGTCGCGCAGGCCAAACGTGACCCACGATCGCTGATACAGACCGGAGCCGTAGAGCGCGGCAAGCTTGCACCCGAGGACGACGGGCAGCGATGCGGTGAAGTATGGAAGAAAGTTGTCGAGATCCTCGCCTTCGAATCGCAGCCGGTACGCGATGTAGTAACACACGGTGATCAGCACGAGATCGAGCAGCACCTCGGCGGCGTGCCACCTGAAGGCCAGATCCTTCAGAAAGGGCGCAAACGACGACTTCTGCAGCGCAATGAAGTCCTCGGCGTTGTACGCGGGCACGCGGGCGAGATAAACCCCGATCAGCACCAGCAGGACGACAAAGACGGCCACGAGCGGCAGCATCGGCTCGACACCACGGCCCTGCATCAAGACCCACGCCGTCGTGCCGCCGGCAATCCCGAGCAGATACAGGATGCGCACCGCGCTTCGCTCCGAAAAGCCGAGCGAGACGAGACGGTGCGAGACGTGGTCGGTTCCACCCTTGGTGGCTCTGCGGCCGGCAAGACGCCGCAGCACGAGCACGAAGCCCGTATCGAACAGGGGAACGATCAGGATCAGGACGACAATGACCGCCGGATTGATGAATGCGAGGGGCGCGTTGTAGATCGGCACCAGCGACGCCGCCCCCAGCACCGCACCGATAAAGAGGCTGCCGCAATCACCCATGAAGAGGCGCGCGCGGTGCCGATTCCAGTACAGAAACCCGAGCAGCGCCCCGGCCAGCGCCACCAGCAGCACAACCAGCGTCGGCCCCAGAAAGCCCGGCAGCAGCGCGGCGAGAAACACGGCGGCGATCAACCCGATGCCGGCCGCGAGCCCGTCCATGTTGTCCAGCAGGTTGATCGCGTGACACATGCCCGCGAACCAGACCGTCGCCACCAGCGTGTACACCGAGGGCAGCGCCCCTTCCGTGTCGGCGCCCGCGAGCGCAAACACCAGAAACGCCCCGATCGCGAGCGACGCCACCAGCTTGGCCACCGGAGACAACTGCAGCCGGTCGTCGAGCACGCCGACCGTAAACATCGCCAGCGCCGCAAGCGGGACCTGAATCCATTGGGCCGGCGCGATCACGAGATCGGGGCGAAACGCGATCGCCGCGAATCCCGCGAACGTTGCCGCCACGATCGCGATGCCCCCCATCGTCGGCGTCGGTGCGTGATGCCAGCGATCGGGCCTGGGCGGCACGACAGCCCCCATCGCCGCCGTGCGGTGACGGACGAGCGCGCCACCCGCAAGGCTGCACGCCGTTGCCAGGACGAACACGCCCGCGAGGAAGATCAGCACAACAACTCAGCTGCCTGCAGCACGATCCGTGGTCCCCACGGCGCAGGACTGCGCCGTGGGCCGGAGTTCCGCGGCCCGGCCATCGCCCGTGTGCACGACGAAGGGTCGCCGCGCCAGGATGCCGTCGCAGATTGTATCCAGACCGCTCGTGGCGCCGGGCAGCAAAGCCTGGAACCGGTCGAGCTTGAGGCGGTAGATGGGATACCCGGCCCTCGGCTCGATGAAGGGCAGGGGGATCATCCGTTTGAAGAAGAAATGATAGGCGTACTGGCGGGCGCGGGCGAGCTGCCGGGCGCCAGGCCGCTCCCGGAACGGCAATTCCGCGAGAATTCTGAAGTATTCGGCCGGGGAGTTGGCGTCGCGCGTGAGCCCCTTGTTCCGGATCCAGGCCTCACCCGCCACGACGACCGGCAGACCGATGCTGGTCAGCTCCACTCCCATTTTGGTGCCGTAGATGATCGCGGCATTGCACAGCGACATGAGCGCGTAGGTGCTCATGTCGCTCTCGGGAGCGACGATGATGATGTTCGGCGCGAGCCGGGGAAGCCGCTTCCGAAGCTCCCCGAGCACCGGCTGGCGAGACGGGGGGAACCCGCTGATCTCGGCCGGATGCACGCGGATGAGCAACTGGAGGTCGGGCCGGGTCGCGAAATACTCGCAGGTCTGCACGAGCCACTCGAGCATGCTGGGAAAGGCGTTGGCGGGATAGTGCAGCTGGGCATCCCACGTCACGTTGGTCAGCAGCCCGACGGCCGGCTTCGAGCGATCCAGGCCGATGCTGCGCGCAATCTCGTCGGGGTCCTGGCGCCGGGACCGGTGAAACACGATCCAGTCGAACAGCCCTTCACGCCGGCTCGACAGATATTTCGTCAGCTCCCGATCCTGCGCCGCCGACAACTCGGCGTGCTCCCACTGGTCGCGCGGCTCCGTCATCAGCGTGTGGTGGTAGGTGTCGTTGTGACTGAAGATGAACCGCCGTTTTCGGTAGGCCACGTTCCACGTGACGACGCGCACGCCGTCGCGACGGGCGACTTCGCCCACGATGCCCCATGGCACATAGATGCCGTGCGTGAAGACGGCAGACGAGCAACCAACAGCACGCAGGAGCCGCCGCGATGCACACGCGGTCAGCAGCGCCGCCTCGAGGTACCGCCGCAAGACGGGCTCCGCCGCAGGTTCCGCGTCGAGCGATCCAGTGGCAAAGAACCGCAGCGCACCGGCGTACGCATGCTCGCCGATGGCCAGATCGTCGAGCGTGAAGTCCCGAATCTGCCCGAACGGCAGCGAGCTGGCAGTACGACGAGCCTGGGCCCGGTCCTCCGGCGTCAGCCAATCCGAGTAGCGGTGCACCTTCAGTCCAAGCTCGGCATAGACGCGCTCGGCCGGCCACATGCAGTCGGTGCACAGATCACGACTGGGACCATATTCGACAAATTTCGACAGGTTCGGATAGAGCGACGACTCGCACTCCGCGCACGCCGTCAGGGCGCCATCGCACAACAGGACGTGGACCTCGGCGCCTCTGAACGTGAGCGCCGCCGCAACGACGCTTTCGAGCGTCATCGCATGCGCATACGACCCGACGGAGGTCGCCATCAGCACACGGGGGCCGCCGCGGGCGGCGTCGCGGGCGGCCTCCCACAGGCCGCGATCCGCCGAGAGCGGCGTGCGCCAGTCCGGATAGGCCTCGAACCGCGCATGGTACCAGCGCCGGGCGAGACGTGTCGCACGCCAGAGGCCGGGAAACTTTCGAATCGCGTGCCTCATGCGGAAAAGGATCGTCCTGCCCCCACCTGGCTGGCCCTGGAGCGGCCGCGCCCGATGAGCGCGACGAAGTCTTCAACCGGCGGCAGCTCGTTGAACACGCGCCACGGATGACAGGCCTGCAGCTCGTCGATCGTGTAACCGCCGGTCGCGACCGCGATGGTTCGAGCGCCGATCGCCTTCGCGCACTCGATATCGTGCGGTGTATCCCCGATCACGAACACGCCCTCGTCGGCCACGGGCCCCGCCTGTCGAGCCAGCTCCAATGCACGACGCGCAATGGTCGCGCGGTCGGCGCCATCGTCGGCAAAGGCGCCGTCGGGAAAGTAATCGATCAGGTTGTAATGGGCGAGTTTGGCCCGCGCCCCCGCCCGGGTGTTGCCGGTCAGCAGATACGAACGCACGTCGCCGCGATCCCGCAGATGGTCGAGGATGTCGCGGACGTTCGGCATGACTCGTCCCTGCTTGCGCGGCAGGCTCGCGGGCAGGAGCTCCCCGTAGCGGTCGACAAAGCGTCGAAGAAATGCCTCGTCGCTGTCGATGCCCAGCGTCTCGAATGTCTTCAGCGCGATTTGATAGTCCGTCAGACCCGCAATCCGCACGCTGATCAGCTCGAACTCGCGTCCGGTCAACTCGCGTACGGCCTGCTCCCACGCAAAGACACCAGCCCTGGCCGTGGTCAGCAGCGTGCCGTCGATATCCCAGAACAGAACGGTCATGCGAGCTGAGAGGATGGATGCCGCTCGCGGCTCCTGGCCGCGGCGTGGAACGTCTTGGTGAGAGACGCGACGTCGAGCCCGTGATACGCGAGCACTTCGTCGTTGGTGCCACACGCCGGCAGCGCAGTGACACCGACTCTCGCGACCGTCACCGCGGGATCCAGGGCCAGCTCGGCGATGCTGGCCGCGATCAGCTCACCCTGCCCGCCCCGCACGTAATGATTATCCAGCGTGACGATGGCCCGGCTGGTTCCGATCGTGTCCCTGAGCCATGTCGGATCGACGCGGTTCAACCATGGCAGATTGACAACGCGCGTGCTGATGCCGGTGGTCTTCTCGAGCTCCTCAGCCGCGTGCCAGGCATTCGAGAGCAGCCACGGACCGTAGCCGAATGCCACCACGTCGCTCCCCTCCCGCACGATCCATCCCTTGCCGGGTTGGATCGACTGCCCCGCCGGGTAGGCGAACGGCACCGGCCACTTGACCGACACGAGACGCAGGTATCCGCTCTCAGGGGCCGTGTTGACGAGGTACTCGAACAACGCGTGCACTTCGTCCTCGACGGCGGGCTCTGCCATCAGCAGATCTGGAACCGACCCGAGCGCGGCGATGTCGCGGACCGACTGGTGGGAATGCCCCGGCCCTCCGGGCAGCAGGCCCGCCAGCGATCCGACGTACAGGACCTTCGATCCTTCGCTGCACTGGTTGTAAATCTGCTCGTTGGGCCGTGTGGACAGAAAACAGGCAAACGAATGCACCACGGGCAGCATCCCGCGCCGCGCCATACCACAGGCCGTCGACACCATGTCCTGCTCGGCGATTCCGCACTCGACAAACCGGTTCGGATACTTCTGGGCGAAGGGGACCAGCCCGCAGTCTTTCACGAGGTCGGCGTCCAGCGCGACGAGGCGCGGGTGCCGGTCCGCCTGGGCCACGAGCGCGTCCCGGTACGCGCTGAGCAGATTGTCGGTGGCGCGCGGTTCGCGCCGCGCCGGACGCTGTCCGGTTCGGGTAGCGAGTGTTCCCAACCCGGCATCCGTGAAGAGGCGCTCGGCGCGCGCGAGCAGTTCCTTCGACCCGCGCGCGTATTCGTCCTCGGTCGGCGCGCCCGAGTGGTAGGCGTACAGCTCGCCCGCCTTCATCGACGGCCCTTCCATGAACGACACGCCCTTGCCCTTGATGGTGTCGGCGATGATCGCTTTCGGCCGATCGGTGATCCGATCCAGGCTGCGAAACATCCCCTCGAGCGCGTGCATATCGTGACCGTCGCACCGGGCGACATGCCATCCGAAGGCACGAAGCTTCGCCTCGACGTCTCCGAGGTCGCTGACCTGCGCGACCCAGGTGTCCGACTGGATCTTGTTGTGATCGACGATGATGACGATCTCGCCCAGGCCGGCATGCGCGGCGGAGGCGAGCGATTCCCAGAACTGCCCTTCCTGCAGCTCGCCGTCGCCGGTCAGCACGAGAATGCGCCGCGGACGGCCGGCCAGACGATTGGCGAGCGCCATCCCCTTGGCCTTCGAGACCCCCATCCCGAGCGAGCCCGTGTTCGCCTGGATGAAGGGCGTGTCGACGTGAGGGTGGCCGGGCAGTCCGTGCAGCCGCCGCAGGTGGTCGATCCTGTCCTCCGGCAGCAGGCCCAGCCCGATCAGGACGGCGTACAGCGCGGGCGCGTCGTGGCCCTTCGATGAGAAGAAGAGGTCACAGGCACCGGGACCCTGGTCGAGGTCGCGGATTTCGTTGAGCAACACCCAGCTCATGATGTCGAGCGAGCTGAAGCTGGTGCCGAGGTGGCCCGACCACGCGCGCGCAATCATGTAGAGGACGTTGACACGCGCCAGCGCGGCGAAGACCTGGGCCGTGACCGGGGCGGGCAGCTTCGCATCGAGCAGGCGGCGGAACTCCGACGCCGGCACCCGGAAGAGCTCGTCGCTCGTTACCTGATCGAGTTGCTGTTCGCCCATTGTGCCTCGTAGG
>Ga0209640_10001563_pt1 | contig 19495 bp, 15 predicted proteins | sample RifCSP10_1_FD_184018 | JGI IMG/M metagenome (GOLD analysis project Ga0209640, IMG submission 184018) | Soil microbial communities from Rifle, Colorado - Rifle CSP2_sed 10_1 (SPAdes) (version 2) | ecosystem: Environmental > Terrestrial > Deep subsurface > Rock core/Sediment | place: Rifle...
CCATGTTGTCATCGGCGACGTAGGAAAGCGGTTCAGCTATTCCGCAATGAACAGGGTGTTTCGAATGGTTCTCGATGGAGCAGAGATGATCGCGTTGCAGAAAAACCGCTTCTGGATTACTCCCGAAGGGCTGACGCTGGACGCAGGGGCATTTGTTACGGCGCTTGAGTATGCAACGGGTAAGGAGGCACGGCTGTTTGGGAAACCATCGGTGGAGTTCTTCCTGCAGGCATGCGAGAGCCTTCAGTGTTCCCCAACCGAAGTGATCATGGTAGGAGACGATCTGAAGGCTGATATCGCAGGGGGAGCAGGAGCCGGGTTACAGACCGTTTTCATCAGGACGGGGAAGGACAAGGACACATCGTTGGATGACCTCGAGTATTCACCAGACGTGGTGTTGCGATCCATTGCAGAACTTCCCGCCATCCTGGAGGAATAGCTCAGAGATCTTCCCTGAGTTCATTTCGTACGAGCATCAACACTGCCGACTGCGGGACAATCAGGTATTTCTGCTCTTCGAATTCCACTTCAATCCCCTGCTCTCGAAGGAAGATCGCATAATCACCCTCTCTTGCCTGCAACGGGATATACCTCATCGGGTCTTTTGGCGTTGACCAGGGCTCGTCATCAGTGTAGTTGGGATTCGGTATGGGATACCCGGGACCCACCCGCACAACGCGGCCCATGGCCACTTTCTCTTTCTCCCGTACTGAAGCCGGAAGGTAAAGGCCTGATTTCGTCTTGTCTGTTGAATCATCCAATTGGAGGAGAATCCGGTCTCCCACAACAATCATCTGCTTTCGTAGTTGCATCGTCGTCTCATTCTTGTGACTTCGCCTAATATCTTGAGTGCATAGGCAAGATAGCAAACTCATGAGGCGAAGGCAAGGAACCCCGCGTTTTAGAAAGAGCGGACTCCTTTGCAGTTGAATCTCGAGGAGAGTGACAGTATATTGTAAGCGGCCTCTGACACAAATCGAAACAATCCACCCTATGATTCCTGCACTCTCTTTGACGCTTCTCTCCCTCCTGAACCCTCCGGAACTCATCTCTGCAGTCGAGTCAGGTGATGCAGCTTTCATGCGTCTGGACTATCCTGCCGCGATACTGGTTTATGACTCGCTCCAAACAATCATGCCCAACAATGCTGAAACCCTCTGGCGCCTTGCCAGAGTTCACGTGTGTCTTGGGGATATTACACCGCGGGATCAACGAGAGCCACTATATCGGAAGGCGGAAGCATACGCGCGACACGCCATTCAAGTCGATTCAGTGAATGGATTTGGATACACCTGGCTGGCCGCAGCATTAGGCAACATTGCCATGTACGAAGGAAGCAAGACGAAGATTAAGCTCTCTTATGAGATCAAGGAGAAACTGGATAGGGCTATCGCGTTGAATCAGGGGGATGACATCGCGTATTCAATCCTGGGTTCCTTTTATCGTGCACTCGGAAATATCAGCTGGATTGAAAAGCAGCTCGCAAACATTTTTCTCGGCAGCCTCCCCGATGGCGGATATGAGGAAGCCGAAGCGTCGTTGAAGGAAGCCATCCGGCTTGCACCAAACGTCATCCGTCACCGGCACGAACTCGGGATGCTCTACTTTGACATGAACCGCGAGGAGGGTGCTTTGCAGGAGTTCCGGGAGGCCGTACACCTCCCTCTTACCCTTGCAAGCGACCGGAGACGGATTGAACGAATGAAAGAACGGCTTGCCGAACTGGGAGAATCTGACCATTGAGGCGCTGATGACGGTGCAAAAACGCAACGGGGCGGCATCACTGCCACCCCGATTCTGGTAGTCCGATCCTACACTATCTTCCAGACTGTTTCTTCAACTGTGCGATCCTCGAACGCACCACCTCCTGTTGATCGGGTGTTAGTTGTTCCGAGGAGAGACTGACGTACTCGTTCAGCGCCTCTCCACGGAGGTTGGCCTTCTCCAGTGCTTCTGCCACAAGGAACCGATTCTCAAACCTCTCTTTCAGGGAAGGATACCGACGGAGCACATCCATTGCCTTAAGGGCACACGTGGGGTAGAATCCATTCTCATACAGCACCCTCGTCCCATTCAACTGAAACGTCCCTACCTGGAGATCGCCGAACGTGGCCGGTGCAGACGGGGATTTGTTCGGGCCGTGTTCCACACGAATTTTCGGAACATTCATCTCGGCGTTTTTCCACTCAAAGGACGAGGCACGGATCTTTTCCATGGTCAGCTTCAACATCAGCTCTTCTTGGGACAGATCCCTGATGTCAGAGAGGTCAAGCATGACTTCCTCCGGCAACATGATTTTCTTTTTCACGGGATTTCCCTCCCTGCTGGTAACAATGATAGCTGAGGCTCTTTTTCCCGTTTTCATGGTGTCATCGGGCCGAAGCACATCGCCCACACGGACTTTCATCCACGTTTCTGCCACGCCATGCCTGACGCTTACGTCCCCTTGGATTTTCTGCACAAGGATCTCCTCAGACAAGCACTGGGAAACCAGGAAGAATAACACAAGTAACAATATTGCGTTTATGGTTTTCATATAGTCCTCTCTGCGCAACGCGCTAATATACGTCAACAATCTGCACCCATCCCTTGAGCAAACCTAATCCAATCTCCACATCATCGAACCATTCCTGTGCGCCGGTCGTCCACGCATCATCAAAGCCACGTGCAATGACCGTCGTTTCTACTGGAATCCATACTGTTTCCACACCCTTGCTGTTCTTTCGCGTGATGTATCGCTTAGGGTTTGAGGATATTGTCCCTCCAAACTTCGGATCGACTCCTGTGTCGAATAACAGATAGATGTGGCTTCGCGTCGAGTCTTCCGGTGGAATAACGTCCACGAACGCGGTCGAGACACCAACACTATTAAGCAGCGAAGAAAAGCAGACCGTCATGTCGTCGCAGTCACCGCCACGGAGTTGCAGCGTTTCCGAGGGATACTGAACGTAGTCAGCGCTTTGTTTCGGGTCGCTGACGTACACAAGCTTGCCTGCAAATGCATTGAAGAGCACACGCGCCTTGTTGAACGCCGCCAGATCCCGGCTCGCTGCATCGATTGAATCTCTGTGTTCGAGCAGGATGTCTCGCGTGTATCGAATGACGGCCGGGTCGTCCGGCGTAACAAAGTACCGGAGGGTCAGGACATCACCGTCCCAATCGTTTTTCCCATACAGCAGTATCCGGGTCTGGTATCGATCATCATAATCATCGGCGGGTTGGGCACTGACGTAGACCGTCCCCTCTTTCACCGTCATCTTTTGTACCCCGCGAACAAGTTCGTTGAAGATCGCAGTCAACGCTACCTCCTGTGACTCACCCGGCTGCAAATACACAGGCTGACTCTCCGTCGGCGCATCCATGTATTTCTCAATGAAGAAACTGGCCTTCGCCTGAATCGGGCGGGAGGAAATGTTCTTTACTCTGGCTTTCCCGATCGGCCGGTACGCGAGCGCAGCAGATGATGAGGGGTAGATACCGCCAGCCAGCTCCACCGACTCAATGCTCGCGAGGCTCTCCCGAACATTCCCCAGAACTGCTTTTACTGAAAGGGAAATACGATCAGCCGTGTAAGGATTGAGATCAATGCTCTTGATTGACCCCGCGTCAAACGAAGCAAGAGAGCCAGTGCCCTCCCGCGTGCTTTTGTCCGGAAAGAAGAGATACGCCGCATCAAACTCAAGAAACATGTACGACCACCCCACGCCAAAGCCAAGTGCGTAAGCAAAAGGCGATTCAGCTTCATTGAAGTAGACGCCGCTCCGTACAGCGATACTGAACCCTGGTTTCCATTCAATTCCAAGCGCCCCTGACTTCGCGGTACTTACGTCAAGTGCAGTTCTCACGGTGGGAGTGAACTGGTAAGCAATGCCCATTTCCAGAGACAGTTCAAACGGAAGCCGGAACGATGCGAACTCCCCGGCAAGGTCTCCGCTTTTCGCACGAACGAGGTTCCGCCCCACCGCTGAAAGCGTTACACTTTTCGAAGCCTTCCAGATCGCGCCAACATCCGCAATCCACGCGAGGGACCGTTGCTCTATTTCTGTAAACACCAATGAATCGGTAAGCTGCACTTGCGTGTCACTGATTCTCTCCCGCCGCAATCTTCCAGAGACACCAAGAGAGAACTCATCTGAGAATGCTCGAGCATACCCAAACGTGAATTGCTCATCATATATTACTCTCGTCTCAATGCTGGAAGGTGTGCCGGTTTGCGACGAAACAAATGTCGCACCCGGCAGGACGAACTCGAGCGACGTTCCGGGTGAGTATTGAACTGCAATCGCGTTGTCCTGCAAGAAACGCTTTCCAAGACTGAACCCTTGAAGAACGAACCCGGACCCTTCAATTGAAGTTGACAAGTAGGTCGCGGAGCTGATGTCCCAATCACGGATCTTAGTGAGTCCTGCTGGATTGACCCCAAAGCTTCTGCTATCTGACGCTTGCGACGCATATGCTCCTGTCCCCGTTCTCTGCGGGCTGAAAAGGGACTGTCCATATGTCACTGATCCGATCATACATATGCTCAAGTGTAACAGGATCCAGCGGTATTGTATCATGGATTCCAGGCTAATCGGGAACCTATGGAAATGTAACCAACGTATTATACACCTCCGACGCCTGGAGCAACACTTGTCCCCGGTAAGGCCGGAAGACGTCTTCCAACCTTTTATTGGACAGCACAAAGGTGAACACAAAATTCCTTCCGGGAGGGAGGAGGCGGAGGAGCCTCACGCCAAGGACTGCCCTGCCTCGATTGACACGAGGCCGGACGTGAAGCAATGCCCGTGTCCGCTGCAAAACGGGATCGTACGTGCTGATGAAAATGGAGATGTTCCCTTCCCCCCGCCACAGCAATTCAAGGTTCTGATCTCTCGACAACGACGCTCCACCAACGGGAGCCAACACTCTCAACTCTCCGGGAGACACGATTGAGGCACCAGTTGCATTGATGCTGTCCGCTGCCCAGGTGTACGTCTGATTCGATTGATACGTCGTGGTCAGATCCTTGACGTACTCAAAGCCGGCAACGGTGTCCGCCTGTGGTGCCTTCATCCTGATGATATGCGGGATCCTGTTCATTGGTGAGTTGTTCAGAAGGATGGGCCCGAGATTAAAGCCGTGGAAACCGATGGTTCTTTGATTACGTCGGACCGGTCGGATTCTGTCCGCGAAGAAGACTTTCGAGAATGCAAATGAGTCAACCCGCGTTCCGGCATCATACGTCACCTTGTTGACAATGAGCAAACCGGCAAACGCATTTTCATCCGAGGGAAGTATGGCCGTCGAATCGATGGCGCTGAGTTCAACATCGGGGTCTTGGGGCGGAAGAGCTGTTACCTCCAGAAGATCCTCTTCGCGGTCGAGCACCACACTGGTGGGCTCCTTGCAGCCGAGAACCGCAACTGCAACGAAACAGCTTATGAGGATCAATCGTTTCATGACTCTTCCCTCTCTCTTGCGCGTCAATTAGTCGAAATCCTGTTTCAAATTCAACAATGGAAAAATCTTCCGGGGCCCTCTCCCCCATCTGAAGGAGAAGGTCCCGGAGTTCCCCTGCACTAGAATACCCGGTATGGTATTCCCCACCAGCTCGCAGAATACGGAGTGGCATCATCAAATAGCGTCCCTCGGGTAATCGCGTCCACACCAGCGTGGAAGAACCCACGGTGGAAGTGAACGAAGAACGGTCCCTGGTACACACGGGTGTACGTGCCGTTGCCGTTATTCACCTCGGAGATCAACTGCATACGGAATCGGCGTTTCTGGAATGTCCCCACGCCATACCGCAGCGCTACGAGATCAGTATCAGGCGAGGCGCTGACAACTGTCGCCTGAACGACAATTCGTGCTGACGGATCAAGCTGAGGAAGATCCTTTCGGCCCCCATGGAACATGGGCATCCATCGATAGCGGAGGTAGTAGTTCAATGGATCGGTCACCGTTATCGTGTCGCCGTTCGGGAGAAACATTTCCACCTTGGTGATGTCGATGGAGTTGTTCGGGGGAATCGTCCCACCGTCCACCAGCGAGGTTGCAACAGGAACCCAGTTCAGCCAGAACCGGCGTGTCTCGCGGCCAACACGCTTGAAGATGATGTTGCGGTCGGAGTTGTCGGTAAACGTTTTCTCCACCAGCACCGTGTCGCCGGCTCCGTTTATCCCGCGAATCTTGAAGATACCATCGATCACCTTGTGGACATGAACGAACGCAATTGTATCTCCCGGCTGGATGGTATCGGTCACTGTCCGGATGACTCGCGTAACGAACCGGCCCCAGCGAAGCGGAGTGATGGCTGCGTCAATCTTGCCAAATGTCCCGTAGTCCGTCGGCGCGACTTCCTGGTCGTCGAACGTCACCACATCGTTCTGCACAAACTCGTCGTTTGTGGCATAGTACACACGCGCAGACTGCTCATTGGTTACGCCGGACGGTGCATTATCGTCGCCCGGACCGGTGCTGTCCTTGGCGCATCCGGAAACCAGCATCCCGACGAGAGCCAGGATTCCCCACAGCACTGCAAGAGAGTTCTTCATGATGTTGCTCCTTTTGTTGGTGATTGTGTAACGTTATTTGCTTGAACATTTCTGCCATGGATAACTCCAACCTTCGTGCCAAACGGAAGAAACCCCCCTTGGGTGGTAGCTTGATCGGGGTTAACGCGCTGAAAGAAATGGAGTTAGAGAAACACAGGGGACGGAATACTGATCAGGGAGAAACCTACCAACTGCGGGAATCCATCTGCGAAGTGCGGGAAAAGAGGTAATCCTGCAAGAGACCGGTCGGCAAAGGGAAATGAGTCAGCCGGCGTCTGGAGATGAATCCGGGTGCTTCCACAACCCTCTGAAGTACCCTTCCGCTGTCTGCTCCAGATACGGATGAAAACGCTGTGGGAGGTTTTTGGTCTTGGGTTTCAAGAGCGACCGCGTCGACTCCCATGGCTGCGTCGTATCAACCGCCCCGGATATGTTGGAAAGATACTCCATCAGTTTCTTCCGGACCCTTTCATTCACGACGTCATCGGCCGAAAGGGAAATATGTCGAATGGCCTTCTCAACATCGAACCCCTGTTCAACAAATATCTTGAGACATTGACCGCGGAGGTGCTCTGCCACCGTCCCGCGATTCAACCCTCCCAGCTCTTCCGCCGTTTCAGAAACAGAGTTTCGCGAGAACCCCTTCTCGCGCACCGATTCCAGGATCTGATCTTCGATGGCTATGCCACCTTTCACGGCTGATCCAACCTCCTCTGAGAGGTCCTTCACGTTAATCATGTTTCGCTGCTCTGCTTTTGCCAACAGCACAGCACGCGTAATGACACTCTCCAATTCCCGGATATTACCCCGCCAACCGTGACTCTGCAGCGCGTCCATTACATTTTTTGAAACTCGCATCCCGCTCCCATCCCGCACCAGAAAGTGATTGATCAGCAATGCGATATCCTCCTGACGATCCCGAAGAGGAGGAAGACTGACCGTAAGAACATTCAAGCGATAATAGAGATCCTCCCGGAATTGCTTGTTGTTCACCTCCGCCTTCAGATCCTTATTGGTTGCAGCAAGTATACGCACATTCACTTTGATCGTCTTTGTTCCACCAACCCTCTCCAGCTCCCCCTCCTGTAACACGCGAAGGAGTTTCAACTGGAAGGCCTCATTCACCTCACCGATCTCGTCAAGGAAGATGGTCCCGCCATCAGCCAGCTCGAACCGCCCGAGCTTGTCTTTCACGGCACCTGTGAATGCGCCCTTCTCATGTCCGAACAGTTCACTTTCCAGAAGGTTCTCAGACAAGGCACCGCAGTTAACAGCAATGAACGGCCCCTGTGCGCGGGTGCTCCGTTTGTGGATCGCGCGGGCAACGAGCTCCTTGCCTGTGCCACTTTCTCCAAGTATAAGCACCGGCGCATCACTGCCGGCAATCTTTCTTATGAACTCGATAACGGGCTGCATCTTCCCCGAAGTGTCAAACACAATCCCCTCAAACTCACCCGTGACGGACTCGATCTCACCGGCATCTGGATTGTACGCCTCCATGTCGTCCGCTTTGGACATGAGGGAATGCATCTCCGCCTTGTATCTTCTGATTTCTTCCAATAATTCTTTGGTTCTGTCGGCCGTCCGTGTCGTTTCGAAGTCAAGTAGTTCCCGCTCCAACAACGCAACCTTTGCTTCCCTATCGCGCAATACCGCTGAGATAGACTCCTTCTCCGCCTGCAGACTCCCAACCTGCTCGCGGACGCGTCGGTGTTGATAAAAAAGGGACGTTACCGTTGTCCCGAGTGCGACGACTAACAGTCCTGTCAGAGGCATGATCAATGCACCTGCAACGAACAAGAGGTAGGATAGAGCAACAAGCGTTGCAGGGATGGCAATTGCAACGACTTTGTTGGCTGGTGATGACAGAAACAGGATAGCTCCCGCACATCCAAGCCCAACGAGGACGGATATCAGATACGTGACGAGCAACGGAGGAGAAGATGCAAAGCCTGAGCTTAACGCGTTGTCAAGAAACACGGCGTGCAATCCCACCGAAGGGTATCGCGTATCCACAGGAGTAGGAAGGGGAAAGACACTCCCTCCTGTGGCTGTGACGGTCACAAGAACTATCTTGCCTTTGAACGAGCCCACGGGCACAGATGGAGAGCGGCCCATACGAAGTGCATCATAGGATCTCAGCACCTCCAGAAACGGATAAGCAGTAAATACGGAGAACCTTCCCGGGTAATTCAGTATTGCAAGGCCGTCCCCAGTGTTGATAACGCTTGTTGCCTTCCCTTCCGTCAGGATGGAAAGCCCTTGTCCATCATAGACCAGTGATGCCCGGCTGGCACCCTGATAGACCCTCAGGATTTCGACCGAAAACGCCGGCACAATTCCGCTGTCGGAAGCCACGAACAAAGGGACGCGCCAATCCTCTGAGAGATTGAGATGGCCAATCCCGGCAGCACCGCGGGCAAGATCGGGGAGGAGGGTGTGGAGTTGGGAGCCATCAAATGCAGGGCTATGCACGTTGGGGAATGAGAATACCGGGATGAGCCAATGAGCCTCCAAGCCTGTTGCCGTCCGTTCGGTCGCCTGGAAATAGGTTGCAAGCACCACATTTCCGGCGTTGCGGACAACACTGGCAAAGAGATCATCGTATTCGGGGTACTCAGGGTTCTGCCCTTCAAAGACAACATCAATTCCAATTGCCTTCACGCGAAGATCACTGAGCGCTTTGACCATGAGCGCATAGAAATTTCGCCTCATAGGCCGTCCCAACGATGCCACGGCATCGTCATCGATATAGACGATCACAATATTGGTATCGGCCTTTCGATCACCACGGAGACTGTATTTCAATCCCGTGATCTGGTCTTCCACCGTGGCAAGGGGGGAATGAAGGACGCCCACCAGCAACACGAAGACGAATGTGAGAAGCAACCAAAACGGAACGCGGGGGATGGTCATTTCTTGCCGAGCCAGAGTTCGGGGTTCTGTTTCTCGCGATCTTTCCAGAGTTCAAAATGGAGACGCGGTCCATCCAGTGACTCGCCACTTGTGCCGATAATGTGTCCTTCCGGAATCTTCTGTCCCTGGGTGACGTTGATATCTGCCAAATGGGAGTAGACCGTCCGGTAGCCTCCGTAATGGTCGATGATAACGATATTTCCATATGATGGAAGCCACCAGATCGTCGCCACGTCACCTTCGGCCACAGCAGTTACCTGCGACCCCGCCTTCACTGCGATGTCGATCCCGGTGTTCTGCGTGATCGTTTTCAGCGTGGGGTGCTTTTGGTTGCCGAACTTCGCCACCACTGCGCCTTCGCCCACCGGCCATCGGAGTCTTCCTTTTCGCGTTTCAAATGCTCCTGCCGCAGGCGGGGGTTGCGGCAAACCTCCTGTGCGTTCCCGCTCTGCGGCTTCGCGTTCCTTTCGTAAGCGGTCCTGCTCGATCAGTTCCGTAATGAGGTTTTCCAGCTCCCTTGCAGATTGTAACCGGCGATTCAGTTCGCGCTGGATTGATTTTTTGTCTTTTCGGATCTGGAGAAGTGCATCCTTTCTGTCCGCAACCAATGCTGCAAGCTTATCTTCTTCCGCCGCCTTCTCCGCAATGACCCGTCGTTCTTCGCTTAACTGTTGTTGGAGTTTCGCCTGCGACTCTTCGAGCTCCGTTTTTTTGTGGGTGATTTTGTCAGCGTCTTTTTTTCGCTGTGTGGAGAACCGCTTCAGATACTCTGCGCGGATGTAGAACTGATTGATCGACCTCGAGGAAAAAAGGAGCTCCAAGTCATGGATGTGCCCTGATTTGTAGACGGAGGTAACGTAACGGCCATAGTGCTTCTTGAGAAAGCTCAGTTGATCCTCCTGTTTTCTGATCTCCTTCCGTGTCCGGTTGATAGTATCCTGGAGGTCACGCTCCTGCGCTCGAAGTCTTCCGATCAACCGTCGGACGAGGGTTGCCTTCCGATCATACGTATCGAGCAACTCCAGCGTGGACTTCTCCTCCTGCAACTGCATCTTGATCTGTTGTTCGAATTTACTGATCTGGCTACGCAGAGACTGGAGCTCCACCTGGTGTTTCTTAATTTCATCGCTTGTCGAGGAATACGTTACTGCCGCCACCAACACCAGAAGAGTTGCCAACAGGTATGTGAGAAATGAGTGAGCGGGCATCTAGCGAATAACGGTGTGAGCGTTGATTGGAATGGAAAACTCGAACGAGGGGTGTGGATCGTTCAGTGTAATGGAAGAATATGCAACCGAAAGTTGGCGCCCTTGCCCGGGAAACCGGACCCGGACCCGCCGCGGGACCCTGATGCCATCCTGTTCGGTCATCGCTGAGGATGACGCATCCATGACCAGACGATTCTCGCTGTCGCGGAGTTCATACCTCGTCACCAGAAAGTCCTCATGATCCACCCAATAGGTCGCGGCGCCGAGGTCGCTCCGAAACGAGAGGCGAAACAACCCTTCGTCCACCGTGTATGACTCCACCGATACTTGCTCGGAGGGAAGGGGGAACGAACCTGAGAATGCGTCCATGATCTGGTCATACGTCATGTCGAACGGTATGACGCTTCTGATGGCCCCCGCTGTCGGCACACCGGTCATCACCCGGTTCTCCATGCTGTTGTACATCACGTATTTCTCTCTGCTCAGGAACAGCGTTCCCACATCGATACCGAACGGACCTTCGAGGGTAACAAGGAGTGAGTCCGGCCTCTTGAGTGATAGTTCAAACGCCGCGCTCCCGGCAAACTCAGGACCTTCGAATGACACCGTCCCCCTCCCGACAACTGTGCGCAGCTTCTGCCCCTCATGGGCGACGCGGGCAATCAACTCTGAGGCAGGGACCGCCCTAGTGTCCAGTTCTATCTCCGCTCGTCGCGGCGAGCACGATGAAAGCAGTGCGACAAAAGCAACAATCGCAAAAGATCCGCTCACTCGCACCATCAGAGTGTCCCGCGTGCGATCTTCTCGCGGAGGGACGCGTTGTTCTCATCAAGCTTGAGTGCAATACCCCATTGCTCCAGCGCGCGCTCCCGGTCGTTCATCCGGTAGTAGATATCTCCGAGATGTTCATACACCACGGAGCTTGCATCGCCTTTTTCGATGGCTTGTTTGACATACCGCTCGGCTTCGTCGTATCTCCCCAGTCGGAAATAGACCCACCCGATGGTGTCGAGGTAGGAGGAGTTGTCAGGCTGAGCCTCAACTGCCTTGGTGGCCATCGCGAGAGCACGGTCCAGCTGGAGATTCCGGTCAGCCAGACTGTACCCGTAGTTGTTCAGGATCAGTACGTTGTTCGGATCAATCTTCAACGCTTCCTCATACAGCCTGTCCGAGTCCTCATATCTCTTCATACCATCGTAGACAAGGGCAAGTTGGGAAATGACGTTGATGTCCCGGGAATTCAACTGGCGCGCACGCTCGAGCACTTTCACGGCATCCACATTTTGCCCCACACGGCTATATGCCACTCCGAGGAAAAAATTGACTCGAAAATCATCGGGGAGGATCCGGATCGCGCTTTCCAGAATCTTCACTACCTCGGCGAAATTGTTCTTCTCCAGGAATACCGAAGACAAGTACACCCACGCATCGGCGTTGCCGCTGGACAGCTCCGTTACTTTGCGGAAGTTGCGCACCGCAAGAGAATCGTCGTGCGATAGTGCACCGATCGCCCCCAAGAACCAGTATGCCCGCCAATCCTCAGGGTGTTCCTGCTGGATTCGCTCGAAGACTGTCCTGGTTCGTGGGAGGAGCGTGGAATCCTTCTCCACCTGGCCAAAGTAGACCTCGCCGATCCGGAGTTTCGTCTCCACATTCACCGAATCGCGCACGAGTATCTTCTCAAACTCGCGCCCCGCCTGATCATACTCTCCCCTGAGCAAATGGACGGCGGCGGCCTCGGCGGCATAGTCGAGATTGTCCGGGTTCATTTGCAGCAATTCGGCGTATACGGGAAGGGCCTCCTCGTACCGCTGGGCTCTGACGTACGCCTGGGCCAGCGTTCGCTTCAAATCGGGATTGGAAGGATCAACCTCTACCATCTGTCGCAGCGCATCTGCAGCCTTCCCGAACTGTCCCATGGAGTTGTTTAACTCGGCGATCTGGAGGAGGACGTTCCATTCCGGTCCGAAGCGCTGGACCATTGATTCATAGACTTCGAGTGCCTTGAGAGGTTTGCGCGCTTGATGCAGACGGGCAAGACTGAACCATGCCTCGATGCTGCTGGAATCGCGCTTGATAATTTCCTCATACTGCTCCGCTGCGGCGTCCAACTCGAACGCTCCGACATAGACTTCGGCAAGCATTCGACGATATTCCAGCTTCTCCGGTGCACGGCGCACTGCCTGCCTGGCGGCATCGATTGCGAGAGAATGTTTGTTGAGCTCCGAATAGCACTTGGAGAGTGCAAAATATATCGCGTGGTCTTCCTCGTACCGGAGTGCGTCCTGATATTCAAGCACCGCTTTGGCGTAGTCACCCTTCATTTCAAAGAGGGAGCCATCAATAAAGTGTTGAAGTGCCTTTTCGTGTGCCAGCTGAGCGGCGGGGGTTCGCGTGACTCTCTTTTCCTGGCCGACTGCAGATCCCTGCGATGCTTCTTTTTCGGAGGCGCATCCTGCAAGCACGCCCGCCAATAGCACCACCATCACAAGCCACCCACGTATCATCTTATCCTCATAGACGATTTCCTCCACCTGTGCTGAAAATATACCGATTCACGGTTTTAATAACAAGCTAACCTGTTCCCACATACACGCCTGATAATATCTTCCTTCCTTGACATCAACTGGAGTTTTGACTATCCTGCTACCCGAAACAGCGTGCGAAGGTTCATGTCAGACCATTTCGATCTTGCGGTCGCCTGGGATTGGGAATTCGATCGGAACTTCATCGGAGTTCTCGAAGCCCAGGTTCACGCGCACAAGCTCCGCTTCTATTCCGTCACGCATCATAACACGCACGAGACTCTCCGACGATTGACCAAGGGGGACCTGACCTTCGGCGCCTTCCTTGATCGTGCATCGGAATCGGATGAGAACTTCGCTCCCCTTTCGCGCCACCTTAGAAAATCCTCTCTTCTCTATCTCAACCCCCCCGAGGCTGTGCACCATGCCATCGACAAGGCAACCATGCATCTTGAATTCCTTGCGAAAGGAATCGAGGTCCCATTCACCATTATTATTTCCCCCTTCAACAAGAAGAAAGAGGTGGAATTGAGCTTGAGCGACCTTGCCCAGCTCGGTCGCCCCTTCATCGTCAAACCGGCGAACACTACGGGGGGTGGGATCGGGGTCATCCTCGGGGCAGAAACATTGAAGGACGTGATTGAGTCGCGCCAACACCACAAGAACGACAAGTACCTCCTCCAGGAAAAGATCACACCGGCCCAGTTCCTCGGCCGAAAGGGATGGTTTCGCGTCTTCTCTGTGTGTGGTATGACTCTCCCCTGCTGGTGGGACGATGAGACACACAAGTACAAAATGATCACGAAGAATGAAGTGACCGGTCACGGGCTGCGCCAGTTGATGACCATTACCAGGAAGATCCTGGACGTCTGTCGCCTCGATTTCTTTTCTACCGAGATTGCCGTAACGCGTGAGAAAAAGTTTGTAGTGGTCGATTACGTTAATGATATCTGCGACATGCGGCTGCAGTCAAAGCACGAGGATGGCGTCCCGGATATGGTGGTGAGCGAGATCTGCCGACGGATTGCACGGCGTGTGCGGTCCGCGTCACGATAGCGGAATGAGGGAGAAGAGTGATTCCTGGCTTTACAATGGCAGGCTTGACATTGCTCACATGGTTTGATACATTGGGGGCATTATAAGCGGGTTATTCGAAAACACTGAACAATCACAGTAAGGAGGAACTCCCCAATGAGCGCAGGTGTAGAGTACTACCGGCGCAACAGCGTCGCGGGTCTTGCGTTGTGTGTATCCCTTATTCTTTCACTCTCTCTATTCGGCTGCGGCACGGTGGAGGAAACCACCGATGAATGGACCGAAGAAGGCACGCCGGTGTCCGTTACTGCAAAGCTGGAGTACCGCGTCGATAGCCTCATGAATGAAAACCGTCGCATGCAGCAACAGGTCGAAGCACTTGCCACGGAAAATCGCAACCTGACTGCCCGCGCCGCGGAGCTTGAAACAAAACTAGCAGAGGCAGCTGCGGCACCGCCACCCGCTGCCATCACACCTGTACCGTCGGGTGACATGGCGTCCGGATATTCCGAGGCCCTGGCCACCTACCGACGCCGGGACTTCGCAACCGCAGCGCAGCAGTTTGAAGCGCTTCTCGGCGGCGGAATCCGGGACGACCTTGCGGATAACTGCCACTACTGGATCGGGGAATCCTATTACGGAATGCAGAAGTACACTGATGCCGTCACACACTTCCAGATGGTATTCAACTACAAGAAATCGGAGAAGAAAGACGACGCCCAATTGATGATTGCCAACTCCCACGCCGCGGCGGGAAACACTTCGGCAGCACGTGAAGCATACAACACTCTGGTTTCATCATACCCCGCAAGCCCTCTGGTGAGGAAGGCCCAGGAGAAACTTGCACGGTTGAAGTAATCGCCCTCTCTGTTTCAGAAATGTTAAACCCCGATCACATGATCGGGGTTTTCTGTTTGGAGTTGAAGCAGAGTCTCCACTTACCGCTTTCCGGCAAGGAACTCTTCAGCAATCTTTACGTCCTCCACGCTACCAATGAACAGTGGCGTCCTCTGGTGAAGCGAATCCGGCTGGATCTCCAGAATACGCCGTGTCCCATCCGACGCTACGCCGCCAGCGTTCTCTACAATATACCCGAGAGGATTATTCTCGTACATCAGGCGGAGCTTTCCGTTCGGGTTCTTCGTGTCACCCGGATAGCAATAAATGCCACCATACAACAATGTGCGATGGACGTCAGCAACAAGAGAGCCGATGTACCTCGCCGAGTAGGGGCGACCCGTGGCTTTGTCTTCCTCCTTGAGATGCTGAATGTACCGCTGCATATTGAGGTTCCAGCGGTTGAAGTTCCCTTCGTTCACAGCATAGATTGACCCGCGTTTCGGGATCCGGATGTTCTCGTGCGAAAGGAGAAACTCGCCGACCGAAGGGTCCAGCGTAAACCCATGAACACCATGTCCGGTGCAGTACACGAACATCATGCTCGAGCTGAAAAGTATATAGCCTGCAGCAACTTGCTTGTAGCCAGGCTGCAGCACATCCTGCAGCGTCCCTTTGCCTGATGGCGTGACCCGTTTGAAGATCGAAAAGATGGACCCCACCGTGACGTTAGCGTCAATGTTGCCCGATCCGTCCAGGGGGTCATAGAGCAATACATACTTCCCGTTCGGGTAGTGATCGGGGATTTGAAGCAAATCTTCATTCTCCTCAGACGCCATCACGCACAGATGCCCGCCGTGATCCATCGCCTTGAAGATTGTCTCATCCGCAAATTCATCCAGTTTCTTTACCACATCGCCGCTGATATTCATCCGGTCGGTTTTGCCCAGCAGGTTCACAAGCCCCGCCTTGGTCACCTCGCGCCAGACCAGTTTCGCAGCAAGCGAAAGTCCGTGCAGGAGGCCGGAAAACTCACCGGTGGCATCGGGATGGTCCCGTTCACCTTCAACGATGTGTCGCTCGAGCGTCATGAACTTTGACGCTGGCGTAGGGCGAGGAAGTTGCATACACGAATTCCTTGTGTCTCAAGTTGCGGAAAAAGAGCTGTCGATCAGGTAGAGCGTTTGACCGTACGCCGGCTGTGGCAAGGGGGGAATGCTGAGAGGAATCTACAGAAAGGGGAAGAGAGTTGCAAGAAAGATTCACGGACACGATCTAGACGGCCTGAGGAATCTCCTGCTCCTTGTACTGCAGTTGATACAGTTTGTAGTAGATGCCGCCATGGGTGAGGAGTTTCTGATGTGTCCCCATTTCGCGAACCTCTCCCTTATGCATGACGATGATTGTGCTCGCAGTCTGGATGGTAGAGAGCCGGTGCGCAATGACAATCGAAGTCCGACCGTGCAGGAGCTTCTTGATAGCACTCTGGATCAGCAGTTCCGTCTCCGTGTCCACACTCGATGTGGCCTCATCCAGCACGAGAATCTTGGGATTGTGGGCAAGAGCCCGGGCAAAGGAAATCAACTGCTTTTGCCCAACGGAGAGCGTGGCACCTCGCTCTTTCACTTCTTCGTCGTAGTGACCGGGGAGCTGCTCGATGAACCTGTGCGCACCAACGATTCTTGCTGCGGCTTTGATTCGGTCGTCGGTGATCGCCTCGTTCCCGAGACCGATATTGGAACGGATGTCTCCGGAGAAGAGAAATACGTCCTGCAGCACCACCGAGATGTGCTCCCGCAGATCGGACTGTCGTACGTGTCGAATGTCGATACCGTCGATCAGAATCTGCCCCTTCTGGATGTCGTAGAATCGGGCGAGGAGACTGATGATCGTGGTCTTCCCCGCTCCGGTGTGCCCGACGAATGCGGCTGTTTCTCCGGCCTTGATGCTGAATGAAACGTTCTTCAGAATCCATTCCGTCTCTGCGTCGGTTGGCCCCGGATTGTATGCAAACCAGACATTGCGGAACTCAATATCTCCGCGGACGTTCCGGAACTCAACCGGGTCTTCGGTGTCATCCACAGATGTCGTATCGTCCAGCAGCTTGAACACCCGTTCCGACGAGGCCATGGCTGTTTGCATGATATTGTATTTTTCCGAGAGGTCACGGATCGGTCGCCAGAACATTTCATTGAACTGAAGAAATGCCATTACCGTCCCGATCGTGAGACTGCCACCGAGAGCGTCCACGCCGGCATACCAGATGATCAATCCCACCGCAATGGCACCAATCAGGTCCACCCCCGGATAGAATACGGCGTAATAGAAGATCGACTTGATGTTTGCGTCCCGGTGCAACGCGTTGATGCCGTCGAACTTCTGAAACGATTTTGCTTCCCGGTTGAACACCTGATCCACCATCATTCCGGTAATGTGCTCCTGCATGAAGGTGTTGATTCGTGCGATCTGAAGCCGGACTTCCCGGTACGCCTCACGTGCTTTCTTCCGAAAGAGGAACGTACCGTAGAACAGAAGCGGAAGAACGCTGAGAGAAACCAGGGCAAGCTCCCAATCCATTGAGAACATGAAGTAGAGAATCCCGATGATGGTGAAAACATCACTGAAGACCATCACGATGCCGGAGGAAAACATGTCGTTCAGAACTTCAATATCATTCGTTACCCGCGTAATGAGCCTTCCAATGGGGTTCCTATCGAAAAACTTCAGGCCGCGGTGTTGCAGGTGTACAAACACTTCCATCCGGAGGTCGAAGATCGTCCGCTGCCCCACCCATTGCGTCAGGTATGTGTTAAAGTATTGAATCACACCGCGGACCACCATGACGCCAAGAAAGAACAGCGTGGTCATCAACAGCCCGTACCTATCCCCCTGCGCGATGTTCTCATCCACCGCGATTTTGGTGAAGTACGGACGTACCGCCTCCATCCCCGACACAGCAATGCTGAGCACAATGCCAAGCACCACCTGCCATTTGTAGGGGCGGAGGTACTTCAACAGTCGCCGCATCAACGTACCGTCGTATGCCTTACCGAGGATTTCTTCTTCGTTCATAAGAGCATGGGAAATGGAAACCGGAGAACGGTGACGGGAAGAGAGACTGTTTCATTTTCCCGCCTCCCGTTTCCGCCCGTTAGAGATGTTCGAGTTCTTCTTCAAGAAGTTGTTTCCGGTGTAACTCCGCGTAGATTCCATCCAATTCCACCAACTCATCGTGTCTACCACGTTCAGCGATCTTTCCTTCGTTTAACACAACGATCTGATCTGCGTCCTTCACTGTCGAAATGCGGTGACTGATAATGATGCTCGTCCGACCTTTCATGACGGTGCGCAGACGTTTCAAGATCTCTTCCTCGGTGTACGTATCCACGGCGGAGAGTGAATCATCCAGGATCAATATTCTTGGTTTCCGCATGACTGCACGGGCAATGCTGGTGCGTTGCTTCTGACCCCCCGAGAGCGTGATTCCGCGTTCCCCGAGCATGGTTCGGAACCCTTGCGGGAAGTCGTTCACATCACGCACAAGCTGTGCGATCTCCGCGGCTTCGTGCATGTGTTGTTCCGTTCCGTTGTCCGTTCCGTAGCCAATATTCTCAATGATGGAGTCCGAAAAAAGGAATGTCTCTTGTGGGACATAGCCGATACTGGATCGCAGCATCTCCAGCGGGATGCCGCGGATACCATGCCCGTCGATGAGGAGGTCCCCTCCCGTCACATCGTACAGGCGTGGGATCAAATTCACCAGCGTGCTCTTCCCAGACCCGGTATAACCAACGATGGCAAGAGTTGTTCCTTGAGGTATCTTCAAATCAATGCGATCCAGCGTCGGACGTTGTGCGTTTGCATGACGAAAACTGACATTGCGGAATTCGATCTCGCCCTCAATCGAAGTGATGGACCGATCTGTCCCGTCCGTGTCCTTGATCTCCGGATCTTGATCCAGAATTTTCACGAGGCGGGCCATTGAGGCCGCCCCTTGTTGCAGGATATTGATCACCCAGCCGAACGCAATCATCGGCCAGATCAGCATGATGAGGTAACCAAAGAACGCCGTAAGCGTTCCGATGCTCAACTGCCCATCAATCACGCGCAGACCGCCGAAGTACAGGGTAATGACAAGTGAGAAGCCGACGAGAAGAAACATCAGCGGCCACATGATGGACTGGACGCGGGCAAGCACGAGGTTTTTTTTGAGGTACTCCCAGCTCATGGCGCGGAAGAGACCGATCTCGTACTCCTCACGGACATACGCCTTTACAACGCGAATGCCCGAAAGATTCTCCTGTGCGCGCGTGGTCAGCTCCGCGTATTGCTCCTGCCGTTCCTCGAACTTCACGTGCACAACCTTGCCGAGATAGTACACCGCATAGGAGACGAACGGGAGCGGAATTAACGCGAGGAGTGTGAGTTGCCAATCCTG
>Ga0209640_10001565_pt1 | contig 19488 bp, 19 predicted proteins | sample RifCSP10_1_FD_184018 | JGI IMG/M metagenome (GOLD analysis project Ga0209640, IMG submission 184018) | Soil microbial communities from Rifle, Colorado - Rifle CSP2_sed 10_1 (SPAdes) (version 2) | ecosystem: Environmental > Terrestrial > Deep subsurface > Rock core/Sediment | place: Rifle...
GATCTGCCGCGGATCGAGCCCGACGGTGGGCTCGTCGAGGATCAGCACCTCCGGGTCGCCCAGGAGCGCCTGCGCCAGCCCCACCCGCTGCCGGTACCCCTTGGAGAGCTTGCCGATCAGCCGGTTCTGCATGTCGCCGATGAAACAGCGCTCCATGACGTCGGCGACCCGGCCGCGCCGCGCGGCGCGCCCCACCCCCTTGATCTCGGCCACGAAGTCCAGATAGGACGCGACCGAGAGGTCCAGATAGAGCGGGGCGTTCTCCGGGAGATACCCGATGCGCCGGCGCACCTCCAGCGACTGCGAGAACACGTCGTAGCCCGCCACCCGCGCGGTACCGCCGCTGGCCGGCATGAAGCACGAGAGGATCTTCATCGTCGTGGACTTGCCCGCCCCGTTCGGGCCGAGAAAGCCCACGATGCGGCCCTTGTCCACGCTGAACGACACGTCGTGGATGGCCGTGACCGGCCCGTAGCGCTTTGTCAGATTGTCGACCTGGATCATACGTGCGGCCCGGTGCCCGCGTGGACCGCCGGAAAGTATAGCACAGGCCTAGAAGAGCCCCGTGATGACGCCGTCCGGCGTGACGTCCACCCGCTCCGCGTTGGGGCGGCGCGGCAGCCCCGGCATCGTGGTGATGTCACCGGTGATGGCCACCAGGAAGCCGGCGCCCGCCGAGATGCGCATCTCGTTGACCGTGATCTTGAACCCGCGCGGGCGGTTCAGCAAGGTCGGGTCGTCGGACAGCGAACGTTGAGTCTTGGCGACGCAGATCGGGAGCCTCCCATAGCCGAGCGACTCGGCCTGAGCGATCTGACGCTCGACCCGCTTGGGGTATTCGACGCCGTCGGCGCCGTAGATCCGCCGGGCGATGGTGTCGAGCTTCACCGTGATGGGGTCGTCGAGCGCGTAGAGCGGCGCGAAGGCCGACCGCTCGCGGGCCAGGAGGGCGAGCAGGCCCCGGGCCAGCTCCTCCCCGCCCGCGCCCCCGCGGGCGAACACGTCGGCCACGTGCACCGCCACGCCCAGCCGGGCGCAGCGGTCCCGCACCGCCGCGTACTCCCGCTCGGTGTCCGACGGGTAGCGGTTCAGCCCGATGAGGACCGGGACCTTGAACTGACGCACCGCTTCCACGTGCGCTTCCAGGTTGTCGAGCCCGCTCGTCAGCGCGGCCACGTTCTCGCGGTCCAGCTCCGGTACCGGCACCCCGCCGTGGTACTTGAGCGCCCGCGCGGTGGCCACGATCATGGCCGCGTCCGGCTTGAGTGAGGCCAGCCGGCACTTGATGTCGAAGAACTTCTCGGCGCCCAGATCGGTGGCGAAGCCGGCCTCGGTGAGGCAGATGTCGCCGAGCTTGAGCGCCAGCCGGGTGGCCAGCACCGAGTTGCAGCCGTGCGCGATATTGGCGAAGGGCCCGCCGTGCACCAGCGCGGGCGTGCCCTCCGTGGTCTGCACCAGGTTCGGGTGGATGGCGTCGCGCAGGAGCGCGGCCATCGCGCCGGTCACGCCGAGCGCGTCGGCGGTCACCGCCTTGCCATCGGCGGTCAGCGCGACCAGCATCCGCCCGAGCCGCTGCTTGAGATCCATCAGGTCTTCGGCCAGGCACAGGGCGGCCATGATCTCGGAGGCCGAGGTGATGAGGAACCCCGCCTCGCGCGGCACCCCGTCGAGGCGCCCGCCGAGCCCGACCACCACGTTGCGAAGGGCGCGGTCGTTGACGTCGAGGATCCGCTTCCACGCCACCTGGCGCACGTCGATGCCGAGCGGGTTGCCGTGATGCAGGTGGTTGTCGATCGCGGCGGCCAGCAGGTTGTGCGCCGACGTGACCGCGTGGAAGTCGCCGGTGAAGTGCAGGTTGATCTCCTCCATCGGCACCACCTGCGACTTACCGCCCCCGGTGCCGCCCCCCTTCATGCCCAGCGTCGGGCCGATGGACGGCTCGCGGAGCGCGATGACCGGCCGGGCTCCGATCCGGGAGAGCGCCTGCCCCACGCCGATGGTCATGGTGGTCTTGCCGTCGCCGGCCGGGGTCGGCGTGATCGCGGACACCACCACCAGCTTGCCGTCGGGCCGGTCGCGGCGGGCGGCCAGCGCCCCGACGTGCACCTTGGCCTTGGTGTGGCCGTAGGGGATCCACTCCTCCGCGCCGAGGCCGAGCTCGCGCGCGATCTCCGCGATGGGCCGGGGCGTCCGGTCAGCGCCGGGGCGTGACGGGGTCGAGGTCGGCATCGGGCATGATCTCCTTCAGCCAGTCGGGGATGGGAATCATCTTGGCGGTGGCCGGGTTCCAGCACGCGTGCACGGTGTGCCCGGTGGCCACCAGCTCGCCGGCCTCGTTGCGGATCTCGTAGCTGAACCGGAAGCTGGCCCGCTTGCGCTCGCTCACCCGCGAGGCGATCTCGAGCAGCTCGTCCAGGCGCGCCGGCTTCACGTACTTCACGAACGCCTCGACCACCGGCAGGTGCACGCGCTCGTTCACGACCGACATGGGCCAGCCGTACTCGCGCAGGTACTCCACGCGCCCCACCTCGAAGTAGGTGAGGTAGTTGCCGTAATAGACGACCGACATGGTGTCGGTGTCCTTGTAGCGCACACGCACGCGGGTGACCGATGGCATCGTCGCGGCGCCATGGTAGCAGGGGTCAGGTCTTACATTCCGACATTTCCTGGGCGAGAGGCAGGGCGACACGTCAGGAAATGTCGGAATGTAAGACCTGACCCCGAGCTAGCGCTTGAAGACTTCCTTCAGGAGGTCGGTGGCGCGGGCGGTGGGATTGGTGCGGATCTGCTTCTCCTGCTCGCCCAGCACCGTGAAGAGGCCGCCGAGCCCCTTCTCGACGACGTAGCCGTCGAGGTCGAAGGCCTGGGACTTGGCGAAGGGGATCGCCTCGAAGCGCCCCACCAGGCCCTTGTACTGCCGGCTCACGCCCACCTGGCTCATGGACCGCTCGACCACCGGGCGGAACGCGCTGGTGAGGCGCGGGGTCGTCTTGCCCTTGAAGTACTCGGTCGCGGCGGTATCGCCGCCGTTGAGGATCTTGCGGGCATCACCGAAGCTCATGTCGCCGATCGCCTCGAAGAAGATCTGCTTGGCCTGGGGCGCCGCGCGCTCCGCGGCCCGGTTCATGCCGAGCACCAGCTCGTCGATCTGGGCGCCGTAGCCCACCGCGCGCAGCCCGGTCTCGAAGCTCCGCAGCCGCTCCGGCATCAGGATCTTGATCGCCTGGTTGGCGAAGTAGCCGTCGGTCTTGCCGGTGAGAGCGACGGTCTTCTCGGTGGCGACCTGGAGCGCTTCCTTGAGCCCCGCGCCGATCTTGGCGTCCGACAGCCCGGCGCCCCGGCTCCCCTCCGCGCCCAGCCCCTTCAGCAGCTTGTCCCACTGGGCCGCGGCGGGATCCGCCAGCAGGACGAGCACCGCCGCGACGGCCAGCCAGCCCGACCGGTGCCCCCATCCGCGATGCGCGCGCATGTCTCTCCTCGCGCTCCGGCTAGAGGTACTGCCCGTAGCGGATCTTCTCGACGACCGCGCGGATGCGCCGGTAGACGTCCACCTGCCGCAGCAGGTCCTGCGTGGTGACGAGCCCCGCGTCCTGTCCCTGCCCGGCGGTGTGGACCTTCTCCTCCAGCGCCCGTCGCAGGAGATCCCGGATCTCGCCCCCGCTCATGCCGCCCATCGGGGGCAAGAGCGAGCGGTAGTCGAGATCGGCCACGAGGCGCCGGGCGGCGGCCTGCTCCGCGCGCGCCTGCGTCAGCGCGAGGATCTGCTGCTGCGCGGCCGCGTCCGGCAGGGGCACCTCCACCAGGCGATCGAGCCGGCCCGGGGCGACCAGGGCGGGATCCACCGCGTCGGTGCGGCTGGTGGCCGCCACCACGACGATCCGAGAGAAATCTTCCAAGGTATCGAGCTTTTCACAGAGCGCGGCCGCGATCCGCGCCCCCGCCTCGCGGGCCTGGACCGGCGGCAGGAGGTGCTCCAGCGCGAGCGCGTCGGCCTGATCCAGGAAGACCACACCCTTGCCTTGCTCTCGCGCCAGGCCCAGGATCTCCTGCAGCAGCTCGCCGGTATTCGGCCCGAACTTCGACGTGAGCGTGCCGAGCTTCAGGTGGTAGAACACGGCCCCCGCCTCGGTGGCCAGCGCGCGTGCCAGCAGCGTCTTGCCGGTCCCCGGCGGGCCGTAGATCAGCATGCCCTTGGGCGGGGTGATGCCCCATTTGCGATACAGCTCCGGATCGGTCAGAGCGGTCACGAAGCTCCGGACGATCCCCTTGGCCTCGGTGAGGCCGCCGATGTCGGTGAACGAGGTCTTCGGCTTGACCGTCACCTCGACACGGCCGGTCAGATCGGCGAGCTTCTCTCCGAGCTTGCCGAAGATCTCGCCCAGGCGGCGCTCGATCGCCCACTGCTGGCCTTCCACGCTGGGCGGCGGCAAGGCCGGCGCGCCGTCGCGGGGGGTGTCGGCCGACATGGGGGCTAGGTCCGCTCCCCGGGACCGCCGGGGCTGCCCGGCACCCGCTCGGACTTCTCGAACACGCGCTCCTCCGCGAAGACCGGCACCTTCGCGCGGATGGCCAGCGCGATCGCGTCGGAGGGGCGCGAGTCGAGCTCCATCGCGGTCCCGCCCGCGGTCAGGTGCACCGTCGCGTAGTACGTGTTCTGGCGCAGATCGGTGATGACGACCTTGGTGACCGAGACCTTGAGCCGGCCGAACAAGGTGAGGAAGAGATCGTGGGTGAGCGGGCGCGGCGGCGTGATGTTCTCGAGCGGGACCGCGATGGCGGTGGCCTCGGCGGCGCCGATCATCATCAGGAACCGCCGCTTGTCGCGCTTGCCCTCGAGCAGCACCCCGTGCTGGCCGCGGGGGTCGCTGAACACTCCGACCACCGTGACCTCCTGCAGGGCGGCCGCGGGCGGCGCGGGCATCTCCCCCGGATTGCGGGCCCCCACGAGGAGCACGCCCAACGCGAGCACCGGCACCAGGCGTTGATATCGGCGGAGTCTCACCATGATCGACGGGACCTCCCACGCTGCGTCGTTGCCGGGCCAGTATCGGCCCGCGTCCGGAGCAAGTCAACCGCACCCCGCCCTCAGGACGCGACGGCCGGCACCGCCTTCGCGTAGCCCACGCGCAGCCGGACGCTGAGGAGGGAGCCGATCGCGAGCAGGACGGTCAGCCCGCTCCACATCACCGCGTAGCCGAGCCCGTGCGCCACGTAGCCGAAGGCGATGGCTCCGAACGAATTGCCGACGAGGATCACCGAGCTGAAGATGCCCACCGCGCTGCCGCGGCGCCGCTCCGGCGTCACGTCCATCAGGAGCGCCGACATGGCCGGATAGAGGAACCCGTGGGCCGCGCCGGCCAGGAAGCCGGCCAGGAAGATGAACGGGAGCACCGGCAGCCGCAGCGATGGCCAGAACAGGAGCGCGACCAGGGCGATGATGCACGTCGCGGCGGCCTGCACGAACATGCAGGGGATGATCACGGCCCGCCGCCCGCGCACGTCGATCAAATTGCCCCCCACCACCCGGACCAGCATCGCGGCCCCCGCGTAGGCGGTGTAGAAGAGGCCGACGCTGGCGATGCCCAGGGCCTCGCCGAAGGTGGGCAGGAACGTGAAGATCGTGCCGGTGCCCAGGCCGAAGAAGAGACCGAGCAGCATGTGCATGTGCCGGATCTCGCGCAGCCCCTCGCGGATGACGTGCAGGCCCGGGCGGGCGCCCAGCGCGGCCGGGCGCACGTCCTTCACGGTCCAGCACGTCGCGGCGGCCACCCCCGCGATCACGGTGGAGGCCGCGAAGAACGCGGGAAAGCCGAAGCGGCGGATCATGAACTCGCCGAAGAGCGGCGCCAGCGAAGTGGACACCAGCCCGGAGAGACCGAAGATCCCGAGGGCCCAGCCGCGCCGCTCCGCCGGTACCATCTCGACGACGTGGACGTAGTTGGCGACGAAGAAGGCGGAGAATGCCACCCCCTGCAGCACGCGGAGGGCGCCCAGCAGCGGCAACGGACTCGACACCACGAAGAGCGCGCAGGAGGCGAGAAGCACCAGGGTGCCGAGCCGCATGAAGAAGCGGCGGCCGAGGTAGTCGATGAGGGCGCCCACCACCGGCTGGCAGACGATGCCCGCCGCGCTGTAGAGGCCCTGCACGAGGCCGATGTCCGCCTCGTCACCGCCGAGCCTCTGGATATACAGCGGCAGCAGCAGGAAGCCGTTGAGCGCGCCGAAGAAGAAGAAGTTCGTGAGCATGATCCGCGCGAACGGGCCATGGCTCAGGAGCTCCAGGGTGGAACTGGTCACACGCGTTGCGGCGGGAGCGACTGCAACAGTAGAATGGGCGGCGGCATGAACCCTCACGAGTATAGCACGCGGTCCCGCGCGCGCCCGGCCGGGCCGACCGTCGGCGACGTGATGGCCGCCGCCGCGAAGCTCGAAGCCGACGGCCGGGGGCGCTTCCTCGCGTCGCCCCTCCTGCAGAGCTGGCCCGGCATCGTGCACGGCGGCGGACTGGTCGCGCTGCTCGACTCGGCCGCCGCCGCGCTGGGCCCCGACGGCGCGCCGCGCCGGATCGAGGGCCGCCTCACCTCCTCGGTGCCGCTCGACACGCCGCTCGCGCTGGAGGGCCACGCCGAGGGCGGCGCCGCCACCGTCACCATCCTCGATGGATCGCAGCCGCTGACGTCGGCCACCGTCACCCCCGGCCCGGTCGAGGAGCCCGCGCCCGATCCCGCCTGGCGCGCGGGCGGGCGGGAGGGCTGGCCGATGCCGCTGTCCGATCAGTGCCTGGCCTGTGGCGCGCACAACCCGCTCGGGCTGCAGCTCGGTCTGCGCTTCGACGCGGACGGCGTGTGGGCCCGCTTCCTGCCCCGCGAGCCCTGGCGACGCGCCGGCGACCGCCTCGCCTCCGCCCTGCCCGCGGTGGTGCTCGATGAGGTCGCGTGGTGGCTCGGCGCCCTCGTCACCAAGGAAGGCGGCCTCACCAACCGCATCGCCCTCACGCTGCTGCGCCCCGACGCGATCGCGCCGGGCCCGGTGACCGCGGTGGGCCGCTTCGCCGACGTCACCCCAGTGGACCGGCGACGGACCTTCTGGCGCACCCGCTCGGCCCTGCTCGCCGCCGACGGCACGCTGCTGGCCACCGCCGCCATCGTCTTCCGGGCCGGCGCGGACTACTCGGAGCGCCAGATCCCCTTCTTCCGCTCGCGCACCGATCCGGACGTCTTCGAGCGCATGTTCCCGAACCACCGCGACGGGGGTAGTCGGTAAGTCCTGCCGGGTGGCTCTCACCGGGGCGCCCGCGCGCGGCGAGGCCCCCGGCGGCCACTACGAAGATCAAGGCGGCTCCCACGTGGTGACGACGATCCGCCGGGAGCCGAGCTAGACGCGCACGAGCTACCCGGCCGGGCGCATGCCATCCTTCGGCGTGGCGGCCCGCGCGCGGATGTCGTCCATGCCGCCCGCGAAGTAGAGCGCCTCATCCGGCAGATCGTCGTGGAGGCCGTCCAGGATCTCACGGCACCCGCGCAGCGCCTCCGCGCGGCTGACGAAGATACCGGGCGTGTGCGTGTACGGCTCGGCCACGAAGAAGGGCTGGGCGAAGAAGAGCCAGAGCTTCCGGGCCCGGCGCTTCACGAGGTCCGCCGCGCCCGCGGCAGGGACGCGCGGGCCCCCATCGGCCGCGGCGGCCACGAGCAGGTCCCGGACCCGTCCCGCGATCAACGAGTGCTCGGGCTCGACCAGCCCGGCGTCGAGCCGCCGGCAGCTCGAGAGGACCGCGTCGACCGTCGGGTAGATGCCGAGCTGCGCGAGCCCCTGCGACAGGCGGACGATCGCGTCCACCGCGGGGCAGCCGCGCCAGGCGCTCGGCGGTCCACTCCTCGTCCCCCACGAAGTAGAAGGTCTGCACGGTGCCGACGGTGCCGCCGGTGTAGCCCTCCTTCTCCCAGATCTCCTGGAAGGACAGGCCCGGGCCGGGGGGGATGAACGCGAAGATCGAGACGCCGCCGGGCTCGCCCCGGAGGCGCCAGGCCAGCTCCTCCACGACCACCATGCTCCCGGCCCGATACTCGCCCGCGATCGCCACCGTGCCGCCGCGGACGATCGGGCACATCACGTCGATGACCTTGATGCCGGTCTCCAGCAGATCGGGGCGCGGGCCCCCCTCCACGGCCGGCCCGGTCAGGAGCCGCACCGCTCCGTCCAGCGACTCGCGGCTCAGCGGCCCCTCGGCGCGGCGGCCGGAGCTGAGCACGGTCATGCCGGGCGCCAGGCCGTCACCGGGGGCGAGGGGCACGCAGCGCACGACCCCGTCCTTCAGGAGCTGGACGACGTGCATGGTCACCGCGCGCCGCCGGGCCTGATCGCTCACCGTGAGCTCGGTGAGCGGATCGGGGAGACGAGTCGGATCGAAGAGCACCTCGACCACCCCTTCCCGGGCCCGCACGATGCGCCCGATGCGCGCCGCGAAGTCGTCGGGGAGCCGATGCGCTTCCAGGGTGTCCTTGACCATGGTCAGGGTCCTCCGCTTGAGCTGCGTGCGGGCCGTGTGCAGCCGGTTGTTCACCGTCGTGAGGGGAATCCCGAGGAACGTGGCGATGTCCTGCTGCGTGCACTCGTGCACGTAGAAGAGCGTGACGACTTCGCGGAGGGCGGCGGGCAAGCGGCCGATCGCATCCAGGACGGTGGCGAGCCGCTGCCTCTGCTCGAGCCGCAGGTCCGGGCCCGAGTCCACCGCCGCGACCTCCTGAGCGGCGGCGAGGGGCAGCGCGTCCAGGTGCTTCTGCCTCAGCAGCCGGTGGGCCTGGTGGCGGACGATGCTCCGGAACCAGCCGGGGAACGCGGCCGGATCCGCCAGCGTCCGCAGGCCGAACCACGCGGCGACGAAGGCCTCCTGGACGACGTCCTCCGCCTGCTGCAGGTCACGGAGGAGCGCCAGGGCATAGCCGAACGCCATCTGCTGAAAGCGCCGTGTGACCTCCGCGAACGCCTCCAGATCGCCCTGCCTCGCCCGCCCGACCAGCGCCTCCAGGTCCATTCGGCTCCTCCACCCATAGGTGCCGGCGCCGGGCCATCACCTTTGGCCGGCGCCCTCGCAGGCGGCCAGCCGGGCGGCGAGGAACGCCTGCTCGCGCGGGTTGTCGGCGAGCCGGAGCGCCCGCCGGTACTCGGCGGCCGCCTCCGGCGCCCGGCCGAGGCGTCGGAGGAACTCGGCGCGCGCGGCGGGCAGCAGGTGGTAGCCACGCAGCGCCGGATCGCCGATCCGATCGAGGGCGTCGAGCCCCGCCGCCGGGCCCTGCGCCAGCCCGATCGCCACCCCGAGGTTCAGCTCGACGACCGGCGACGGGGCCACCTCGAGGAGGGCCCGGTAGTGGGCCACGATGCGCGGCCAGTCCGTCGCCTCCCAGGATGGCGCGCGCGCGTGACAGGCCGCGATGGCGGCCTGGAGCTGGTAGGGGCCCGCCTGCTCCATCGGGCCCGCACGCTCGAGGCCGGCGAGGCCTCGGGCGATCCGGGCCCGATCCCAGCGGAGCCGGTCCTGGTCCTCGAGCAGCACGAGATTGCCGTCGGCGTCGGTGCGCGCGGCGGCCCGCGAGGCCTGGAGCTCCATGAGGGCCAGGAGCCCCGTGACCTCGCGCTCGCGGGGCATCAGCTCGGCGAGCACGCGGCCGAGGCGGATCGCCTCCTCGCAGAGATCGTGGCGCAGGAGCGCCGGGCCGCTGTGCGCCGCGTAGCCCTCGTTGAAGATCAGGTACAGCACCGCGAGGACGGCCGACAGCCGCGCCACCAGCTCGGCGCCCTCGGGGACCTCGTACGGGAAGCCGCCGTCGCGAAGCGTCCGCTTGGCGCGCACGAGTCGCTGGGCGATCGTCGGCTCGGGCACCAGGAAGGCCCGCGCGATCTCCGTGGTCGAGAGGCCCCCCACGAGCCTCAGCGTGAGCGCGACGCGGCTGTCGGCGGGCAGGGCGGGATAACAGCACGTGAAGATCAGCCGGAGTCGATCGTCGGGGATCTCGTCGGGGTCGGACACCTCAGGCGCCGGGTGCGTCGCGCCGAGCGCCTCGTGCGCGAGGGCACCGACGCGCGCGCCGGCGCGACGGGTGCGGCGCAGATGATCCAGCGCCCGGCGGCGGGCCGTGGTGAGGAGCCAGGCGCCCGGACGATCGGGGATGCCGTCCGCCGGCCAGTGATCGAGCGCCCGCTCGAAGGCGTCCTGGACGACCTCCTGCGCCGCGTCGATGTCGCGCACGATGCGGAGCACCGAGGCGACCACCCGCGCGTGCTCGATCCGGAACACCTCCGCCAGGCGCGCGCGCACGCTCTCGTCCGGGGTCCGCGGTCCCACGAAGCGAGATGGTACGCCATCCGGCGCTCATGCTGGTGGCGCGCCCGCCGGGCCCGCGGCGCGGCGGCGGGCTCTCCCGCGCTCACATCGGCCAGATCGGTCGCACCTCGATGAAGCCCCCCTCGCCGAGCGGAACCTTCTTCGCCCACTCCAGCGCTTCTTGCCTGGTGTCGCACTCGATCAGGTAGAAGCCGCCCAGGGCCTCCTTCGTCTCGGTGAAGGGCCCGTCCATGACCTGGCGCTGTCCGGCCTTGAAGCGGACGCGGCTGCCGTCGGCGTCGGGGCGCAGGCGCTCGCCGTGGACCATCTTGCCGGAGGCGTGCAGCTCCTGGGCGAAGCGGCCGTGTCCCTGCACGATGGCCTCCATCTGGGACGGGGAAGGAGGAGCCTGGTTCTTGTCGGAGCAGATGAGCAGCAGGTAGCGCATCGGTCAGCCTCCCTATCGTGATGGTCGCCGTCGAATTAGGACTCACCTATACGACGTCCGCGACCTCCCGGAATCGACAGCGGGTCAGGCTGGGCGGGTCGCGCGGGCCTCGGCCGCCTTCGCCTGCAGCGCTTCCCACACCGCCAGGGGCACGGGGGGATGGCCCAGCACCGCCGCGCGCACCGGCGGGCCGTGAAAGTCGGAGCCGCCGGTCGCGACCAGGCCGTGCCGCCGGCACAGCTCGACGTAGGCCCCGCGCTGCGCGGCGGAGTGCTCGTTGTAGAAGCACTCGATGCCCATGAGCCCCGCCGCGACCAGGGACGGGATCAGCCCGTCTCGGTCCGACAGCCCGGGATGGGCGAAGACGGGCACGCCGCCGGCGCGGCGGAGCAGGCGCACCGCGTCCTCGGGGGTGAGCTTCGTGCGCGGGACGTGGGCGGGCTTGCCCGCGGCCAGGTATCGGTCGAAGGCCTCGCGCACCGTCTTCACGTGGCCGCGCTCGACCATCACGCGGGCCACGTGCGGGCGCCCCGCCGAGCCCTCCTGCACCAGCGCGAACACCCGCTCCACGTCGATCGGCATGCCCAGCTCGGCGAGCCGGCCGGCCATGCGGTGCACGCGGGCGCGGCGCTCCTCGCGCTGGGCGCGGCAGAAGTCCTGGAACCACGGGGCCTCGTAGTCCATGTAGTAGCCGAGGATGTGGATCTCGGCGCCCTCGACGTCGCAGTTGATCTCGATACCGGGCACGATGGTGAGCGGCGGGTGGCGCCGCGCTTCCTCGATCGCCTCGGCGAGGCCTTCGGTGGAGTCGTGGTCGGTGATGGCCAGCACGCGCACCCCGCGCCGGGCCGCCTCGGCCACCAGCTCGCGCGGCCTCAGCGTGCCGTCGGAGGCGATCGTGTGCGTGTGGAGATCGACGCCGCCGGCCATCGGGCTCCCTAGGGGCGCCCGTCCAGGAGGTAGCCGAGCAGGGTTCGCACGCCGACCCCGGTGGCGCCCTTGGGCCCGAGCGGCAGCTCGCGCTCGGTGAAGGCGGTGCCCGCGATGTCGAGATGCGCCCACGGCACGCCCGCGGTGAACTCGCGCATGAAGAGGCCCGCCACGATCGCGCCGGCGCCGCGCTGGCTCGAGATGTTGTTGAGGTCGGCCACGTCGCTCTTGAGCCCGTCCTTGTACTCCTCGTGCAGCGGCAGGCGCCACATCCGCTCCCCGGCTCGGTCGGCGGCGCCCAGCACCCGCGCGGCCAGCCCGTCGTCGCTCGCCATCACCCCGGACAGGCCCTGGCCGAGCGCGATGACCACCGCGCCGGTCAGAGTGGCCATGTCGACCATCTCGTCGGGCTTGATCTCCCGGACCGCGTAGGCGAGCGCGTCGGCCAGGGTGAGCCGGCCCTCCGCGTCGGTATTGCCGATCTCGATGGTGAGGTCGTTCATGGCCCGCACGATGTCGCCCGGGCGCTGGGCGGTGCCGGACGGCATGTTCTCGGTGGCCGCGATCAGGCCGTGCACCTCCACGGGGGGCCTGAGCCGGGGCAGGGCCTGGAAGACCCCGAGCACGGCGGCGGCGCCCGACATGTCGTCCTTCATCCGCAGCATGCCGTCGGCGGTCTTGAGGTCGAGCCCGCCCGAGTCGAAGGTGATGCCCTTGCCGATCACGGCGACTCGTCGGCGCGGACGCTTCGGCGCGTAGGTGAGATGGATGAACTTGGGCGGCTCCTCGCTGCCCTGCGCGACACCCACGAAGGCCCCCATGCCCATCTTGGCGCACTCGTCGCGCTCCAGCACGCGCAGCCCGAGCCCGCCCTCCTTGGCGATCTCGGCGGCGCGTCGCGCCAGGAACGTGGGCGTCACCACGTTGGCCGGCTCGTTGACCAGGTCACGTGCGAGGGCGGTGGCCTCGGCGGCGACCCGGCCGATCCGCAGGCCGTCGCGGGCGGCCGCCGCGCTGCGGCGGTCGGGCTCGAGCACGGTCAGCCCGCGCACCGACTTGCCGTTCTTCTCCTTCAAGTACTTGTCGAAGCGATAGGTGCCGAGCAGCGCGCCTTCCGCGACGGCCTGGGCCCGGTCGCGGGCGGACAGCGCGGCGGCCGGCATGAAGACCGCGACGGTGGCGGCCCCCAGATCGCGCGCGCGCCGGACCGCGGCGGCGGTGGCGCGGCGGACGGGCTCGGCGTCGCGCGCGCGGGCCCCCCGCTTGAGGGGGCCGAGCCCCACCACCAGGACGCGCTCGGCGGGCACCGCGCCACCGGTGTGGAAGTACGAGATCTGTCCGGGCTTGCCTTCGAACTTCTCGCTCTTGAGCACCCGGGAGAGCAGGCCGCCGAGCGCCCGGTCCAGCCGGGTGATCTCGGGCGCGGGACGCGCGCCGTCACCGTACTGTCCCACCACCAGCACGTCCGCGCGCGCTTCCGATGGGCTCCTGGTCTCGAGGGCCAGCTCCATTGCCGTCATCCTCCCTGGACGAGCGTCTGTGTCTGGCAGAGGCTCACAGCTCGGCGCACCATGTCCGCGAGCCCGTCGGTCGTCTCGTAGCCGCCCAGCTCGGCGATCGGCACCCACCGCACCTCGGCGGCGTCGCTGCCCGCGCGCGGCACCCCGGCCTCGATGGCGGCCACGTAGTCCATGATCACGTAGTGATAGTGCACGCGCAGGGGCTCCGATCCGTCCGCCGGCGCGAGCCGCACCCGGTCGATCACGCCGCAGAGGCCGAGCAGGCGCACGCGCACCCCGCACTCCTCCTGCACCTCGCGGCGGACCGCGTCCTCGATCCGCTCACCCAGGTGGATGAGGCCGCCGGGGATGCTCCACTTGCCCTGGGACGGCGGCTGCCCGCGCTTGACCAGCAGCACGCGGTCGCCGTCCAGGATCACCGCGCCGACTCCCACGCGGGGCGCGTCCGGGTACTCGCGCGCGAACGTCATCGAGGGATCGGGTGGTGAGGGGTGGCCACGGTCATCGCGCGGCCGGATCGGGTCCAGCGGTCGGCGCCGTACTTGTCGCGCACGAGGGAGTCGGCCAGCTCCAGCTCTTCCGCCGCGAGCCCGCCCGGCGTCAGCTCGAGCCCGTGCACCGTCCGGAAGCCCTCGGCCAGCGCGGTCATGGTCTCCTCGAACGAAGGCCGCCGGCCCAGCGCCGCCTCGAGCGTGGTCATGCCGGCCAGCGGATCGCGCTCAGTCGGGAACACGCGGCGCAGGCGATCGGGCGCGGCGCCCAGCATCACCGCCCCGTGCTGGAGAAAGCCCGTCCCTTGGCGCCGCTGGGCGCTGCCCACCACCTTGAGGCCGGCGACCTCCAGCTCGTACGAGCCCGTCCGCGCGAAGCAGAAGGTGGGCATCGCGGCGGGATCGGAGGGCTGCACCGGCACCATCTCGACCGGCACGCCCAGGCGATTGATCCCGGCGGCCAGGGCGGCGCCGATCCACCGATAGGTCTCGAGCAGGTCGCTCGCGCCGTCGAAGTCCCCATCCCGCGCGGCCACGCTGTAGGTCAGCTCGAGCTCGGGCCCCTCGTGAAGGATGGCGCTGCCCCCGGTGGGCCGGCGGACGAGCCCGATCCCGAGCGCGGCCGCGGCGGCCACGTCGATGCGGTGGTCGAGCGGCTGGCCGTAGCCGAGGGAGATGGTGGCGGGCTGCCAGGCGAAGAAGCGGAGCGTCGGGGGCGCCGCGCCCGCCAGCCGGCCCAGCAAGAGCGCCTCGTCGAGGGCCATGTTGAGGGCGCCGTCGAGCGGCTCGGTGACCAGCAGGCGGAACGCGGTCATCCTACTTGGACGGGCGCCACCTCAGGACGGGCTGGCGGGCGGCCAGCGTCTGATCCAGCCGGCGCACCGGCGTCGTGACCGGCGCCTCGTGAATCAGGTGCGGATCCGTCTCCGCTTCCCGCGCGATCTGGATCATGGCGTCGCAGAACTGGTCGAGCGTCTCCTTGGACTCGGTCTCGGTGGGCTCGATCATCAGCGCCTCTTCCACGATCAGCGGGAAGTAGGTGGTCGGGGCGTAGAAACCCAGGTCGAGCAGACGCTTGGCGATGTCCATCGCGCTGACGCCGAGCCGCTTCTGCCGCCTCGCCGAGACCACGCACTCGTGCATGCAGGGTCCCGGCGCCGAGCGATCGTAGTCGCCTTCCAAACGCTTCAGGATGTAGTTGGCGTTGAGCACCGCGTTCTCGGCGACCGCGCGGAGGCCGTCCGGACCCATGGTGCGGATGTAGCTGTAGGCGCGCACCAGCATGCCGAAGTTGCCCCAGAAGGCCTGCAGCTTACCGATGGACTGCGGGCGGTTCCAGTCGAGCGCGTAGCCGGCTTCAGACTTCACGACCACGGGCGTCGGCAGGAACGGCGCGAGATGCGCCTTGATGCCCACCGGCCCCGAGCCGGGACCGCCGCCGCCGTGTGGCGTGGTGAAGGTCTTGTGCAGGTTGAAGTGGCAGACGTCGAAGCCGAGATCGCCGGGGCGCGTGATGCCGAGGATCGCGTTGAAGTTGGCCCCGTCCATGTAGACCTGCACGCCCTTGGCGTGGCACATCTCGGTGATCTGGTGGATCCGTGACTCGAAGAGCCCCAGCGTGTTGGGCTGGGTGATCATGAACGCGGCCACGTCCTGGTCCAGATGCCGCTCGAGGTCCACCAGGTCCACGTCGCCGTTGGCCTCGGACTTGAGCTCGACCACCGAGAAGCCGGCCAGCGCGGTGGACGCGGGATTGGTGCCGTGCGCCGAGTCCGGGATCAGCACCTTGTGGCGGCGCTCCCCGCGCGCCAGGTGGTAGGCCCGGATCATCAGCACGCCGGCCAGCTCGCCCTGCGCTCCCGCCGCGGGCTGCAGCGACACCTCGTCCATGCCCGAGATCTCGGCGAGGTCCCGGGCCAGCTCCCACATGAGCTGGAGCGCGCCCTGGCTCCCCGCCTCCGGAACCAGCGGGTGCAGGCGCGCGAAGCCCCCGAGGCGGGCCATGTCCTCGTTGATCTTCGGGTTGTACTTCATGGTGCACGAGCCGAGCGGGTAGAAGTGCGTGTCCACCCCGTAGTTCATCTGCGACAGCCGCGAATAGTGGCGGACCACGTCGACTTCCGAGACCTCGGGCAGCTCGGCGGGCGTCTCCCGCAGGTGCTCCCTGGGCAGGAGCGCGGCGGGATCGCTGTCGGGCACGTCGCTCTCGGGCAGCGAGTAGGCGAAGCGGCCGGGCGAGGAGAGCTCGAAGATCAGCTTGTCGTAGGTGGGCTTGGCGGCGTGCATGGCGGCCTCAGGCCACCGCCGCCGCGAGGGCGGCCGCGTAGGCGTCGATCTCGTCCTTCGTGCGCTTCTCGGTCACCGCGACCAGCAGGCAGTCCTTGTAGGCGCGGTCGAAGCCCCGGAGCGGCACGCCGGCCAGGAGCCGGTCCTTCATGAGCCGCTTGATCACCCGCTCCGGCGACTTCGGGAGCTGGAGCGTGAATTCCTTGAAGAAGGGGGCATTGAAGCGCAGCCGCACGCCCGGGATCCGGGTGAGCTCGCGCGCCGCGTAGTGGGCCTTGGCGGTCGAGAGCTCGCCGACCTTGCGGAGCCCGCGCTTGCCCAGGATCGCGACGTAGATGGTGGCCATCAGCGCGCAGAGCGCCACGTTCGTGCAGATGTTCGACGTGGCCTTCTCGCGGCGGATGTGCTGCTCGCGCGTCTGCAGCGTGAGCACGAAGCCGCGCTGCCCGTCCACGTCCACCGTCGCGCCCACCAGGCGCCCCGGCATCCGCCGCACCAGCTCCTGCTTGGCCGCGAACACGCCCAGGTTCGGCCCGCCGAAGCTCATCGGCACGCCGAGCCCGTGCCCCTCTCCCACCACGATGTCGGCGCCGGAGGCGCCCGGCGGGGTCAGCAGGCCCAGGTTGACCGGATCCGCGACGACGACCAGCAGCGCGCCGGCCTCGTGCGCGATGTCCGCGATGGCCCGGACGTCCTCGAGCGAGCCGAAGAAGTTCGGGTACTGGACCATCACCGCCGCGGTGTGCTTCGACACCGCCTTTCGGAGCGCGTCCGGGTCGGTCACCCCGTCGCCGAGCGCCCCGGCCTTGATCTTGAGCCCCGGCCCCTCCATGTAGCTCTCGACCACCTGGCGGTAGAGCGGGTTCACCCCGCGCGAGATCACCAGGGTGTCACGCCCGGTCACCGAGTGCGCCATCAAGGCGGCCTCGGCCAGCGAGGAGGCGCCGTCGTAGAGCGAGGCGTTGGCCACGTCCATGCCGGTCAGCTCCGCCATCATGGTCTGGTACTCGAAGATCGAGCGGAGGGTGCCCTGGCTCGCTTCCGGCTGGTACGGCGTGTAGGCGGTGAAGAACTCGCCGCGGGAGATCAGATGGTTGATCGGGCTCGGGATCGCGTGATCGTAGGAGCCGGCCCCGAGGAAACAGGCGTAGTCGTCGGCGCCCGCGTTGAGCCCGGACAGGCGCTGGAGATGCCGGACCAGCTCGGTCTCGGCCATGGCGCGCGGCAGGTTGAGCGGCCGCGACAGCCGCGCCTTGGGCGGAATGCGCACCAGCAGGTCCTCGATGGAGGAGGCGCCGATGGTCGCCAGCATCTCCTTCTGCTGAGCGGGGGTGTTGGAGATGTACCGCATGATCAGTGCCCGCCGCCGGCGGTGAGCTTCTCGTAGTCGGCGGCGGACATCAGCCCGTCCACGTCCTTGGGATTGCTCATCCGGATGACGAGCATCCAGCCCGTGCCATACGGGTCGGAGTTCACCAGCTCGGGCTTCTTCGGCAGCTCCGCGTTGACCTCGACCACCTCGCCGGTGACCGGCGCGAAGAGATCGGAGACCGCCTTCACCGACTCGACCACCCCGAAGGTCTTCATGGCGGTGACCTTGGCGCCCACCTTGGGCAGCTCGACGAAGACCACGTCGCCGAGCTGCTCCTGGGCGAAGGCGGTGATACCGATGCGGGCGCGGTCGCCCTCCACCTTGGCCCACTCGTGCTCGGGGGTGTACTTGAGCTCCGCCGGAACGTTCGCCATCGACTCCTCTCCTAGGCCTTCTTGGTGTGCGAGGGATAGAAGGGGGTTTTCACGACGCGCGCGGCGTGCGTGGCCCCGCGGATCTCCACCCCGAGCTCGCTGCCCACCGCGGACAGGGCGGAGGGGACGTAGCCCATCCCGATCGACCGCTCCACCGATGGGCCGAAGGAGCCGGAGGTGACCACGCCGACCGGCCCGCCGGCCGCCATCAGCCGGTAGCCGTGACGGGGCACCGCCCGCTCCGCCATCTCGAATCCGACCAGCTTGCGGGCGACACCCCGCGCGCGGAGCGCCTCGATGGCCTCCCGGCCGATGAAATCCCCCTTGGCCGGCTTGACCACCCAGCCGAGTCCGGCCTCGATCGGGTTCGTGGTCTGGTCGATGTCGTTGCCGTAGAGCGCGTACTTCATCTCGAGCCGCAGCGTGTCCCGCGCCCCCAGCCCGATCGGCTGGATGCCCTCGGGCCGGCCGGCCTCGATCAGCGCGGCCCAGAGGCGCTCGGCCTGCCCGGCGGGCACGTAGAGCTCGAAGCCGTCCTCGCCGGTGTAGCCGGTGCGCGAGATGATGGCGGGCACTCCCGCGACCGCCCCGCGGGCGAAGTGGTAGTAGTGGAGACCGGTCACGTCGCGATCGGCCAGCCGGCCCACCAGGCCTTCCGCCTTCGGCCCCTGCACCGCGAGCAGCGCGGTCTCGGCGCTGACGTTCCTCCACTCGGCGCGGCCCGTGCTCTGCGAGGTCACCCACGCCCAGTCCTTGTCGATATTGGAGGCGTTGACCACGATCATGTAGTGATCGGCGGCGAGCCGGTAGACCGTGAGGTCGTCCACGATGCCCCCCTCCGGGTAGCAGAGGGCCGCGTACTGCACCTGGCCGACGTCGAGCGTCCGCGCGTCATTGGTGGTGAGGCGCTGGACCGCGGTGAGGGCGTCGGGGCCGCGCACCTCGAACTCGCCCATGTGGCTGATGTCGAAGAGACCGACCGCGCGGCGCACCGTGCGGTGCTCCTCGATGATCCCGGTGTACTGCACCGGCATGTCCCAGCCGCCGAACGGGACCATCTTCGCCCCCGCCTTGACGTGGACGTCACGGAGCGGGGTGCGCTTGAGCGGAGTCGACGCGGTAGTGTCCGTCATCTGGATGCCTGGGCGGATCGGCCGGGGGTCGCGCCGGGCGCCCTCATCTTAATGGATGGCGCGCGGCGTGGCAACGATACGGTAGCCGCGACTCTCCATGCAGGCGATCCACGCGCGCTCGAAGCGGGAGCGGCCGCTCCCGCTGATGGCGCCCCCCGCGATGCCGCCGGCGCCCGCCCCCGCGATGAGTCCCTCGCTCGCGGTCGACGCGGTGGAGACGGGAAGGCCCGTCAGGAGCCCGCCGACCGCGGCCCCGCTCGTGCCGAGCACGAAGACGTTGCGGAGGGCGTTCGCCAGAGGGGAGTCGTCGCCGTTGTAGTTGGTCCGGTAGCCCACTTCGGCCTTGCAGTCGGCGACGTCGAGGCGTTGCTGGACCGGGGTCTGCTCGCGAAGGGCCGCGGCTTCGGGCAGCCGCGCCACCGCGCAGCCCGGGGCCAGCAGCGCGGCGGCCAGCGCGAGCCCGGCGGCGGGGCGCGCCATCACCGGGCGGGCAGCCAGTCCCGCAGCGGCGTGACCCGGCAGCCCGCCTTCTCCAGCGCCTCCCGCACCGCGCGCACGATGCGCTCGGCGCCGGGCGTGTCGCCGTGGCAGCAGATGGTCTGCACCGAGATGTCGA
>Ga0209640_10001567_pt1 | contig 19475 bp, 19 predicted proteins | sample RifCSP10_1_FD_184018 | JGI IMG/M metagenome (GOLD analysis project Ga0209640, IMG submission 184018) | Soil microbial communities from Rifle, Colorado - Rifle CSP2_sed 10_1 (SPAdes) (version 2) | ecosystem: Environmental > Terrestrial > Deep subsurface > Rock core/Sediment | place: Rifle...
ATTATCATTTTGGGATTACAGCGCCGTCGCAGGACTGCTCTGCAAGACTGGCGGGGCAGGCGGGATGAGCATGACGGGCAGAGTCAGGGCTTGCATATCGCGCCTGTCAGACTAGACGTGCCCATCGCGCGCCTGCTAGCGCTTGTGGCACGTTTCGCTCCATGCGTATAATGACTCCTCAGGTCGGTTCAACAAGGAGACTACACAATGGAACAGCATCAACGAAAACAGGAAGAGACCACGGTTGCCGACGATCCGAAGGCCCGCGAAATGCTTCGGCAAGCCTTCGAAAAGACCGCGCGGTGGCAACAAGACTTTAAAGGATTCACTGCCGAACTGATAGTGAATGTGAACGGGAAAGAAACCAGCGGACCCGTCATGGTGAAAGGCCCTCGTGAAGTATCGGTCCAACTGGGAGATGCCGACGTGCAAAAGTGGGCGCAGGAACAGCTCGGTATGATCGCGGTGCACCGTGCCCCAAGAAGCTTCGAAGAATCGGACGGTAAGTACTCATTGACCATGGAAGAAGATGGGCACCCGTTCGGCACGAAATTGATCATCCACGGGTCGAACTCGTTTTATCGTCTCAAAGACAATCGCATCACCCAGATCAATCGCACGATGGCGCACCCAGGCATGACCCCCTTTGCCTTCACGATTAATGTGGAAGAGAGCGCAGTCACCCAGGATCAGAAGAATCTGACGACGAAGTACTGCGTGTACTACTATTCACCTACCGATGGGAAGCTGAACAACGTGGAAAGCCTTACTGATACCCATGTCCGCGTCGGATCATCGGATCTGCCGGCCACCCGTCGCATCATTTCCTACGAAAACGGCGCAGTCGTTGTGAAAAACCTCACGTTTACGAATCACAAGTTGCTCTAACGATCTCTGCTGCTTCGCCCCTCCCCCACAAGGGGAGCGGCGAAGCAGCACTCGCACGGAAGTTCGATGGATCTTCGAAGCTCATTCCCCCGCAGCATGCGGTCCACGATGGAAGGTTACGTCCATCTGGTACGCATGATCGATAAATGTTGCGCCGTGCTGACTGGCACCGAGGGCGAATACATCTACCCCTGCCCCTTGGACTTCCGGCTCATGGAATTCACAGGGATCACGCCCGATCAGTTCACCGCAGCGGTCAAAGCCAATCCATCAGACACAGCAGTGGCGCAATGGTTCAGGAAGACGGCGAAGCCTCACACGCCGGCTGAGCTGAACGAGTGGAACAAGATGATGTTGCTGCGTGGGCCAAGCACGCCGGAGAAGCAGGAATACTTCAACAAGTTTCGAGACGCAGTCGATCCCTCCCGAACCGACCTCACCAGCTGGGCAGATCTACAAGACCTCGAAGAAGGCCGGACAGTTCCACGCCGATCGTAACCAACGCCAAAGCTTTCGGGGGCTCACTCAAAAGATCAGAGATGGCTGGGCAAGCGAGGCCTGAACTCTTCACCTGCACCTTCGTTCAGCGAGGCGGCTGGTGTGGTCTCCCACTGCGCGCATAGATGCTTACTCTCTCCCAGTTCATCATCCAACCAAGCAAGGGTATGAGAAGATTTTTCGACTGCGGCCGTCGAGCGAGGCCCGTCCAAATCTCTATACCTTTCCTTAGAGGAGTGGCCGAGGCTGCCCTTTACTGCGCGCGTCGAACGAGCACATTCTTATCGTGCGCGTTCTGCGAGCAACAAGGGCACCTGGCCACGCCTCTCCTCCTGTCTTCAAGAGGGATTCGGCGCCACGAACACCAGCACTTTGAGACGCTGGCCTGTGTGATTCTTCACGCCATGATCTTCCCCGGCCGGCGCCATAGTTCCCTGCCCTGGACCCAGCACCTGTTTCTCTGACCCGACATGAAACGTACCCTGTCCCTCAAGCACGAGATAGACTTTATCCTGCTCACCGTGGCGATGCCCCTTCTGTTCCTGCCCTGGCTCGAAGCAGTAGATGTCGCAGAAGAATCGTGGAGTTTCAAACATATTGTTCTTCTTCATCTTCTCACTGCTAAACTGCTGATAGTCTGAAAGATTCACCACGTTCATTCGCCAGCTCATTCAGAATGGTTGCGGATGTGTTCGACGACGTTCAATCGTTGCCAGAATGGAATCAACCGAGATCAAATGATGCGAGAGCCCTAAGTCCTTGGCCGGAAGTCCCATCGCCAAACCAAGTAACTGCGGCACGTGCAAGATCGGTAAGTGGAGTTCGGTGTTCACCGCTCGACCAGCCCGATCTTGATAAATATCTAGACTCATGTGACACAGAGGACAGGGCGTCACCATAAAATCTGCTCCCTGCTCCTTAGCTTCTTTCATGTGCATCCCTGCCATCGCCACGGCAATGGCTTCCTTTTCGAGGATGATGGGAAACCCACAGCATTTGGTTCTCCCGGCATAGGCCACCGGTTCGCCACCGACGGCCTTGATGACGCGCTCGAGGGATTGGGGATTCTCAGGATCGTCAAACCCCAGATCCCACGAAGGACGCAGAATGTAGCAACCGTAAAACGGAGCGATGCGGAAGTCTCGCATCGGCACGGAGACCAGGGCACCCAGGCGAGCCAGCCCGATGTCTCGCACCACAATCCACAACAGATGTTTGACTTGGAGGTGACCGTGGTAGGCCAGGCCTTCCGGTGCCAGAAGGGCGTTGATGCGATCCAGGGTCCCTGCCTCTGCCTTTAATCGCCGATTGGCTGCGCTCATCACCCCTTGGCAGGTGCCGCAGATCGTCATGACGTCCAGTCCAAGCGCCTCCGCTTGCGCAAACGTCCTGGCGTTGAGCGCCAGCGCCATATCGGGATGTGCTTCCGTCACCACCCCGGCACCGCAACAGGCCGCGGCAGAGAGTTCGACGACCTCGATCCCCAATCGGACGATGATAGCCCTCGTCGATTGATACAGCTCCGGGGTCGCCCCTTGCGCCGCACAACCGGGGTAGAGGGCATATTTCATTGGTCTACCGTCACGGGAGATAAGACCGGGCCCGTGTGAGAGAATCTCGAAGATCGTCCATCGCAGCTGTCGTTTTCGATTTCACCTGCTCCCAGGAAGACTCCGTTGCAGAATGAATGTCCTGCGCTTTTTTCTGGGCCAGGTCTTTTTTCTTTTCTAATTCTCCGATCGCCTTCTGGATATCCGTTCGTGCTTCTGCCGACGCCTGCTTGACGTGACCACGGAGCTGCGTGATACGCACTTGCATCTCATCCAGTTCCGTTTGAACCTTTCGCTGAAACGCGTCTTTTTGATGAATCGTATAATCCTTGGTGGCCGTCACTGCCTCCTGCGCTTCCCGGACAACTGTGTCACCGGTCACCGGCTTATCTGAGGTTCCAGCCGCGACAACAACGGGTATGGCGAACAACCCTATTCCCACGATCCCCCACAACGCTCCGATATAAGTCTTCATAGAAACCACCTCCATTCCACCGATGTATCCATAGCCGGCAAGTATAACTTCCGTGTTTCGGAAAGTCACCGTACATGGACTGTGTCGCGCGAGCACCGGTTGGTTGCTTTGGTCTGTCTGGTTTGTCTGGTTTCTCTGGTTGGTCTTGTTTAACCAAATAAACCAGATGAACCAGACAGACCACACACAGCGAAAATGGTCTGCCGACTGAGCCCGCGTGGCCGATTGCTGTTACGCCACTGCGGACGTCTCGTCAGTCGGCTTCTTCTGGTAGGGGTGCAGTTTCAACTGCGTGAGGGTGTGTTACAAACGAGCCCGTTCTTCAGAAACCATGGAGAGGAATTCGATGCCGAAGCGGCCCTCGCGCGTCCACCGCATGACGGCTTCGCAGATGATCCTTCACTGACTCAAGAATATTCGTTACGCTCAGTCGCCTGTTTGTCCCGTTCGTAAGGCTCCATTTCGATCTGACTCACGGTGTGCTGCAGCCTAGCCCACTCTTCCGGAGCCATCGTCACAAACTCAAGGCCGAATTGTCGCCCTCGACTCCACCGAACTAACGCTTGCTGAATCTGAATTGGGGGTTCGTGCTCTATCGCCGCGATCCGGACCTCTAGTGAAGCTCCTGGCTGAACGTCGATGGGACTTTCGATACGACAACCCCTGATGGAGAGATCGACGACGCTGCCCTCTCCTCCGACCATGGCGATGGAAGAAAACGAACTGCGAAATTGGACGTGAAACCGGAGGTTCTTTCGTTGCTCCATCATCGCGCCTCGCAAACCGGCACACTGTTACCCCTTTATATTCCCGATCGGGCGCAATTCCAACACCTTTCTTATAATTCCCGCACGCGCGACCGATTCTACAACTTCAGATATATTTTTGTAGGCCAGGCCGGCCTCCTCCGCAAGGCCCGACATCGACACGGCCTTGACCACAATGCCGCGCTTTTTCATCTGCAGTTGCAGCTGCTCGCCGCGAACTGTTCTCTTCGCTTGCGCGCGGGACATCGTTCTCCCGGCCCCGTGCATCGTCGACCCGAACGTGTCACGCACCGCTTGGTCTGTCCCCACCAATAAATATGAGCCGGTCTCCATCGAGCCGCCACAGATGACCGGCTGGCCTGTCTGTCGAAACGTTTCTGGTAGCTCCGGACTCCCCGGCCCAAATGCCCTGGTCGCTCCTTTGCGATGCACCACCAATTCCCCTTCTGCATACCGTTCTACCTTGGCAATGTTGTGCGCCACGTCATACACCAGTTCCATGCCCAATGCCTCGGCGGACCGACCGAAGACCGTCGCGAAGGCTTCGCGGATCTGATGCGTAATGACTTGGCGATTGGCAAAGGCCGTGTTCGCGGCACAGTTCATGGCGGAAAAATAGTCCTGCCCCTCGGGAGATCGAAACGGCGCACAGGCCAACTGTTGATCCTTCACAGTGATGCCGTAGCGGCGCATGGCCTTTTCAAAAACCTTGAGATAGTCGCTCGCCACCTGATGGCCGAACCCACGCGAGCCACAATGCACCATCACAACAATCTGCTCGTGGCCGGTGATGCCGAGCGCCGCAGCCGTGACCGGATCGAATATCCGCTCGTTCGAGACCACCTGGACTTCGAGGTAGTGATTGCCCGATCCCAAGGTCCCCAGCTGGTTGATGCCACGTTGGAGCGCATGGTCGGTCACAATCGACGGATCGGCTCCTTCGATGCAGCCGCCTTCTTCCATGCGAACGAGATCCCGATGCCATCCGTATCCGCGCTCCACACACCACTTGGCCCCATGGGTCATCACGCGACCAAAGTCCTCCCTCGAGAGCCGAACAAATCCACTCGCCCCGACGCCGGCCGGCACTTTCCGAAAGAGTTCGGTCATAAGCTTCTCTAGATATGGCTGCACGTCCGCCAGCGTCAAATCTGTTCGAATCAGCCGCATGCCGCAGTTAATATCGTATCCCACACCGCCGGGAGAAATGACGCCGTCCTGCACGTCGAACGCCGCGACACCCCCGATCGGAAATCCATAGCCCCAATGGCCGTCAGGCATACAGAGCGCGTACCGGCGAATGCCGGGCAGGCAGGCGACATTGGTCACCTGATCGAAGACTCCGGAATCCATAGCCTGAAGAATCCCCTCGGTTGCGTAAATCCTGGCCGGCACTAGCATGCCAGGTTTTTCAGACATAGGGATTTCCCAAATTTCGTCCGTGATCCGATTGACCGTCATGTCGGTGTTGAGGTTCATGTCAAAGTGGCCATGATCAACCTGGCGAGACCTGCGGGACGAGCGAGACACGCGCGACGCGTTCGAAACAGCTGCCTGACCTCACCCGTCTCGCTCCTTGCGCCTTTCTCACTTTCAGGCTGCTTCATACGTCGAGCACCACGCGCACCTTCCAGCAACCGCCAGTCTGCTTGAGCTCGTAGAGATGTTTCGTGACCCCCTTCACATCGGCGTGGAGTTCTTGCGTCTGCTGATCCACCGGCGCGCCGATGAGACAGGCTTGCAATAGCCACAGGTCCCCCTCTCTCGTCACGGTCAGCGGCGCCTCTCGGAAGACTACCCCTGCGGCGTCCTTCCAGTACACCACATCCGACAACCAATCAAACAACAGCGCCGACGGGTCCACATCGGTCCGTTCAATCGCGCGCTCCCATTCTCCCGACACCTTGGCAGGGTTCGCCATGCACTCAAGAAGGGCCTGCGTCGCGCCTCGAAAGACCTCCTCGAGCGATTCCCCCTCGGCTTCGAAGGCGATATCGGCCAGGGCAATCTCTTCAAGAAAGCGAAAGGTCCAGGCCATGGGCATCAGGCTGAAGGTGAAGCACGTCGCACTCGTCGTAAGAGGGCCTGGAGCTGGCTGAGCCCAGGAATCGCATGTCCGAGGGGATTGGGGATTTTTCCTTTGAGCAACATCTTGAGGCCCAGGGGCAGGATACGCAAGAGGCCACGTGGTGCGAACCCCACCACTTTCAGCGGCATGATCGCTTCGTTCAAACGCCCTTGCTGTTCGACCAGATCGGTAAAGCCGAGAATGTGACGCGCGCCGCCGGTCGTCGTAAATCCACGTTCGAGCGAGGCCCGCCGCAACCGGACGATCGCCTCCATCGGTTTGACATCTTTCGGACAGACCTCCACGCAGAAGTTGCAGCGGGTGCAGTCCCAGATCCCATCCTCGTCTTGAAGAGCCGAAAGTCTGGCGCTGGTCGCCGAAGGGGAATCTCGTGGGTCGGAAAGGAAGCGATCGGCCTTCGCCAAGGCTGCAGGGCCTGCAAACCCCTTCGAGACTTCATGCACCGTACAAGCCGCGACGCAGGCGCCGCACATGATGCAGGCATCCACATTGTGAAACTGCGGCGTGGCCTGGTCCCGCACCCCTGTCTGTCCAGCTACGCCCACCTGCGGAGGGCGAGCCTCCGACACCAGCCAGGGATGCACATCGCGAATCTTCTCCCAGAACGACGCCATATCCACAACCAGGTCTTTGATTACCGGTAAGTTGCGGAGCGGCGCGACCGTGATGTGCCCGTGTCGCTCAAGTTCTTTGCGGAGGGAGGTACGGCAGGCCAGTTTCTCGCTGCCGTTGATCGTCATCGCACAAGACCCGCAGATAGCGGAGCGGCAGGAATAGCGGACTGCCAGGCTGCCGTCGCACTCTTGCTTGATGCGAATGAGCGCATCGAGGACGGTCATCCCGCGCCCGACGTCAAGCCGGATATCTTGGGGATAGGGTGAGACATCGACTTCAGGATTGAATCGTTGAATTGTGAAGGTCAGGCGCATATAGGACGTGAGGCGGAAACGTAAAGCGTAAAATGTGGGGAGACTTCTTGCCCCTTACGCCAAACATCTTGTTCAGCCCAACTCGAAGGTCTTGGGAAAATTCGTCAGATTGCGGCAGCCGTTTTTTGTGACGAGCACCATATCTTCGATGCGCACGGCACCGAGACCAGGATAGTAGAGGCCCGGCTCGACCGTGACAACATGGCCTTCTTGGAGCAGCGACCCGGTGCGGCTGATGCGAGGCGCTTCGTGGATATCGAGACCCACCCCATGGCCGGTACCGTGGAAATAGCCCTGCATCCGTCCATTGACGAGGCCGGTCTTATACCCGGATTTTTCAAACCTGGTGCAGATGCCTTGATGAATTCTTTTTCCGTCCGCCCCGTCTTTGATTTTCGTGATGGCCTCTTCCTGTGCGTCCAAGACTGTCTGGTACAGCCGCTTCAGCTCGGGACTTGGGGTCCCGCGTACCACAGTCCTGGACATGTCGGCGAAATATCGGTTGCCGGCGGAACGAGGAAACACGTCGAAGATAATGCTGCGGTGAGCCGGTAACGGCCCACTGCCTTCGTTGTGGGGATCGCAAGCCTGCTCTCCCCCGGCAACGATAGTATGCTGGGCAACACAATCGGACTCCATCAATGTCACATTGATCAGCTTCTTCACTCGTTCAGTCGTCAACGGTACCCCATCGAACCACAGTTGATCCTGGTTGATCGAGGCCTGACGCAGCAGATCGTGGGCTGCCGCGACCGCCTGTTCGGTCGCGCGCTGGGCCGCTTCGATAAAGCGGACTTCTTCGGCGGTCTTCACCTCACGCTGTTCATAGAACGGATCTCGCTTCGGATGCAGCTGATATCCCAAGGACTGGAATTTGACGGCATGAGCGAAGGGGAAATTCGCGGGAACCAGGATCTGAGTAATGCCGGCTTCCCGCAGAAGAATATGGACGACCTCGACCGTGCCTGGCTCGGCGATGCCTTGCGTCTTTGCTCGCCCTTCAACCTTAGAATACGAGAGCACCTGATCGACGGACGACTGGCTCTTCGCCCGATCCATTTCGAGATCGCTCATCACCAGAATCCGCTCCCCTTTAATCTCCAAATAGATAAAGGGGTCCGGCGCAATAAACTTCGTCGCGTAATATAAATTGGCGTCGGCCTCGCTGGCAGCGATGAAGACCGTGGCCCGTTGAGATTGCGGAGTGGATGGCGGCATAGTGAATGGTTCTCGGAATCTAGCACGGGGGGGGAGGTCGGTCAAGGCGCGGATGGAACCGGTTCAGGCGCTGGTTCAGGCGCAGGAATCGATTCCTTGCCGGCACTTTGATCCTCTTCAGGCGTCATTAAATCAATCGGCAGCATGACCGTATTCTTCAAGATGTCGAAGGCAAGTTGCGCCAGGCCTGTCACGCCGGTGGCGAACGACTTCATCGGCAGGTACGTCACCTCCGGATCCTCTATTGACCCTTTGACGGAGAACAGCGCAGTGGCAATGCCTTTGCGATCACCGGCAAAGAGCCGCCCGAAGAGTGGAATTGTTTTCAGGAATTGCGAATACGATCCGAACGGGCTGACGGCCCAGACCATGTCGATTTGATCCGTCGGCAGATCATAGTTGCCGGCAGCGGTAATCTTGACGATCGGGCTATCGATGATCAAGTTCTCGGTCTCAAAGAGTCCGTTCCGCACGAGAACCGTCGCAGAAATCTTGTTATAGGGCAACCCGTCTTTCTCCAAATCCACTTTCCCTTGGAGCACGGCCGGGAGATTCAAAATGCTGATGATTTTCCAGACCGCCCGTCCCTGCGATTTAAAGATACGTCCGTTCTCAACCAGGACATCCACCTTACCGTTCAACGTGGGGTACAGCCCGTGCGGATTTTTCCCATGGCCGCGGATCGTCCCCGTTACTCGAACTTCGCCCGTAGCCATTCCCGCTTTCGAGCCAAAAAGTTTCAGCACATCTTCCACCAACAAACCCGTCGCCCGAACCGAGAGCTCAGCGTCGGCTGGCTCATTGCGCGGCAATTGCACCACAATACGTCCGGCCACTTCCCCACTGGTCGATTGGCCGGACACACGATCCACATCGAGCACGCCGTCTTGAATCATGATACGGGCGGAGAGGCTTCCAAATTTGAGATGTTTATAGTGGCCACGCGCCATCGACGCGGTTGCATTGACCTTGCTGGTGGCTGCGAGAGTTTCCAGAAATTCTCGAATGGGTGACCGCGCACCTTTCGGGATGAGGAGGTCGAGATCCATCTGATTGGACTCGATCTTGGCGGTAATCGTGGGTTTCGCCGCCCAGTTGCGGATCGTACCTTCCAGCGAGACGTCGCTGTCGAGCAGGCGGAACGACAACCGTTTGATCTCCGCACCGTTCTTCACGAAGTGGACCCGCAGATGCAAATCCTGGATCGGTCCCTCGGCCCCCTTGGCGTTCATCAGACCGTTGGTCAACGCGAGCCACCCGGTGGTCCTCCAGGCTTTCCAATCGAGATCCTTCCCCTTCATGTCGAGCGACAATTCGATACTCCCCGCCTCAAACCCTCCTTTCGCAATCCATTCTGGAACGCGGGACAATAAGATCGTGCCGGTCGAAAGCGCTGCGTCGATGGAGAATCGTTTACCCAGCTGAATCTTGCCTTTGACCGGCAGTCGGATCGGCGGCACGATCAGCTCGAGCCGATCGAGCAAGAGCCCGGAGCCCTGTGGGATCACCCCCTCGAATTCCACCGTCACCTGGGCGCCGATCGGTTTCTCGACCAGACCTGGAAGCGTCACTTTCGATTCGGTCAGGACGACCTCACCCCGTATGTGCGGCGACACGGTCGGCCCGGTCAAGACCACGGCACCGTTGACCACGCCCTCGATCACCCCGGCTGAAATGGCTTTCGAGGGCAGCAACTTGGCCATATGGTCCGCATCGCCCATGATCCGAATCAGAAAATCTTGAAAGGTACTGCCACTGCCCCCCGTGATGCCCCCGCTGACCTGCAAGGCCAGATCGCCAAAATTTCCTGTCACCTGATCGAACAGAGTCCCGCCATCCGACAGCACGAACCGGCCTTGCAACTCCGTTAGCCGTTCGGGCAACGATGGATGGGTCAAACTGACACGCTGAACGGTAATCTCTCCCCCGGCAAAGGTGACGCCACCGGGCTGATTGAGCGAGCCGACCATCCGAAACGTGGGAGCGGCATTGCCTTCGACATCATGCGTGGCAGCCAACAGACGCGACAGCTGTTCCGACTTGACGGTCTTCGAGAGAAACTGCAACAGGTCTGCGGCGGCCATCGCCCCGGTAATGTCCATCTCAAGCCAGGGCCCCGCCTCCAAAAATGAGACGAGCGCCTTGCTCTCATTCATATGGATCGTGCCATAGAGCCCACTCAGATTCGACACCCTGAGACGACCCGTTTCGACCAATACCACCGCCGCCAAGTCCTTGGCAGGGACACGACGGTCTCCGATCAGAGCTTGCCCCTGCTTCACGCGGAATTCACCAGTCATCGACAACTGCGGCCCTGCCGCTGCCGATCCCGTGACGGTGGCCGAGACAATCTCCACTATCCCGTCGATCTCCCGGTCCTTGATCACCACCGGCAGCTGCGGATGCAGCCACGCGGCCGGCACGGTCGAGAAGAACTGGCTCAATTGGATCGGGGGTGCCGCAAAGGTGAACGCAAACGTGGGCTGAGGCGTCAGCAGACCGGAGAGGCTCGCTTGGCCTGCAAGGCGCAGCTGCTCGAGATTTGCGGACAGATCGGACAACACCACATCATAGCCCGCTACGCCAGGCACAGCCCGAACGTGACTGTGCACATTCAGGGTGCCCTGCAACTGCTCCGGAAGCGGGCGTGGCCCGAAGAAATCCGCCACCTCTCGAAGATTGAGATTGGCCGCTTCAAGTGTGCCGTCGAATTGGAATGTGCTCGACGAACCAGAGGCATCGTCGATCACCAACGTCTGCCGCTGGGCAGTGCTGATCGTTCCGGCCAGGGAGATGGCAGACAGGCCCTTGTCGCCCACTTGACCGGCAGAGACCTGCAGATCCGCCTGTCCCCGCTCCGCTCGGATGACGAGTGCCGCCTCCACCGACTCCCACGTCATCAATCGAGTCCCATCAGGCCGTGCGTCGTCGATGATGATCAGCTTCCCATTCACCAACGTTGCTTCACGAATGCGGAAGATCCGGCTGATCGTCTGCATGGCATCGTGATCAGCTGAGCCCCCCTGGACAACCTGATCGAGGAGATTCCAGTGCCCGCTGCGATCGCGACGAAGCGTTAGGGTCGGTTCTTCGATAAGCAGCCGCTTCCCTACCACCTGTTTGCGAAACAGGGGGAGCAGCCGCAAGACCAAGTCCAGCTTCTTGGCCGATAACAAGATGTCATCGGAATTCCGATCATGAATCGCTACTTGCGTCAGTTCCAATCGAATGCGAGGGAACAAGACCAGCTTGATGCGATGAACGTCGATCTTGCGTCCGATACTCTGCTCCAGCTGCTGGAGGAAGAAATTTTTGAGATAATCGTTGCCGGTCAGGTAGGAAGAGAAAATGAAAAAGGCTCCACCGCCGATCAGCAGAATGACAATCAAGGCGACAACAACACGAGTTCGGGCCACTACTGCTCCCTGGATCGATTACGCTCGGTGGGTAAACTGCATCATTGCCACGCGTATGGCATCTTACCGAATCCCCCGAGTCAAATCTACTAAGTCTGTGTCTTGACAGGGAAATCTCCGCTTTTCCCGTTCAACAATCGGCAGGATGAAGGGAACGTCCGCATGCGAGTGATGGGCACGACAAGCGGGACTGGCAGGATGCTCAAACTGGTTTGTTTTGTTTATCTGGTTCATCTGGTCTGTCTGGTTCAACCAAACAAACGAGACAAACCAAATAAACCAAATAACGGTCTTCTTACGCTGGCGGACTTTTTCAGCGTCCTGCTAGAGAAGCGATAGGTCCAAAGACGGTTTTCGTAAGATCGATCACGAGTTCGTCATTGGTGTTGGCCAGCAGTGTATCCCAAAGGCTGTGCTGCTGTGCGATAGTCGCCTCACCTGGATCGAAGAACAAGTAAAATCCTTTGGCGGCCGTCGGTCGCATGGGGTAGCGCCGATCGTAGATCATGCCATAGGTTGGAATACCGTAGGGGACCTGCCAATTCCCCAAAATGAAATGCAGTTCTGTGCCGTGGAGATAGATGCCGCCCGAGGTGATGATGCGCTTGACGGATGTTTGTGGTTGACTGAGATAAAACGTCACGCGTTCGTCCGGGCGGGCCAGGGCGAAGGCCTCTGCGATCTGCTGAGATAAGAGCGCGATTTCCTCAGGCCGAAACGCCGGCATCAGCGGCGCCTCGCCCTGCAGCCATTTCTGTAACCAGATCCGATCTTCTTTGACCGAGATGCCGCCGAGGATACGAGCAACGTCCTCGGCGCGCATCGCCTTCGGATGCGCATGCGCGCTGGGAGGCCACTCCGGCAGGACGGAATAATCCACTTCCAATCGAACAAAGTTCACCGGATCTTCATAGACCGCACGATAGGGCACCATAGGAATGGCGCAGCCTGCGAATAACAGTAAGGCGTAAGGCGCGAGGCGCGAGGCGATCGCCCTGAAGGCCTCCCACACTGAATCAGGCAGTCCATATTCTCTTCGGTCTAAACCCCTCACGCCTTACCCCTAACCCCTCACGCTAGTCCGTGATCGTGACCGTCATCTCGACTCGTTCGAGGGGATTGTCACGGCCGTCCCGCTTCATGTTTACCACCTTGTCCGCCACGTCCATTCCGCTGACCACTTCACCGAATGCCGTGTACTGCCAATCGAGAAAATTCGCATCTGCGACGCAGATGAAGAATTGGGAGCCGGCGCTGTCCGGGTCGTTCGAACGCGCCATGGATAGTACCCCGCGCTTGTGTGGTTTACTGTTGAACTCGGCCTTAACCCTGTGTCCCGGCCCCCCCATGCCGTGCGATGCGCGGTCAGGGTTCTTGCTGTTGGGATCGCCGCCCTGGATCATGAAACCGGGAATGACCCGATGAAAGGTCGTGCCATTATAGAAACCTTCTTGGGCCAACTTCGTGAAGTTCTTCACATGACCTGGCGCTACATCATGGAACAATCGCAACACAATCTCGCCCAGATGGGTCCCCTTGCTGCTGATGAAAATGGTGGCTCGTGTGTTCTCTGTCGGCTCTGACATCGTGCTCTACCCTTTCTTGGTTAGCGAAAACGGAAGGGTGACGGGGCCGCCTCTCCCTCAAGACCCTGATTAATGGGATTCCACGACCGTCCGTCGTCGTCACTTCGAAACGCCCCGTCGCTTGTACCAACATACAGCACTCCGGCGCCGGACTCGATTAAGACTTGGATGGCCATACTCCTCAACCCTTTATTGAGCGGCACCCACTGACGCCCCTTGTCAGTCGTTTTGAAAATGCCGTGCCCCGTCGCCACAAAAAGCCCCCGGCTGTTGAACAGAATCCCGCGAATCGAATCGTTCGGAAGCGCCCGGCTGATGGGCCGCCAGGTTATGCCTCCATCAGCACTGCAAAAGACGCCTCCGTCGAACGTGCCGGCATAAATGCCACCCTCTGGATCGATCGTCAACACGCGAATAAAGTTCTCCGTCATACCTTCATGATCTTTGAGTCCTTGTTGCTGACGCACCCAGCCGGTCGATCGAGGTTTAAATCGCACGATGCCTTTTCCTGAGGTTCCGGCAAACAGTGTCCCGTCGGACGAGAGGGCCAACGCATGGACCAGGATATCGTCGAGACCGGAGGTCACCACCGACCAGCGGTCGTCGGAGGAAAGTCGATAGACCCCGTCGGCCGTTCCTGCATACACCCCCTCACCCACGGCAAGAAGGGCTTTGATTTCCAGGTGCTTGAAACCGCTGTTGATCGCATGCCAGCTCTTCCCTCGATCGCGCGAACGAAAGACCCCACCACGGAAGGTTCCGACATAGATCGCACCGTCTTTTCCCGTAGTGAGCGTCAGAATAAACGGATCGGTCACACCCTGGCCCGATTTCGTCCAGATGGCGCCACGATCCTCGCTGCGAAATAGGCCAAGGCCAAACGAGCCGGCATAGACCAGATCGTTCCCGACAGACGTGAGAGCCTGAATGCTCGCGGCCTGCTGACCGAAGGGATCGTATTGAGGCTGGCCTTCCCCATGGCCTGGGGCTTGTTGCGAAGATGGCGGGACCGCTGAGGGTGCCTGAGTGGCAGCCCACAATATTCCGCCTGCACTCCATAAACTCAGCGCAAATACTGTCGGTATAATCCGAGCCCAAATTTTCATCTATCTCCTACCCCGTTACCCCTTACCTCTGCCCCTTAGCCCCTTACCAGCCTCTATCAGGCTGCTGAAAAGCCATTTCGGCACAGCAGAACTTCGATGGCTTGCACGTCTGGGACAAGAGGAGGGCATCTCCCCGCAGGATGCTCAAAAAGGCCGTTCAGCAAGGCCGCAGCGAGCGAAGAGGCGAGGCGTACGCTTCGGTACGTTGAGCCTCTGCGCGATGCGAGAACGATGCTGGCGGACGTTTTCAGCATCCTGCTATCGGACCCGCTGCCCGGCCGGCCCTATCGGCAAATCCGGATCGAGCGGCAAACTGACTTCGGTTGGTGCTTCCCGTCCAAAGATGCGTGCGCCAATGATTCCAATCTCATACAACACCATCAAGGGCACGGCCATCAAGAGCATGGTAAAGAGGGTCGCATCGGGCGTGACGATGGCCGACAGGATCAACGCAGCCATGATCGCGTATTTCCGATACTTCGCTAACACCTGGGCCGAGACCACACCCACCCGCGCCAGGATGGTGAGTACCAGCGGCAATTCAAACGCACAACCGAATATCAGGAGAAATTTGACGTTGAAGTCGATGTAGGTCCCGACACTCAAGAGCGGGGTGACGTCGTGATCCATGCCAAAACTGACGAAGAAATCGATGACCAGCGGGAGAATCACGAGATTGCAAAAGATCAAACCGAAGGCAAAGAGCGCTCCCGCCAGCGCAAACAGCGGAATGCCCCAGCGTTGCTCCTTGGGGAGCAGCGCTGGCTCAATAAACTTCCAACACTGATAGAAGATGACCGGCAGACTCGCCAGGATCGCCGCCAGAAAGGAAACCTTGATCGAGGCGAACAGGGCTTCCGTCGGTCCGTAAAACACCAACTGGTTGGGAAACGGACGATTCAACCACGCGACCATATCCCCGGAAAAGGCAAAGGACACCATCATGGCCACCAGAATCGTGGCCCCGATGATGATCAGCCGCTTCTTGACGGTTCGGATATGTGCGGCAAGGGGATTGAGAATCTGTGCCATGACTCCGGTCCCGGTTGCTGGTTGACGCCACCCCCACGACGATGCTCCTCACTGTGGAGCGGCCTGCAGCTCGTGGTCTCGACAGACACGTATCAGCTCGGCCATCTTGTCTTTCTTCGCCAACTTCTCTTTGTGCAAATCCTTCATGGACAGTTCTTCGGCGGGAGTCAGTACGTGGCGTTTCTGCAATTGGATCAATTCCAGGTCCAGACGGTGGTGAGCCTCTTCCAGTACACGGAATTCGTGACTGGATTGGCGCAGCCGTTCCGCAATCATACTGTCTGTCAGCATGTCGCACCTCCTGGTTATGAGATTACTGCAGCGGCCGGATATGTCCTCCCTCGCGACCGAATTCGTGTGTCAATCGACCCGACTCCGACACAATCGGGTCCAGTTCCATCAGCAAGGCATCTTCTATGGGATTGGTATAGTACGTTGGTCGGGTCGTCACGTCGTGAAATCCAAGACTTCGGTAGAGCGCATGTGCGGTATGGTTCGAAGCCCGCACTTCGAGCACGGCGCGCATCGCCGCTTGTGCCAGCCCCGCCTCCAGAGCCTGGATGACCAAGGCCCTGGCGATACCCTTGCGCCGCATCGACTCATTGACCGCCAGGTTCATCAGCCGTACTTCCTCGAAGACGACCCAGAAACAGAGATACCCGACAATCGAAACGGAACCCGCTTCGCCCTGCGGCACCTGCTTTGCCAACAGAAAATGCGCGAAAGGATTGCCGCTCAGTTCCGCTTGTAACATTTTGCGCGTCCAAGGGGCCGAGAAGCAAGCTTCTTCGAGCTGCAAAATGTCCGGCAGAGCCTCGACGGTCGCCGGCTCGATAATCCATTCGCCCATGGCCGCTCCCCTCAGGCAAGATGCCGAACAAGGCCATGCCCTTCGTACGTCGTTCGTATCTCGTATCTCGTCGTTCGTAGCCCGAGCGATCAGCAGTCAGCTTTTAGCCATTAGCTCCTAATCCCGAAACGAGATACGCTTCACGAACGACGGGCTTTTTGTGCATCCTCACGCGCAGTCATTTTTCTTGCCACCCGGTTCTGACGCAAGGCCACCGGCGATAGGCCGCCTGACTCTTCGTACTTCAGTTCTGCGGCGGTGCGTTGCACATATAGCGGACTGATGCCAGCTCCGGCATACGTACCTCGGCGGAGCAACTCAATCCCTGCCAACCCGATCGAGACGGCCGAGGGTTTCATGGCAGCATCCGGCGCCTCGGCGATCGTGGCGGAGGGAGATATCGACGCACGAATGGCTGTCGCTTCGACCGACCAACCTTCGCCATATACAAGAGCCGATCCTGTGAGGCTGCTCCCCAGCATGACGGGCGTACCCACCTGTTCTGATACCACTCGCTCTAACCAACCCTCGCTGGTCCAACGGAACAGCGCCCAGTAGAGTTCACCACGCCGACTATTGAGAATGGGACAGAGTAACGACGAGCTTCCTCTGAGATTCCATGCCATACCCTCCAGCGTCGGCACCACCGCCAAAGGGAGTTGACTGATTGTCCGGAATCCCAGAAGCGTCGCCAGGCCCACACGAAGTCCCGTGAAAGATCCGGGGCCGATCGATATGACGAGGCCATCCAACTGCATCAGTGTCAAACCCGTCTCACGAAACAACCGATCGATCGTCGGTAGCAACAGCTTGGCATGGGATCCGGCCGCCAACTGGTCATGACGGGCAAGGACGCGCGAGTCATCGAGGATCGCCACACTCTGCCACGAGGTTGCCGTCTCGACTGCCAATACTTTCATCGCGGCTAAACCTGACCGAGGTCGGTTGCTTTCAACGGGACATTCTGAATCATTTCGTGAAACGTTACCTGCACGCTCCCCTGCCCCTTCCCATCTTCTAACACAATCTTAAACGGCCTCAGCAGCCGTCCATCGTCGGCGCTTGCAAGCGCCTCGGCCTCGCCGATCGTACGAAAGTCCTCGTACTCAATAGTGGCTTCCACCGCACCGGACTCTGTGAGCCGATCTTCCCGAACGACAAGCAATTTCTGCCGCTCAAACCACAGCCGCCGACGCATGAACTGCGCGCCGGTGGGAGACGGGCCGAAGATCTCCAACCGGTAGCGGTCCCCCTCTTCCACGAGGGCGACCGTCTCGTCTTTCGCGATCGTGCCGGTGCCCAGCACGCCACCCATCACCCACACACTCAATTGAAACGGTCGCGCGAGCTTTCCCATCTCGCTCATGTCGGACGGACTGCCGGACAGGACACGGCCCATCGTCGGCAATCGCAACCGAAACCGATCATCAGCCTGCACAAATTCGAAGAGTTCGCTGCCAATCGCGGTAAACCCGCGTAGGCGCATGGTATTCGGACGACGATAGTACAACGCACCCTCCACCCGGGACGTGATAGGAATGATTCCTCCACGTACCTTCGCGCTGAAGAGACCTTTCATCGTCTGGATCGCTGCTTTCCGCTGACTCAGCAAAGCCGTCAGCTCCTCCACCGTCGCCTGCTTGAGCCTGACCTCCTCGCGTGGCGCAAACAGCGCACAACCGGATAAGAGGGTAAGGGCCAATACAGTCACGGCAATGGTACTAACGAAAGAACGCCCCAAGTTCCCTCTTCTCCCCCCACCCAACACAGTGAAAGGGGCAGGTGGATGAGCCTCCACTGCGCGCGTCCAAGACATGAAGGCACGACCCTGCAGGGTGCTCAAAAAGTTCGTCCAGCAAGGCCGCAGCGAGTGAAGGGCCGAGGCGTACCCTCTGGGGTACGTTGAGGGTCTGAACGATGCGAGAACGATGCTGGCGGACTTTTTCAGCATCCTGCTATGCCAGAACCACATCCAATGCCTCCCCTACTTCCCTGATGCCGATCAATTCGATTCCATCGATGGGCTCCAGCTTGGCCAAGTTCCGTTCAGGCAACAGGCAACGTTTGAATCCCATCTTGGCCGCTTCACGAATCCTCATCTCAGCCTGACTGATCGCGCGCACTTCACCGCCGAGCCCCACTTCGCCCAACACCAACAGTCCCGGCTCTATCGGTACTTCGCGCAAACTCGATGTGACCGCCGCCACAATGCCCAAATCGATGGCCGGCTCGTCGATATGCATCCCGCCGACGACGTTCACGTAGACGTCCTGTCCAGACAGATGCAGACCCAGCCGTTTCTCCATGACTGCCAGCAACAGCGAGACTCGATTCTGCTCCACACCGTTCGCCATTCGTTTTGGCATTGCATAACTCGTGGAAGACACCAATGCTTGTAGTTCGACGAGAATCGGCCGCGATCCCTCGAGACTGGATACCACCACAGATCCCGTCGTGCGCTGGGACCGTTCCGCCAAAAACAACTCGGAGGGATTGCGCACTTCCTCCAGCCCGGAGTCTTTCATTTCGAACACGCCGATCTCGTTGGTCGAACCAAAGCGATTCTTCACCGCGCGAAGAATACGAAAACTGTGGCCCTTGTCTCCTTCAAAATAGAGCACCGTATCCACGATGTGTTCCAACAGTCGCGGTCCGGCGATCGCTCCATCTTTGGTGACGTGCCCGATGATGAAGACCGGCACGCTGCTGCGCTTCGCGTACCACATCAATTGGCCTGCCACTTCCTGCACCTGGCTGATGCTGCCCGGCGCGGACGTGATCTGTTCCGTGTAGACCGTTTGGATCGAGTCGACAACCATTGCGGCCGGCTGGATCTCCTGCGCCGATTTGAGGATCTGTTCGAGGGAGGTTTCCGCCAGGATTAAGAGATTCGGATGCTCGATGCCGAGCCGCTGCCCCCGCATCTTGATCTGCCTCGGAGATTCCTCGCCGGAGACATAGAGTACCGGTTCTTCCTTGGAAGACAGGCGCGGGAGCGCCTGGAGTAACAAAGTAGTCTTCCCAATCCCGGGATCGCCGCCAATCAGGATGACCGAGCCGGGAATGACTCC
>Ga0209640_10001568_pt1 | contig 19465 bp, 19 predicted proteins | sample RifCSP10_1_FD_184018 | JGI IMG/M metagenome (GOLD analysis project Ga0209640, IMG submission 184018) | Soil microbial communities from Rifle, Colorado - Rifle CSP2_sed 10_1 (SPAdes) (version 2) | ecosystem: Environmental > Terrestrial > Deep subsurface > Rock core/Sediment | place: Rifle...
GATTCCGACCCTAGGGACGCAATCGGAGACTGGGATCGATCTCTCGGACCGCTCTCTTCAGAACCTCGAGTATTGCTCCGTCGGCGTTGGTGAATCCAGGTACCCCGCCGGTAAGACCCCCGTCGCCAAGCAGCAGACCGAGTACGATGGCCTCCTGCTCAGTGAGCTCGTCAGGCCCCACGGGCTCCGGAAGCCATCGGATCGTCGCAATGCGATCACCCTTCCTCAGGTCTCGCAGGGGTTTCCATCGGCCATATGTGTAGAGGAGATGGTCTCGCGTCAGGCCCAGTTCTTTGCCGCTTTTCAGCCGAAGGACGTTGGTTCGAGCGCGCCGGCGCGTTCTTCCCTTTTTCTGCTTCACAGCGGCTTGCCCCCCCTCGTCGAGGGAGACGACAGGTGTTCCCAGGACCTCAATGGGCCGCCAGTCCCCATAGCCTGTAATCACGGCTGTGCCTCGGCGGAGGCACTTGCCCACGCCGCCCTTGCCCGACATCACGACGATCTTGTGTTTGATTTTCGACATGCGCTGCGCCATCTTCATGCGCTCGCGCATCGCGGCCATGATGTGCGGGGGGATCTGTGCGGTCTCGAGCTCTTCGGCCACGTGTGCCACCCGGAAGATGCGGAGTCAGCCTCGCGCGAGTATTAAACGTTGTGTCGTTCGAACGCGTTCATGCGTTCGCGGCGCGGGTCATCAGGTCCGCGAGGGCCTTGACCTCGCCGATGAACGCCGCGGGCGACGGATCCACGGACAGGTTCGCATAGAATCGCACGAGAGCATCGACCGTCGAAAGGCCGGCCTGCGCATCGAACGCGCGAGCGCGTTTCCACAGCGGGTCGCTCGGCTCGATGAGCCCGTGGCGTACGAGATTTCCAATCGCGAACCCGCTGCTGGCGGCGAGACCGATATTCCGCCACCGGTCCTCTCCCCGTTGGTTCCCATTCCCCTCGACCCACGAGGCGAAGAACTCGTACACGCGGCCGCCCGCATCCTCCCCGAACACGAGGAAGGCGAGGTCGTCCGCGTAGATGTCCTGGATGTGATTGAACGCCTGGTCGAAGGCTTCCCCCGCCGGCCTGGGAATCCGGACCTCGCGCGGCAGGGCGCGAAAGACTTCCGGATCGTGGGAGGCATGGCGCGCCTCCGTGCGGAGCATGTGCCCCATCTCGTGAGCGATCAGGCCGTCCAGCATGTCCGACTCGACCGCTCGCCGCGAAACGAAGAGGGTGTGGGCAGACCCGGCGGACTTCGTTGCTCCCATGATCGGCATGGAGACAATCTCCGCGGAGACGGGCCAGCGTACCTCGTGACCCTTCGCGGCGTAGCGACGCTCGACCTCCTCGAACGCCTCTTTCACCTTTCGCGTGCCGCCCCGGCCTGTCCGGTCCACCACGGCGCTAAGCACAGATCGCTCGAATCGACGGAGGGGGATAAGGATTCGCGACGTTTCGGTCAAATGAACGAAAGACCCTGCCCGCACGGGAAGGGCTTCATGGCCCGGGAGCTTTTCGACCAAATGAACGAAATGGCGACCGCCGTGTCAACGTTCATGCCGGAGGGATGCGCGAAAGTGGAAATCCTCCACGACGCTTCCGAACGACCGTCAAGTCACGAGGGACCGCAAGGGCACGGACCAAAGGTTTAAGCGACCTCTGGAACTCTCATCGCCCCATTCCCGTTCTGGTGGTCCCATGGCCGAGAAGAAGCGCGTGACAGGCAAGTCGGCGAAGGCCCCGACCCCGCAGGAGGTCGAGGAGAACCTGAAGCGTGCGAACCTGCCGAAAGAGCAGTCCGCGAAGTATCATCCGTTCTATCAGGGCAAGATCGAGATCGTCCCCCGCGTGCCCGTGCGAACGTTCAACGACTTCGCGATCTGGTACACGCCGGGCGTGGCACAGCCCTGCCTCGAGATCAAGGCGGATCCCCAGAAGGTGTGGACCCTCACGAACAAGTGGAACCAGGTCGCCGTGGTCACGGACGGGACCCGCGTGCTAGGCCTCGGAGACATCGGCCCGGAGGCCGGCCTGCCCGTCATGGAGGGCAAGTGCCTCCTGTTCAAGTACCTCGGCGGGGTCGACGCGTTCCCCGTCCCGCTCGCGACGAAGGACCCCGAGAAGATCATCGAGACGGTCAAGCTCATCACCCCGTCGTTCGGTGGGGTCAACCTCGAGGACATCGCGCAGCCGAAGTGCTTCTACATCCTCGAACGGCTACGCAAGGAGTGCGAGATCCCCGTGTGGCATGACGATCAGCAGGGGACGGCGACGATCAACGTGGCGGGTGTGATCAACGCCCTGAAGGTCGTCGGCAAGAAGATGCCGGACGTCTCGATCACGCTCATCGGCGCGGGCGCCTCGAACATCCGCACCGCGAAGATCCTATTGGCCGCCGGGGCGAAGCCTGGGCACCTCATACTCGTCGACTCGAAGGGCATCGTGTGCCGACATCGGAAGGACATCGAGGCGGTGTCGAAGGACTACCGGGAGAAGTGGGAACTCGCGCAGACGACGAACGGCGAGGACCGCGAAGGCGGAATCCCGGAGGCGATGAAGGGTGTCGACGTGGTGATCGCGGCCTCGAAGCCCGGCCCCGGGATCATCCAGAAGGAGTGGGTCGCTTCCATGGCGGACGACTCGATCCTGTTCGCCATCGCGAACCCTGTCCCGGAGATCTGGCCCTGGGAGGCCGTGGAGGCCGGCGCGCGCGTCATCGCGACGGGCCGCAGCGATTTCCCGAACCAGGTGAACAACTCCCTCGGATTCCCAGGGATCTTCCGCGGTACCCTCGACGTGCGCGCGCGAACGATCACCGACGAGATGTGCATCGCCGCCGCGCAGGAGCTCGCGAAAGTCCAGGAGGAGAAGGGCCTCGACGAGGAGCACATCGTCCCCGCGATGGACGAGATCGAAGTCTTCGCCCGCGAAGCGACCGCCGTCGCCTTGAAGGCGATGGACCAGGGGATCGCCCGCGTGAAGAAGACGCGAGCCGAGCTTCTGGAGAACGCCCTCGCGATGATCCGCCGTGCGCACGACGAGACGAAGTTCCTCATGCAGGACGGGTTCATCCGTCCTCCGCCTCCCTGATTCGCGGGCATTCCGGCGTCGGGTTTATGCTCCTGAGCGGACATAGACACGGCATGGCCTTGGTGGAGGAGGTCAAGCGGAGGCACGAAGCCTCCCTCATGAAGATCCGCGGCGTCGTCGGCGTCGGGATCGGCCGCAAGGACGGGAAGGACTGCATCCGCGTCTACGTGGAGAAGGACAGCCCCAAGATCCTGGCCGCGTTGCCGAGGGACCTCGAGGACGTGCCCGTCGAAATCGTGATCTCGGGCGCATTCAAGGCGCTGTGAGGGTTGAGATGAAACCGGAGGACGCGAAACCGATCTGCGAGTGCACGTTGCTCGGACTGGAGCGGGAGGGCATGACGCCCGCCGTCCACCCGGACGTCGTCGGCGTGGGGATCGGGCACAAGAAGGTCCGCGGGTTTGCCACACAGGACCTCGCCCTCAAGGTGTACGTGCGGCAAAAGCTCCACCCGCTCCTCGTGAAGGACGGCCGCGCGATCCCCGAGGAGATTGAGGGCGTGCCGACGGACGTCGAAGAGGCGGGCGAGTTCTCGATCTGGCGCCCGATCCCTCCGATCTACCAGCGTAAGGTGCGGCCCGCGATGGGCGGCCTGTCGATCGGCCATTACGCGATCACGGCGGGGACCCTCGGCTGCCTCGTCAAATCGGGGGGGGACACGTTCATCCTGAGTAACAACCACGTCCTCGCGAACGAGAACCGCGGCGCCGAGGGGGACCCGATCCTCCAACCGGGGCGGTTCGACGGCGGCAAGACGGACAAGGACGTCCTCGGCCGTCTGGACACGTTCGTCGCCCTCGATCCCGAGGAGGCGAACATCGCGGACGCCGCGATCGCACAGCCATTCGACGAGCGCGAGGTGACCCCGGACATCCTGGGGATTGGCCGGCTCCGCGGGGTGAAGGACGCCTCTCTCGATGAGAAGGTGATGAAGAGCGGGCGCACGACCCGGGTGACGCAGGGCACCGTGGTCGACGTGAGCGCGACGTTGCGGGTCGGCTACTCGACCGGCTCGTTCGTCTTCACGGATCAGATCATCATCAAGGGGCAGCGCGGGTCCTTCAGCGCCGGCGGGGACTCCGGGAGCACGATCGTTTCATACGACGGCCGTGCCGTCGGACTGCTCTTCGCGGGCTCGCCGTTCTTCACCGTCGCGAACAAGATGGAGAACGTGCAGAAGGCCCTCGACGTGAAGGTCTCCTAGTCGGATCCTGGCGCGCCCACGGCCACCCACTTCGCCAGCGTCGCCTGAGGCGTAGCATGCTCTCGGAGATTCGAGAGACGCACGCCCACGAGGCGGATCTTCCGACCGGGCTGCAGGACCTCCTTCAGCATCATCTGGCTCAGGACGAGGATCGGCTCGAGGTCCGTTGTGTGGATCTTCAGGCTGCGGGACCGCGTGTGCGTCTCGAAGTTCGAGTAGCGGGCCTTGAGAGTGACCGTACGGTATGCGTACTTCTCGTGGAGGAGCTGCTCGTGGAGGGATCTCGCCATGAACTCGAGGTCCGGCCAGACCGCGTCGTACGACTCCTGGTCCCGCTCGAAGGTCATCTCCGTGCTGATCGATTCCGGCGGCCCGGTCGGCTCGACGACCTCCTCCGTATCGCGGCCGAGAGCGACGTCGTGGAGATATTCCCCGAAGGCGCCGAGGAGCTCTACGAGGTCCTGGCGGTTGTACCTCTGGATGTCCCCGACCACGTCGAGGCCGATCTCCTTCAGCCGCTCCGCGGTCTTCGGTCCAACGCCGAGGATCTTCCGCACGCTGATCGGCGCGAGGAACTCGACGACATGGTCCGGCGGCACGACCGTGAGCCCGTCCGGTTTCTGGAAGTCCGAGGCGATCTTCGCGACGGCCTTGCTCGGGGCGATCCCCACCGAACAGGACAGTCGGTGATCCGTTCGGACCGCGGCCTTGAGGTCCCGCGCGAGCTCTTGGGCTCGCGAGTAGTTCCCCCCACATCGTTGCGTCACGTCGAGGTATCCCTCCTCGATCCCGGACGGCTCGAGCCGATCGGCAAAGCCCCGGAGAGTCGACATGATTTCGTGGGACACTTTTCCGTACAGGTCGAAATGGGGCGGCACGAAGACGGCCACGGGACACAGCCTCAGCGCCTGGACGCACGACATCGCGGACCGGACGCCGTACCGGCGGGCCTCGTAGCTCGCTGTCAGGACGACGCCTCGCGTGTGGCCGTCCCTTGGATCCGCGCCGACCACGACCGGCTTTCCATCCAAGTCCGGGTTCTCGCGAATCTCGACGGCCGCGTAGAAGGCGTCCATGTCCACATGCATCACGACCCGGGACGTCGCGGAGGACGGGCTCGCCATGGTCCCGTCCCCATGGCCCGCACGGGGACTAAAACCTTCGCGGCGGACGGGGGGCCCGGGCCATGTCGCTCATAGCCACCCGAAGAACGCGCGCGCGGCGTCGTTCAAGTAGCCCAGGAAGAACGCCGCCAAGATGGCGATCAGCATGACGACGGCGAGGGCGATGAACACGGCGGCTCGGATCGATCCGGGCGTCTCGATTTTCCCGGCACCGGGCTCCGGATCGAGGATGTACATGTACCACACGACGCGCGCATAGTAGTACAGGGACAGGGCGCTGTTCAGGACCCCGGAGATCGCGAGGGCGAGGTACCACGTGTTGAACTGCGCCGCATTCACCGCACTCGAGAAGAGGACGAACTTCGAGAAGAAGCCGCCGAGGGGCGGGATGCCGGCGAGGCTCAGCAGGAAGATCGTCATCGAGAAGGAGAGGAAGGGCATGCGCTTCGCGAGGCCCTTGTACGCCTCCATGTCGTCCGGGATGCCTCGGGCCTCCGTCCCCGCGACGACGAGGAAGGCGCCCGCCTTCATCGCGGCGTACGTGAGCACGTGCAGCATGCCGCCCACGAGCCCCGAGATAGCCACGACAGCGGCGAGGTCGTCCGGGGCGCCCGACTGGAGCGCGATGGCCGCCACGGGAAGGGCAATCAGGATGTATCCGGCCTGCGCGATGCTCGAGTACGCGAGCATCCGCTTAATCGACCGCTGCGGGATCGCGACGACATTCCCCACGATCTGCGTCGCGATCGCGAGGATCGAAAGCGTCGCGACCCAGTCCACCTGGACCGCGAGCAGGCCGACGAGGAAGACCTTGAGCAGCGCGACAATACCGACGTTCTTCGAGGCGGCCGTGAGGAGGACGCTGACGGTCGTTGGCGATCCCTGGTACACGTCCGGCGCCCACATGTGGAACGGCACGACCGCGACCTTGAACCCGAAGCCTGCGATGAGGAAGACGAGCGCGATGATGAGCGGCGGTTCGATCAGCGGGTCCGACACGATGTTGAGTCCGTCCCGCAGGAGGACCAGATCCGTCGTCGCGCCGACCGACGTCGTGCCCGCGATGCCGTAGATCAGCGAAATGCCGAAGAGGACGATCCCCGAGCTGACCGCGCCGATGATGAAGAACTTCGCCGCCGCCTCCGTCGCGTGGCGGTCCTTCTTGCGGAAGGCCACGAGGGCGAACGTGCTGAGGCTCGACGTCTCGAACGCGAGGAACAGGATGAACAGGTCCGTCGCCGCCGCGGTGAACATCATCCCGACAATCGCGAGGAGCATGAGGGCGTAGTACTCGCCCTGGTGCGGCTCCTCCCGGTCCAGGAAGCCGCGGGACGCGAGGATCGCGAGGAGCGCGACGAAGACGAACATCGCCTGGAAGAACAGGGCGAACGTGTCGACCTCCATCTTCAGGTCCTCGCTGAAGTCCCCGAGGTTCGCGATGGGAGACGGCCAGATATGGAGACCCAACGCCCTCGTGACGCCGAGGCCCATCATGTCGAGGATGACGAACAGGGAGAGGGACGTGCCCGCGAGGGCGAGGCCCCAGAGGTACTCCGGACGGCGGCGCCACGCGAAGCCGAGGACCGCGGACGCGAGGGCCGTGACGACGAGGATGACCTCTGGAAGGAAGACGGCGTAATCGGACATCTCACAAGCCTCCCAGGATGCCGCTGGACCAGGAGGTCAGCAGGTCGAGGAGGATGATCGGCAAGATGCCGAACAGCGCGAAGGACGCCGCGAGGACGGCGAGCGGGGCAACCTCGAACCGCTGCAGGTCCGGCATGTTCTCCCACCGCGGGTTGAGGGGCCCGAAGATCGCACGCTGCATCGCCCAGATGAAGTACGCCGCCGTGATGATGACCGTCAGAACCGGCACGATCACCCAGAGGCCGAAGGCCGCGTACACGCCCAGGAAGACCGCGTACTCCGCGACGAACCCGACGAGGCCCGGCAGGCCGAGGGACGCGAGGAAGGAGATCATGATGAACGTCGCCATGCGCGGGGCGCGCTTCGCGATCCCGCCCAGCTCCGAGATGTTCCGCGTGCCGATCTTGTGCCCGAGCGACCCGGCGACCATGAACAGGGCCGCGGCGACGAGGCCATGGGCGAACATCTGGAAGATCGCGCCCGTGAAGCCGAGCACCGCTCCGCGGCCGAGGCCCGTCTGTGTGTATCCGTACACCCCGGCGGCGATGCCGAGGGTCACGAAGCCCATGTGGCTCACGCTCGAGAAGGCCACGAGCCGCTTCAGGTCGTCCTGGGCGATGCACACCATCGCCCCGTACAGGATCGAGACGATTCCGACGATCGCCAAGAGCCAGTACATGTCGATCGCGGCCTGAGGGAGCATCTGGACGTTGAAGCGGATCAGGCCGTAGCCCCCGAGCTTCAAGAGGATTCCTGCCAGCAGGACGGACCCGCCCGTCGGCGCCTCGACGTGGGCGTCCGGAAGCCATGTGTGCAGCGGCCATGTGGGCAGTTTCGTGCCGAAGGCGATGAGGAGCGCGACGAACATGAGCTGGCCAATCGCCCCGACAGGGATCGGTGCGGTCGCGATGATCGCCCGCATGTCGAACGTTCCCGCGTAGAAGTAGAACGCGAAGATCGACAGGAGGAGCGGCACGCTCGCGAGGAACGTGTACATGAAGAACTTGATCGCCGCGTACTTCCGCCGCGGGCCGCCCCAGACCGCGATGATAAAGTACATCGGCACGAGGCCGACCTCCCAGAAGATGATGAACTGGAACAGGTCGAGGGAGAGGAAGACGCCGTTGACAGTCGTCTCCATGAACAGGAACATCGCGAAGAACTCGGGCACCCGGTGGTGCTCGTCCCAGCTGATCGCGAGGGCGAGGGGCGTCAGGATGCAGTTCAGGAACACGAGGACGATCGACAGCTCGTCGGCCCCAAGGATGTAGTTCACGTTGACCTGGGGCACCCAGGGGAGCGCTTCGACCGCGTAGTACGTCCGTGTCAGCTCCGGCGTGACACCCGGGTACGTGTACGCGAGCAGCTGCACCATGTCCGGCCACAGACGCCCGAGGAGGAGCAGGGCACCAAGCCCCGCCACGACGAGACTGACGGCCAGTGCGATCCCGCGCGCGACCCGGTCCGAGGAACCGAACGTGTACGTCAGGAGGGCGCCGATCGCGGGGAGGAAGACGATCAACGTGAGGATCGGGAACTCGATCAGCACGTCACGCACCTCCGAGCCACGGGAACGCCGCCCGCGTGTACCCGTCGATCATCCCGAGGAACGGCACGGGTAAGAAGCCCACGAGGAAGACGAGGGCAACCAGGACGACGTAGGCCGCCCGCTCCCACGGCAGGAGGTCGTGCGGCTTCCCGAGCTTCGCCGGGACGTCGCCGAACAGGATGCGCTGCATCGTGTACACGTAGTACGCGGCCGTGATGACGATCGACATGAGCGGGATCAAGATGAGACGCCGCCAAGGATCCAGGTTCTGCGATCCGTACGCGCCGACGAAGACCATGAACTCCGACCAGAACGAATTCAACCCCGGCAGACCGAGCGACGCAAAGAACCCGATCATCAGGACGAGGGAAAACTGCGGCATCGCCTTCGCGAGGCCCTGCAGCTCCGGGATCTCTCTCGTCCCGGTGGCATGCTTCACAGACCCTGCGAGCATGAAAAGGATCGCCGTGATGATCCCGTGGTTGAACAGCTGGAAGATCGCCCCCTCCACGCCGATGATGTTCAGGCTCGCGGCGCCGAGGAGCACGAAGCCCATGTGCCCGACGGACGAGTACGCGATCAGCCGTTTCAGATCGGTCTGGGCGAGGCACACGAACGCGGCATAGATCATGCTCACGGTCCCGAGGACCGCGAGGAGCCACCACAGGTTCTGCGTCGCGTCGGGCAGCACCCCGAGGTTGATCCGGAAGATCCCGTAGCCGCCCATCTTCAGGAGGACCCCGGCCAGGAGCACGGACCCGCCCGTCGGGGCCTCGACGTGGGCGTCTGGCAGCCATGTGTGGAAGGGGACGGACGGAAGCTTCACGAGGAAGGCGACGAAGAAGCCGAGGAAGATCGGGATCTGGGCGACGAGCGGGATGTACGCTCCCGCGGCCGCGGACAGGTGTCTCTTGGCCCCGTGCAGGAAGGCGGTCATATCGAACGTCCTCGCGTTCAGGCCGTGGACCGCCGAGTTCACCTCTGCGCTGTGAACCCAGTACAGGGCGAACACGGACAGGAGCATGATCACGTACCCGACGTGCGTGTAGATCAGGAACTTCAGGGAGGCGTACCGCCGGTTCGGCCCGCCCCAGATCCCGATCAGGAAGAACATCGGGAGCAGGACGAGCTCCCAGAACACGAGGAACAGGAGGAAGTCGAGCGCCATGAAGACGCCCATCAGGGCCATCTCGAGGAACATGAACAGCCCAAAGAACGCGGTGGGCCGCTGCTCCTCGTCCCAGTGGAACACGATCGCGAGGGTCGTCAGCAGGGCCGTAAGCCACATCAGGGGCACGCTGAGCCCGTCCACGCCGACGATGTAGTTCAGCCCGAAGTCCGGCCACCACGGGTAGCGTTCGACGTAGTACAGGGGGACGAAGGGCTCGCTCGCGGGCGCCAACGACGAGACCGGAATCTCGGGCCTGAGCGCGCCTAGGAGGAACTCGAACGAGGGCGTGAGGAACGACAGGAGGAGGATCGTCGCGAGGACCGTCTCGACGAGGCTGAACGCGAGGGCGAGGAGCTTCGCGGAGCGATGGGTCGTGCCGACGCTCCACACGAGGATGGAGCCGAGGAACGGGACCAGGAGGAGGAGGCTCAGCACGTACGTCATGTCATCGGCCTCCGAGGAGTCGGAGGATCGGCCCGAAGACGAAGACGAGGGCCACGACCACGACGATCCCGAAGACGACGACCCACGCGTAACTCTGCACCTGGCCCGTCTGTCGCTGCCGCCACCGCCAGCTCGTGCGGACCGTCTCGAGGCTCAGCCCGTTCACGATGCCGTCGATTACCTTGCGGTCGAAGACGTCCGTGCCCGTGGCGGTCGCCATTCCTCCGCGGCCGACAGCGTCCACGATCCCGTCGATCACCTTACGGTCGAACCAGTCCAAGCCTCGGGCCATGCCGTACACGACCCGCGAGCCGAGCGCGTCGTACGCGTCGTCGATCCAGTAGCGCTTCGTCAGCATCGTGTGGACGAACGAGCCGCCGGGCGAACGAGTGAAGCGCTCCGCGGGTATGCGCCTCGTCGCGTAGACCGTCCACGCCAGGATGATCCCGAGGACCGCGACGCCGAGGGAAATCGCCTCGAGGAGGTACTCCTGGATCGGCACGCCGACGAGGGGGAGGGCCGCGTGGGCTTCCTCGTAGAACACAAGGTTCCCGAACCCTTGCATCGGATACACGAGGAGGCCGGAGACGAGGGCGAAGCCTGCGAGGATCATCAGTGGGACCGTCATGACGCTCGGGGATTCGTGCGGGTGCCCGTGGCCACGGTACTCCCCCCGGAACGTCATGAACCACAACCGGAACGTGTAGAAGGCGGTCAGGAAGGCGGTAAGGACGCCGAGCACGTACAGGACGTAGAACACGCTGTTCTCTGCGCCGACCTCGAAGGTGACCGCGAGGATCTCCCCCTTGCTGAAGAACCCGCTGAACGGGATGATCCCCGCCAAGGCGAGGGCCCCCGCCAGCATGACCGTCGAGGTGACGGGCATGTGCTTCCCGAGCCCGCCCATCTCCCGCATGTCGTTCGTGTGGACGGCATGGATCACGCTCCCCGCGCTCAGGAAGAGGAGCGCCTTGAAGAACGCGTGGTTGAACAAGTGGTAGAGGGCCGCGCTGTACCCGGCCGAGTTCGGCTCCCCGCCGTTGGCGAGCTCAGTGGCCATGAGGTACGCGCCCGCACCGAGGCCCAGGAACATGTACCCGAGCTGGGAGATCGTCGAGAACGCGAGGACCCTCTTGATGTCGTACGCGACGACTGCCATCGTGGCGGAGAAGATCGCCGTGAAGCCTCCGATCGCGGCGATGACGAGGATCGCCGTGAAGGGCGCCTGGACATTCGGGACGGCCGGGACCAGGAAGATGAACGACCGCGCCGTGAGGTACACACCCGCCTTGACCATCGTGGCCGCGTGGATGAGGGCGCTGACGGTAGTCGGGCCCTCCATCGCGTCGGGCAGCCATGCGTGCAGCGGGAACTGGGCGCTCTTCCCGACCGCCCCGCCGAACAGGAGGAGCGGGATGATCGTCAGGAGCTCCGGGCTCAGGACGCTGAGCCGGGACGCGATCTCCGTGAACCGGAGCGTGCCGAACTGGTTCCATATGATCAGGACGCCAATCAGGAACAGGACGTCCCCGACGCGCGTCACCAGGAACGCCTTCTTCGCCGCCGCTGCGGCCTCGGGCTTGTGGTACCAGAAGCCGATCAGCAGGTACGAGCACAGGCCCATGATCTCCCAGAAGATGAGGAGCTGGAGGAAGTTGTCCGCGCTCACAGTTCCGAGCATGCCTGCGACGAACAGGGCGATCTCCGCGTAGTACCGCGGCTTGCCCTCCTCCTCGTGCATGTACCCGAGGGAGTAGATCGCGATGAGCATCGAGAGGAAGGACACGAGGACGAGCATCAGCGCGCTCAGGTTGTCGATCTGCAGGCTGATCTCGATCTGGGTGCCGGAAATCGGGCTCGGGAGCCAGACGTAGCCGACGAGCCGATGGAAGACGCCCTCGCCGAGGGCCCCCTCTTGGAGGACCTGGACGAAGAAATACAGGGAGATGACGAACGATCCCGCGATCGCGCCCACGACGACGTGGCCGCCACCTTCCGAAAGCCTCCGGCCGATCAGCCCCACGACGACGAACGCCGCAAGGGGCAGCAGCAGAATGAACCAGGCGAGCCACTCGTTCTCGAGCATGGATCACCACTTTAGGATCCGGATCTTGTCGAGCTCGATCGTGCCGTGGGTCTGGTAGACGGACAGGAAGATCGCCAGGCCGACGACGGCCTCCGCGGCTGCGACCGCGATCCCGAGCAGCGCGAACACCTGCCCGCTCGGGCTGTTGTTGTACGCGGAGAAGGCGACGAAGTTCAGGATCGAGGCGTTCAGGATGATCTCGATCGACATGAGGACGATGATCGCGTTCCGCCGCGCGAGCACGCCGTAGAGGCCGATGCACAGGAGGAGCGCGGACAGGAGCAGCTCGTACTCGAGCGGGATCACGGTCCCACCTTCCCGGGTTCGTCCATCTTCGCGAGATAGACGCCGCCGATCATCGCCGCGCCGAGGAGAAGCGCGATCAGGATGATCGCGATCGCGAACTCGTCGAACATCTCGTTCGCGATGCCGTGTCCCGCCGTCGTGTTCGGATCGTACACCGGGATCTCCGTCGGGGTCTGCGGCCACGGGGTGCCGGCGAGGAACGACAGGGCCATCACGAGGAATAGGCTCGTCGCCGCTAGGAGGACGAGGAACTCCCGCACGTTCACGGGGTCCCCTCCCGGCCCGGCTCGTCCATGATCTTCCGCCGCGTGAGCATGATGCCGAAGACGAACAGCACGGGCACCGCGCCCGCGTAGACGATGATCTGGATCAGGAACACGAACTCGCTCAGGAACAGGAGATAGATCGCGCCGATCGTCACGAGAGTCATCGCGAGCCAGAACGCCGCGCGCACGAGACGCTTGTTGATCACGACGAGGATCGAGCCGATGACCTCGAGGGCGCTCAGCACGAGGAACGCGACGAGCTGCCAGTCAACGGCCAACGCATCCCTCCCGGAGTCCGGCGCACGTGCGGGCCCCCATCGCGCTCACCCGATGACCCGGAAGCCCGCCGCAATCAGGATCGCGAGGAGGGAATACGGGATGAGCCGCTTCCACCCGATGTTCAGGATCTGGTCGATCCGCACTCGAGGCACTGACCACGAGATCCAGACGAAGACCGCGCTGATCAGATAGATCTTCAGGAGGAACCAGACTTCCTCCGGGAGGATCGGCACGGGAATCCCGCCGACGTCGAGCGTGGCGAACACGGGCCCGCTCCAGCCGCCCAAGTAGAGGATCGCGATGAGCGCCGCGCCAGCGATCATCCGCAGCCACTTGAACCCGAACACGAGGCCGAACCTCATGCCGGAATACTCCGTCGTCCAGCCTTCGACGAGCTCAGCCTCCGCCTCCGGGATGTCGAACGGGATGCGTTCCATCTCTGCCATCATCGCTACGGAGAAGATCAGGAACCCGAGGAACTGCGGCGAGAACGCGTACCACGCCGGGATGCCGATCGGCCCGAGAGCGAACAGGACGCGGTCCTGCTGCCGCACGATCTCGATCGGGTCGAGGGAGCCCGTGAAAAAGACGAGAGCGATAACCGCGAGGATCATCGGGATCTCGTACGCCATGAGCATGGCGGCGGCGCGGAGCCCGCCGACGAGGGTGTACTTGTTGTTCGCGGACCAGCCGGCGATCAGGATTCCCAGGGGCGCGAGGGAGAATGCGGCGAAGATGAACAGGATGCCCAGGGGAAGGTTCGCGACGTAGAAGCCGCTGCTCCACGGGAGTGCGGCGAAGATCATCAGGGTCGACGAGGCGATCAAGACGGGGGAGATGTGGAACATCGCCGAGTCCGCGTTCCGGGGCGTGATGTTCTCCTTCTGGAGGAGTTTTACCCCGTCGGCGACGTTCTGCAGGTACCCCGTGCCCCGGTGCGTGGGCCGCTTCACGCGGTTGAACGGCCAGAAGGGCAGGGACCAGATCGAGATCATGATCCCGTAGCGGTCCTGGAGGCGGCTGTACAGCTTCCGCTCAACCCACATCATCGTGAGCAGGTTCACGAGCGTCGCCCAGATCACCACGACGGTCACCGCAATAAGCCACGTCAGGAGCGTGATCACGAGATCGGAGCCGAGCCAGTCCCCGAGCCCCGTCAGGGGCGGGATGAGGATCGCGAACGCATAGATGATCTGCTGGACGATCCACACGATCGCCACCGTGAGGACCTTGCACACCTCGAAGAGGTTCGGGATCAGGGGCGCGCTCACTTGTCCATCTCCCCCACGCAAACGTCCACGGACCCGAGGATCGCGACGACGTCTGCGAGTTTGTTGCCCCGGAGCAAGATCGGCGTCGCGGCCATCGTGCAGAACACAGGGCTGCGGATCTTCACGCGGTACGGGCGGTCATCTCCGTCCCCGATCACGTAGAAGAGGGCCTCGCCCCGGGAATCCTCCGTCTTCGCGTATCCCTCGCCCTCCGCGCGCCGCGGCGGCTTCACGCGGTACGCGCCCGACTTCGGCATCTTCTCGAGGGCCTGCAAGACGATCTTGCACGACTCCCGCAGCTCGTTGAATCGAACAATGAAACGCGCGTACGAATCCCCCGCCCCGCCGTCGTGCCACACCTGGGGTTCGAAGTCGATCTCCTCGTAGGTTTCGTACGAATCGAGCCGCCTCAGGTCGACGTTCACGCCACACGCCCGGAGGTTCGGCCCCGTGACCCCCCAGTCAATCGCCTCCGCCGCAGAAATACGGCCGACGCCCTCCGTGCGCATCAGGAACACCTTCGACGAGTGGAAGATGTTCTCGTACTCGTTGAGCTTCTCGCGGAAGTGCTCAATGCTCCGCTTGCACATCGCCTCGAAGTTCTCCGGCAGGTCGTTCCGCACGCCGCCGACGCGCGGGTAGTTCTGGTTCATCCGGGCGCCGGACATGAGCTGGATCAGGTCAAGGAACAGCTCCCGCTCCCGCAGGGCCCACAGGAGGCCCGTGAGCAGGCCGAGGTCCGGGCCGTAGGACGCGAGCCACATCAGATGTGACGCGAGACGCTGCAGCTCCAGGGAGACGACGCGGATCCACTGCCCGCGCTCGGGCACCTCGATGCCCATCATCTTCTCGACTGCGAGGCAGTACGCGTGGGACCACGTGATGGAGGAGACGTAGCAGAGGCGGTCCGTGAGGACAACGTTCTTCTGGAACTCGCGGACCTCCATGATCTTCTCGTACCCGCGGTGCAGATACCCGATTTCCGGGCGCGCGTCGACGATCGTCTCTCCGTCGACCTTCACCTTCATGTTCCAGAGGCCGTGGGTCATGGGGTGCTGCGGCCCCATGTTGATCCAGAACTCCGGCACTCACTTTCCTCCCTTGAGCTTGCGCCGGCTGATGTATTGGCGGTCGACCTCCTGGGCGAAGTCTTTGCGAAGCGGGTGGAACTTGAAGTCCTGCGGCAGGAGGATGCGCTCGAGATTCGGGTGCCCCTCGAACTCGATCCCCATGAGGTCCCACATCTCGCGCTCGAGGAAGTTCGCGGCGTTCCACAGGGGCACGAGGCTCGCGATCTTCGGGTCGTCGTACGGGATATGTGCGTGGACCTCGACCATGCAGCCGTTGTAGTAGTTCTCCACGTGGTATACGCACTCGAAATGGTCCTTCCAGTCAACCGCCGTCACGCAGGAGAGATGCTCGAAGCCGAGGGTGTTCTTCAGGTAGGTGCACAGGGGGACGAGGTCCCTCCGGTCGATGAACACGTGGACGAGGCGGTCCCGCACGGTCTCGGCCTTCGTGAGCTTCGAGGCGAACGCCGCCTTGAGCTGCGCGAGGATTTCCTTCTCGATGCCCGCCACGGGACGGCCGCTGACTTGCGGGACGTGCTCCGTCGCGGCCGGGCTCATATCTGGATGACCTCCTCCTTCTTGAGCGCGTACTGCGTGGCGACGAACATGATCCCCAGGAACAGGAAGATCGAGAACTTGGCCACGGGGGAGGCGGCGTTCAAGAGGCCGTCCCAGGCGAAGGCCCACAGAAGGAGGAAGATCGCCGCGACATCGAAGACGACGAAAATCAGGGCGAACATATAGTATTGGAAGTGGAACTGGATCTGGGCCTCGCCCTCCGGGACCTCGCCGCACTCGTACGTCAGGTCCTTCAGCGGGGTCGGGTTGTCCGGGCGAAAGAGGCGCGTCGCGAAGAACGTGCCGAGCGGGAAGAGCAGGGCAACGATGGCAAAAATGACGACTGGCACGTAACTTTCAAGCGCCATCTTCCCGGCGTGGAAAAAAGGTCGGGCTATTAAACCTTTGTCGGGAGGCGTAGGCGCGCCGCGATTCATGGGAATTCGCGCCATGCGCGCGACGTAGGCGGCGCCGCGAGAGAATCAGGTAGGGTTATGACACAACCATTTATATTCGCACGACCCAGTGTTGTCACAATGGCGATGAACCGGAGTCTCCCTCCGGGACAGCGCGAGGTCCGCAAGTGGCCGCGGCTCGACCTGGGGATCGTGCCTCGCTTCGATCCGAGGGAGTGGGACTTACGCGTCGACGGCGAGGTCGACAAGCCGCTCCGGCTCAGCCACGAGGAGCTCCTCGCGCTCCCGAAGAAGACGGTCAATTCGGACTTCCACTGCGTCACCGGCTGGACGACGTTCGACAACGAATGGGTCGGCGTCACAATCCGAGAGCTCGCGGAGCGGGCCCAGATCAGGCCGACCGGCCGCTTCGCGACGTTCCGCTGTGGCGATGGGTACACGACGTCCCATCCGACGACGGTCCTCTACGACGACGACGTCCTCATCGCGTACCAGTGGGATGGCAAGCCGCTGCCGATCGAGCACGGCGGCCCTGTCCGGCTCCTCGTGCCGAAGCGATACGCGTGGAAGAGCGCGAAGTGGGTGCGCGCAATCACGTTCACGGAGCAGGAGGAGCTCGGATACTGGGAGGTCCGCGGGTACAGCAACACGGCGGACCCCTGGACGGAGGACCGCTACTCCTTCTGAGCCGTGAATTTGGGAAAGTCCATAAGCCGACGGCTCCTTGCCGCGGCGAGCGGCGTGGCATCTCCTTCGGACGACAAGGACCGGCCGGAGCCGGAAGAGCGCCGGATGAGCTTCTTCGAGCACCTCGAGGAGCTGCGGGCGCGGCTCAAGATTGTCCTGATCGCGTTCATCATCGTCTTCGTCATCATGCTCACGTTCAGCTTCGAGCCGATCACGGTGTCGGGGACTACGCTCTGGGTCCCGCTGCCGACATTGCAGCAGAACGAGACGATCCCTGCGCAGTTCATCAATCTCCTGAACGAGTCGCTCGTCCAGGGGAGCGCGCGGCTCGTCGTGCTCACCGCGCCGGAAGCGGTCGTGGTCCAACTCAAGGTAGGGATGTTCCTCGCGGCGATCGTGACGGCACCCGTGTCGACCTACCAGTTCTGGCGGTTCGTTGCCCCCGGTCTGAAGCCGAAAGAGCGGCAGCTCCTGTTTCGTCTCTCCGCGCCGGTCGTCGCGCTCTTCGTGGCGGGCGTGCTCATGTCCCTCCTCGTGGTCCTGCCGTTCACGTTCCCGTTCCTGTACGGGTTCGCGTTCCCCATCCGGGCGGAGCCGCTCCTCCGGCTCGAGGAGTTCCTCGATTTCGTCATGATGTTCAGCCTCGGATTCGGCCTCGCTTTCGAACTGCCGGTCATCATGTACGGGCTCTCGACCCTTGGAATCGTCCAGCCGGACTTCTGGAAGCGCAACTGGCGATACGCCGCCGTGGCGATCTTCATCTTCGGCGCAGTCATCACACCGGACGGGAGCGGGATCACGATGATGCTCGTCTCGATTCCGATGCTCGTCCTATATGCCGGCGGATATGCTGCGATCATGCTTCGCACGCGACGTCAGTCACAGCGAAAAGCTCATAAGACCGGCTAGCTTGGTCCGGTCGGGGTCTGGCATGTTACCCGTTTCGGTCGGAGGTTTGGTGGCTCAGCTGCCGGGCGGATTCGAGTGGATCATCATCCTCATCATCATCGCAATCCTCCTCCTGTTCGGGCCCCAGAAGCTTCCCGAGCTGGCGCGTGGCGTCGGTCGCGCCCTCGGCGAGTTCCGACGCGGGAAGATGGAGGTCGAAAAGCAGATCTCGGAGGAACTCAGCGAGATGGACGTGAAGGCGTCTCGCGCGAAGATCGAGAAGGCCGCGAGCATCCTCGGCGTCCCATCGTCGGGACGGAGCGAGATTCAGATGAAGCTCGAGATCGCACGAGCAGTCGACGGCGCAACCGACGAACAGGTCGCGAGCGCCGCGCAGGCCTTAGGCGTCTACAGTTCCGGCGCGGACGTGACGCGGCTCAAGGAACAGATGATCAAGGCCCTGAACGTCTAAGCCGACGCTCTCCTCCCGAGCATCCACGTTACCTTTATCCGAGTTGACCGTCTACCGCCGCCCGTCCCGGGAGAGAGGCGGATGGCGAGCCTAGATTATGCGCATCGCCGACTCGTGAACACCCTCGGCCCCGAACGCGTGGCCCGCGGGGAGTTCGAGCGGATGGTGTACAGCCACGACTTCGCGTCCCTCCCGAAGATCGCGCTCCTGCAGTGGCGCCTGTATCCCGATTTCGTCGTGCTGCCCCAGACGACGGGGGAGGTCTCCGCGCTCGTCAAGCTCAGCGACGAGTCGGATCTCCAGATCACCCCTCGCGGCGGCGGCACGGGCGGGTCCGGTGGCGCCGTCCCGAACCGTGGCGGCGTCATGATCGACATGCGCAAGATGAGCCGCATCGTCGGGCTGGACGCGGAGAACCGCACGGTGACCGTCGAGGCGGGCGCGACGTGGAAGGACACCGCCGACTACGTCGAGTCGAAGGGCTTTGCCCTCCCGGTCGTCCCGACGAACGGGGTCGCGAGCACGGTCGGGGGCGCGATCAACTCGGGTGCCACGGGCTTCGGCGGATACCGCGGCGGCACGTTGCGCGATGCGATCGTCAGCCTTGAGGTCGTCCTCCCGGATGGGAGCGTCCTCCGGACCGCCTCGGACCGCGACGCGGCCGGCAATTTCGCGAACCTCACACCGCTCTTCTTCGGCGCGGAGGGCACCCTCGGCATCATCACGAAGGCGACGTTGCGCGTGATGCCGAAGCCGGAGGCCGCGAAGGCCCTCGCTTACGCGCTCCCGGACCTCGAGACCGGTGGGGCGTTCCTCAAGTCCCTCGTCGACGCGGGCACGATGCCCCATCACGCGGTTCTCCTGGACCGGGACCACTTCATCTTCGAGCGGGCGCTACGCTCCGAAGCGCCCGAGCCGATGACGATCGTCCTCGCGTCCCTCC
>Ga0209640_10001570_pt1 | contig 19444 bp, 26 predicted proteins | sample RifCSP10_1_FD_184018 | JGI IMG/M metagenome (GOLD analysis project Ga0209640, IMG submission 184018) | Soil microbial communities from Rifle, Colorado - Rifle CSP2_sed 10_1 (SPAdes) (version 2) | ecosystem: Environmental > Terrestrial > Deep subsurface > Rock core/Sediment | place: Rifle...
GGACCAGAGGCCGTCAACATAACTGTAGAGGAATTTCTGACCCCTGGATCTGACGATGAAAAAGATGACGACATCGAATCGCCCCTTCCTGCACCCCTGTATGTAGATTTCGATGAAATGGAACGCAACGTAGAAGAGAAGCCCGTGCCTCTCGCGGAGGGTCAAAGTCCCAGTCCAGAAACCTCGGCTAGAGGATCTGTTTCAGAGTCGGATGGACTTTTACAACCTACGTTACAATCCGCAGCAGTCACAGGAGAAGAAGTAACGCCATCTACGCCGCCGGCGCAGCAGGCTCAGGCGCGTTGGAGGAATCCGTTCTCGAAAAAAACAGAGCGAACTTGAGATAGACTCGAGCTTCTTCGTTGGACATGTCTAGGACTTTGTACAGGCGATATACGCCATAGGCTACGAGTATCATGCTATATGGTGACATGAGAATCGTGGCTATCCCTATTGCGTAAATAACGCCCTTCAATGGATTGTCGAACACATAGTCTACCGCACAATGGCAGATAGCACGCATCCGAAGTACAGACTCAATGAAGAGAGGATTGCTTGATATGGTCATAACCCCTGTTTAACATTTTAGATTGTCAATGTCAAACCGCTTTACAGGATATCTGAGATTTGGATAGGATGCGGCCATGAATGAAAACGAACTACCTCCCGACCTTGAAGTAGGTCAATGGAAGAGAGAAGAAATCCCACGGAAAGTCAAAGATCTCATTGAGAATCCGCACAACGGCCGAGAGATCACTCGCGAGCAATTTGCTCATTTGAAATACTCCATCAAAAATTATGGTTTGACAGATGAGCCATTGATAAATTTTGACGGAAGGCTGATCGCCGGGCATATGAGAAAGAGAGCGCTAGAGGATCTAGGATGGAAAGAAGTTTACTGCAAGGTCCCTCCAAGGCCCATAACAGAAGACGAATTTGATCGTTTGAGTCTTCGTCACAATCTAAACACAGGTCGTTTTGACTATGATGTTTTGATAGATAAATATGAAATCCCTATCTTGTTTGAGTGTGGATTTACAGTAGAGGATTTTCACCTAGATTCTGGCAATAAGGAAGAGAAACCAAAAAAGAAAGAGAAGGAATGCCCAAACTGTGGAGAAAAATTATGATTGAAACAAAAAAAATAACGCCTGAAATGTGCGAATGTGGCCGGCTTTACAAAGATTGCATAGATAAGGATGGAAAAACGATATGCTCCGCGTGTCACCTAGGATGTGATGTAGAAACGTTAAAAAAAATATGGTCCACCCAATCGAGTCATTGTCTAGAGAATTTAAAAAAACGATTTTCTCCCCTATCAATTCCTCATAAAGAGAGCCAATCTAGCATTTATACCCGGAATTGAGTATAAACAAGAATATATGACCACAGAGACACAAAGTAAAGCCGGACGTCCAGAAGTAGAGATAGATTGGAAGAAGGTGGACTTCTTAATTGAGGCCGGCTGCAATGGATCTGAAATTGCTGCTCAACTTGGAGTTCACTATGACACTCTTTCTCGTAGAATTCAAGATAACTATAATGAAAATTTTACTGAATATGCGGCCAAAAAGCGCCAAAAGGGAGATTCTAACATTAGAGTAGTTCAATATCAGAAGGCTCTAAAAGGTGATAACAGCATGTTGATTTGGCTTGGAAAGGACAGGCTTAAACAAAGAGACAAGGAAAAGGACGAGCCAGATTCATTAACAAATGATCTTGCCTCCTTGGTAAAACTACTGCTCGAGGGAAAAATTACACAGCCAGAGCATGTCACTAACAAATAAAAAATGGAGGATGAACAACCTCTACCGTATTGTGGATAGGAATAGTTCCAGCATTCCCTTCAGACTGAATGCTGTTCAAGAGGCTGTTCTCGACGGACTTCATAACCGAAATATCATACTAAAGGCCCGACAACTAGGCATGAGCACGTTTGCCGTTATCTATATGCTCGATGAGGTCCTCTTCAGCTTCAACCTATCTGGCGGTATCGTCTCCTACTCATTGGAACACGCTCAACACATATTCAAGAAGATCATTGGGCATGCTCTTGATACATTGCCTAAGCAGCTGAAGCCCTTAGCTGGTATAGTGCAGCAATCGGCTCGAGAGATAACCCTAAGCAATGGTTCATCCTTAAGAGTTGATACGACATTGCGAGGGGGCTCTTACCCGTTAGTGCTGGTATCAGAGTTTGGGAAAACATGCGCACGCAATCCCCAGAAGGCAGAAGAGGTGATTACTGGAACGCTTCAAGCTGTATCAAGTCAAGGGCGTGTGATCATAGAATCTACTGGTGAGGGCAATGAAGGATTCTTCGCCGATCTTGTTACAGAGGCATCTAGGAGGGGAAATGATAACCTATCGACGTTGGACTACAAGCTATTTTTCTTCCCGTGGATGGATGAACCGTCCTATAAGCTTCAAGAGAAGGTCACGTACGATGTCACACTCACCGATTATTTTACGAGAATCGAGCTGGAAACCTCCAGAAAGATCGATCAGCAGCAGAGGAATTGGTACGCCGTACAGACGAAGGTGTTGGGTGATAAAATACGTCAAGAGTACCCATCCACAGTATCCGAGGCCTTTCTCGCATCCTCCGACGCCTTCTATTTTGCCGACGCGCTGGCAACGGCTTATCAGCAGAATCGCTGCGTTTATAGCTCGATTTACGACGCTCTTCTACCTGTCTATGTAGCCATGGACATAGGTCTCAATGACCTCACAGTGATGATATTTTTCCAGCTATGCCATGGAGAGATACGTATCATCGACTACTACGAAGACAAGAACAAGGACGTGGATTTTTACGCCAAGTTTCTTCTCCAAGATAAGCGCTACCTTTATCATACGATTTTCCTTCCACACGATAGCGTGAAGCGTGATCCTCTCGATGTCGAGAACTCCTACGAGAGAGACTTTAGGAGACTGTTCTCAGCCACGGGAACCAAATTCCATGTCCTTAAGAGAATGGAGAAACAATTGCAGATCTCATACGCACGAATCAAGCTCGATCGATGCGTGTTCAATGCCTCCAAAGTGAAGCCTCTCTTGGATAAATTAGCCAAGTATCGAAAGAAGTGGAATGAGTCTACAGGGAGATATCTTGAAGACCCGTATCACAATGACGCATCTAACTACGCAGATGCTTTCCAGTATCTTTGTCAGGGTGTTGGGCATCTAGAAACTACGGGAAATCTTACCGGCTCTCTCGAGAAACATAGGAAAGCCGTAGAGACGCGTCAGAAAATATTAAATTGATATTGTATATAAAGCAAGTGTTTTTGTAGAGTGAAATTTTAACACAAAAACACGGCAAAAATGTTAACGGATAGCGAAATCAGAGGCGAGTTCCAAGAGAATTATCGATACTCACATGATTATTGGGCTCCTTTTGTTAAAGACGCTCAGGTCTACACTCTAGCCGCTTCTGGCTATACGTGGAGTGATGACGAGCGTAAAGCTCTCATCAAAGAGGGCCGCGAACCTATAGAGTATAACATAATCCGTCGTCCATTGCAATTTTTTTCTGGCTATCTACGAGATAATATCAACGAGATCGTCTATGCGCCAGTAGAAGGTAGTGATCAGAAAACAGCGGACCAATTCACAAAGTTGTCTTACTATATCTGGGACAAAGGTTTTGGCTTCCCAACGTTCCTAGATGCATGCGACGAGGCGTTTAAGTCTGGTATCTCACTCTGTGGTATCCAGATGGACTATACGAAAGATTTCATTAACGGGGATATTTCGTTCTTCAAGCGTACCTACAACAGCTTTTATCTTGACCCCACGTTTGAGAGCATCAATCTCTCTGATTGCTCTTTCGCTATCACGAGAGATCTAATCAGCAAGCAATATGCCAAAACGCTTTTGCCGTTCATCGACCCGAAAGAGATCGACGAACTCTCCATGGGTTATCGCGATGACAAGTTCATGCAGTATCACCCAGAATTTACAACCTTCTCCCGAAATCGCAATCTGCTGGCCTATGATCAATATTACAAGCGCATCACCAAGAGCCGCCAGTTTTTGGTTGATATGAAGTCGGCTTACTATAGAGATATCACGGACTTATCTAAGGAAGAAAAAGATAAGCTAAAGCTCGGAATTCGTAGATTCGCAGAGATGAGGCGCGATGCCGAGGTCCTTCAAATCGATGAGGAGCAAGTGCCTGTTCTAGAGATTAGAACAGTTGATCGTCCGTTCGTTGAGCTGCACATCATGCTCAACGGACAGCATATGTATGCCGGAGAGGATAAGACAGGTATCAATCAGACTTATCCATTCGTTCCTCTGATCTGCTATATGGAGCCCAGTATATGGATGCCTTCTCAACGTATCCAGGGTATATCTTCATGCAATTGGTCGGCTCAAAGACAATTCAATAAGCGCCACATGAAGATTACCGATATGATGGACAGCAGCATATCGACGGGCTTTAAGTATCTAATCGGCTCTGTACCTGATCCTCAAGACCTTCAGCAATCAGGACAGGGCAAGATCATTGGCGTTGACCCAGAGAATGCTCCTCAAGGGCTCGACTCAGTACAGCAGCTATCTGGTGGAGCAGCTAATCCCTCTCTTATTGAATACCAACAGGTTTTAGACAACCTGACTCTCACCCTTTCTAACGTCAATGAATCCTCTATGGGAATCGATGAAAAAGGAAACACACAGATATCGGGACGTCTCGCTCAAGTTCGAATTGCTCAAGGATTAAGAGGCAATCGAAAGATTTTTGATAACGTAGAAACCTCTCAGCAAGTATTAGGAGGCCTTATTTTAAAGGCCATCCAGATCCACTATCCTCCTGGGAAAGTGGAGCGTATACTTGCCGAGCAACCCACGGAACAATTTTATGAGCAAGAATTTGAACAATACGACGCTGTCATCAAAGAAGGCGTCCGCTCCAAGTCTCAAAAAGATGCCTACTACTATGAGCTTGTCAACCTCAAAAAAGAAGGCATCGTCAACGTCCCAGAAGCCGAAATCGTCAAAGCTCTGTCCATGGCAGGCCTTTCTGATCTGGAAGAGGCGATTGCTGCTCAAGATGAAATGTTGGCTAAGCAACAAGCTCAAGTAGCCGAGACACAGCAGGCACAAATCGATGTCCTAAAAGCTACCACACAAGAGAAGATCGGTCTTGCTCAAGAGAGACGCTCACGCGTCATTAGCAACCTCTCACTCAAAGACGAAAGAGAGTCGGAAGCGCAACAGAATATCGCCCAAGCGGCTCTAGACAGAGCCAAGGCAATCACAGAAATAGCTAAGATGAACGAAGACCGAATTATGCAGGTTCTTCAATTCGTCAATCAGCTCGAACAACAAGAAGCCCAAGGCAGGGAAGCGCAGAAGCTCCAGGTCGGCGCTCAAGCCAATGAAATCAATACCGAAACTGAAGGTTCGTTCGAGCAGATGCAGCAACAAGCGATGACGCAAGAGCGTCAATCGGAACAACAAACAATGCAGGATATAGGCCAAGGAGGCTGAATATGTCAGTAAAAGGTAAAGGCTCCATGACAAATGGAGTAGGGCTTTGCTCTTATAAGAGCAACCCGATGAAGAAAGCTCGCGAGACGTCCCCCATGTGTGGCCCTGGGATGAACGCAGACCAGAAGAAAGCTAACGGGCTTTTACAGAAAGCTCAGAAGCAGCAAGACTCACTCCGTGGCATGAGCGGGATGTAATATGCTTGAATGCCCATCATCAGGACTAATCTTGCCTCGCCAATTCGTTGACGAGAAACAAGCATTGAAGAATCTGATCGATGAGTACATTGATAAAGTGGTAAGAGGTCATCAATGGATTAAGGGGACCTATTACGTAACGTTTCATGCAAGATTTGATAGGTTTAATCCAGATAATTTTAACGTTGACGCACCGAAGATAACGAGGAAGCTTCCTCCCTTTCTCTGCAATACCCTCGTATGGTGGGTATGCAACGCAAGAGGTATTTGCGAATTGCTTTGGATGGTCGCTCCCAATAAAAAAGGGGAGAAGTTGAAAGTAGAGTTCAATAAAACAGGTGTCGCCTACCTGCAAGCAAAAGGCGCAATGCCATCGTAAGGGGCTACCTTACGCTAACAATACGGAGAAAAAATATGGATGAGGACGCCGTAGAGCCTCAAGAAGACGCTATTGCAATGATGGAGCAGCCAGAGGCTGAACCAGAGTTGGAACAGCAAGAAGAACAGTCATCGACGCAAGAGTCAAAGACTCAAGTGCCGCTTTCTGCTCTCCAAAAGGAGAGAAAGAAAAGACAAGAGCTAGAGCTAGAGCTTCAATGGGAAAGGCAGCGAGCCGAAAGAGATCGGTTAGCTCCTAAAGAACCTGTTGAGGAAGACAACTCGAGATTCGAGTCTGCGACACGAGAAGACCTTGATAAAAAGCAACAAGAGACTGTTCGCATTTTAGAGGAAAGACTCTGGATAAGGAGTAATCCCGAAAAATATGAGCGAATAAATGAGTTTTTACCACAATTTTTGAAACAAAGACCTAACCTAGCAGGAGCGATAGACTCCGCAGCAAATAGATATGAGGAGGCATACGAGCTCATGGATAAATTGACGCCTAAGCAGCAGCAACAAATTAAAGCGGCAGCAGTTCCTAAAAAGGACGCGCCGAATGCCCCGACAGGGATACCAAAAGCGGCTGCTATGAACCAGGCTGTCGATGTCATGAGCATGGATGACTCCGAATTTCATAAGTGGCGGCAATCGCAGCGGCGTAGAAGGTAGGCATAAGGATAATCATGTCAGTAACAACCACATCCGGCTACGGCTCGATGGCTGATAGATGGGCACATAGAGCCCTTCTTCAGAGATCGAAGCCTCGCTGTGTTCACAATCTTTTTGGGCGCGCTTTCTCGCTTCCCCAAAAGAATACGGATACGATGGCTTTCAGACGTCAAGAGAACTTGAATTCTGATCCCGTCGTTTTATCGCAAGATGCAGACCCAGCACCAGAGCAAGTACAAAAGTTCGATATCAACGTTACCGTACAAGAATTCGGTAAAGTTGTTCTTCTCGGACGTAAAGTGCTTCTCGTCGTTGAAGACGACACTGCTAACGAAACAGCCGACAACCTTTCTCAGTGCATGCACACGATGCTTGATAAAGTGACTCGCGATGTTTGGGATGCATCTGTACCTCAAATTTCATGCCTGAACGGGATCAACGGGAATGCTATCACTGAGCTTACCCAGGTCGACGTTAATCGTGCTATCCAATACTTGGATGACAACGATACAGAGAAAATGACCCCAACGATCGACGGTACTAGCCGATTTGGTACAGGTCCTGTCGAGGCCGGCTTCTGGGTTACCTCGCATGTCAATTTGAAACCGGATATCCGTAACTTGGATGCTTTCGTTCCTACTTCACAGTATGGATCACAGGAAGCAGTTCTCCAAGCTGAATTTGGTGCTACTGACGAAGCTAGATGGGTTACTTCGACACTTGTAAAAGTATCGGAAGCTAATCCTCCAGTTTATAACAACACCTTCGTAGGTGCTAACGCTTATGGTTATGTAGGTCTGGATGAAGTCTCAACTGAGATGATTCTAAAGCCTCTTGGCTTTAACGACTACCTTAACCGATTCCAGTCTATGGGCTTTACTGCGTGGTTTAACGCTGCAATCCTTGATGACTCGCATATCGTAACACTGCTATCAACAAAAGGATAAAACCATGTCAGATCTCTTCCAAGGTCAAACAATGACCGAGGCGTACAAGTTTATCTCGGCCGCCGCTGCTCATACGTTCACATTCAACTTCCAGCCCGATAAGGTTACATTTTACAACCTTACAGACTGGACTTCCACAGCTGGGGGATTGCCTATTTCTGTTTGGTTCCGCGACCAAACTACGGCAGCTCATGCTTTCCAGCAGAAAGTTATCGACTCGGCAGCAGCCCAGTCTTTCAACTTCGTTGATCTTACTACGAACGGCTTTACAGTCGCCGACACAGATGGAGGCCAAGCCTCTATGCATGCAACGATCTCTGGCATAACTGCTGCTGATCCTGGTGTGATTACACATAGCACTTACACATTCCAGACAAACCAAATCGTTAGGCTAACGGACCTGGGTCCTGTAGGACCCACTGTTGCTTCGCACGGTATGGGACAACTCAATAACAACCGTTATAGAATTGTTGTTACTGGGGCGACTACCTTCACACTGAAAGATGTAATCACAGGCGAGCCTATCGACACGACTAGCTTTACTGCTTACGTGAGTGGTGGACGTATTGCGCTTGAGACAGCTGTTATCAGCTTGAACAATCCGCAAGTAACGCCTTACTCGAACACTAGCCCCTATGATCCAAACCCATTTGCTTACGATCCTGTTCTCTATAAATTGACAGCAGGCACAAGTGTTATGGGCTCGGATAACGATGTCTTCTTGATTGAAGCAGTCAAATATGGCCAGATAACCGATCTCGGTGACTTGGCTTAATGTAAAGCGGATTTACAAGGGTCGGGGACAAGATGTCCCCGCCCTTTTTATAAGGAAAAATGGGACAGACACCACATAGATCAGACATAACGAGCGTGTCGAACGCGCTGCCTTGTGCAGTAACAACGACTGAGGAGCATGGATACTCTACCTTTGATTTTGTTCGTCTTACTGATCTTAATGGAGCCAAAGTAACCCCTCCAGCAGCTCCTAGGGGAGTAGACCCCTTAAACAACTACCGATTTAGAATTATCGTTACGGGAGTGGATAGCTTTACCTTGCAACACCCCGTGACTCATGAGCCGATTGACTCAACCACCTATCCACCGTACGTTAGCGGCGGATACTGCAATCGGATCGAGCAAGATTTTCAATATAACGCAGAGGAAGAATAATGGGAAAACATGACCATGTTGCTAATTCAACAGGAAACACCGCCGTTTTAGACGAAGCTCTAAAACAGACTGAGGCAGTAAAGATGCCTATCGAAGATATGCCCTTAACTTCTTTGAGAGAATACCGGCTTTACAATGAAGAAGCTCGTAAGCTAAACAAGAAGCTTAAGATCTGTCGCTATCCTATAAAGCAATGCCCTGTTGAGCTTCATCCGAAGCAACGTGTTGTATTTGGTAGAAACGATCAGCCGAGCAACCCACTTCCAGTTTTTGTAAGCAATCACCTCATTCATTACGATGAGACGCTCATTCCTGGGAAGAGTTATGATCTTCCAGAGTGCATCATTAATCATCTTTCAGAAAAGGGTACACCCGTATGGAAGTGGTTTGATAGCCCGGATGGATCAAAAGAGACTCGCATCTCTCATAAAGAGCCCAGATTCCAAATCAGAACCGTTTATCAGGAAGCGTAATCATGGCTAGAACTGTTCAAAGCGTCTTGGATATCATGAGACTTGCTATAGGAAGAAGGAACGAAAACGATCCTGATTCCAACGACCTGACTCTTTTAAATTATCTCAATGACTTTGCTAGCTTTACAATGTCCGATGATGTGAAGCTATTTGAACAGTTCGGAACACTCTCGTTTACAATAGACGAGTCAAACACCACAGGCGTCTACACGTTTAACGATGTAGGCGCCTCCTCCGAGTTCGTCAACATATCTCAGGAAGCCTATATCTCTCTTCTCGATCCAGAAGACAATTCGGTATCCTGGAATCAACTCCCAATCTATCAGAATCCAGGAGAGTTCTTTGCTATATGGGGTATCAACAATGATGAGATTCTCATCCCTGGATACCCTACCAACCTTCTTTACTACGGCAATGAGTTTACCTTTAGGACCATTCCAAACACCTCTTACCTGGTAAAGATCTATGGATACAAGAAGAATACAGACTATCCAGACTCTAACGTAAATATCCAATACGATTACTGGCTTCGTTATCTTGCCTATGGAGCCGCAATGAACTATGCAAGAGATTATCGCTATGCCTCGGATGTAAAGGCAGAGCTAGCGAAGGATTTTGCCCACGAAAGGAAGCTTATGTTAACCCATACGCACAATCAGATAAAAATGTCGAGACCATTACCCAATTTTTAGGAGAAATTATGAAAGGAAAATTAGTTAAAGGAAAGAATTTCGTCGAAGTCGATGAAAAATACGATAGAAAGACCGAGAAAAAGACTATGAAGGCAATGAAAACGCCTGGAATAGCTAAAGCTTTAAAAAAGTCAGAGAAAGATAAAGGCTATTCTGATAAACCGAGGGTAAAGCCACAGAAAAAAGGGTATTGATATGTCTAATTGGATTGCAGGAGCCATTAAGAAGCCTGGAGCCCTCAGAAAGAGCCTTGGAGTTAAGAAAGGGGAAGATATACCCGAGAAGAAGCTCAAGGCCGCTGCTAAAAAGCCTGGTAAAATGGGTCAAAGAGCCCGTTTGGCTGAAACATTGAAGTCGTTTAAAAAGTAGGTAAATATGACCTGGAATTCAACATGGCCGGTAGGGACAGTTTCGGTAAGAGCTAATAGAACTACGGGTCAACAAAATACGACATACATTGAAACGACTATGGGTAGTACGGCTAACGATATAGCCTATGCCACTACTCAAAAGGATCATTTCTGGAATGTAGGGTCTAACTTTGACGGTCATCATCGCTTTATAAAGATGCCTGCCTTTACTGTAGGCGGTGTACCCACTGACCCAGGATCTATTGGTCTTGGTACCTCTATGGGCGGCATTATGTATATGAGGACGTTAACCTCTACACAATCCACTGCACAGCAAGATGTCAACCTATTTTTCAGAAACTCAACGACTCAAGTTATGCAGATGCTTGGCATACGTGCTATGGGAGTATTTAATGGGGGAGCTGCAACACCTGTACAGGCTGATGTAGTCTATTCGCATAATTTAGCCCTTCAATCTGCTGGTACTCCTGGAATAGTTAGAACAGCAACAGGGCTTTATACGATTACTTTTGCAACCGCCTTACCATCGGCAAATTATCTTGTTTTAGGTGGTAGTATTCGCAATAGCTCTACTGCTAGTGATGATTCTATGTTTTATATGCAAGCTAACACATCCCTGACAAATGTGAAGAGTACGACAAGATTAAAGGTTGGTTTCAAGAATCCTGATGGCAGCGAACACGATCCTTTGCAAGGTTGGTTTATATGTTTTGGTGGTTAAGTGGAAATATTTGAAATTACAGGATATACTTCAGGTGTCAATAGGTCCGGAGTTAATTTTCTCCAACCTGCTGATGCCTTTCAGGAGATAGTCAACGGGTATATCTTCCGTCAAGTATTGCAATCTCGACAAGGAATAGGCTACTTTGCTCCTAGGCTGGCAGATCAGACCCGGGTGTATGGTATCTTTGAGCATACGCTACCGGACGCCACTAAAGAGCTTCTCGCGATCGATGAGAACTTTCTCTATAAATACAACACCACTACCGGAGTGTTTGATCAGATTGCCTTTGGAGGTTCTCTGGGAGGGGGGGCATATGCAGGCTTTGGAATAACCTCGAAGAAGTTTTATGTGTCTGGGACTTCATATCCCACGGCTACCAATGGAGCTAGATTTGTATTTACCTTACAGGGTGGAACGGCAACTCCTGGAGGTTCTTTGATATTTTTCTACGATGGAACTTTTGTAAAAGATTTTACAGACGACGGTGCGGGAGGTGGAGATAATCCAGATTATACAAATCCTCCTGGAGGAGCTCTCACGAAAGCTACTTATGTCCTCTGGTTTAATGAAAGGCTTAACTTCATTGTACCTACGATCGCTGGAATAGATTACACGCAAGCTGTTCTTTATTCAGGTATACGCGATGCCTCTGGAAACGGAGATAAGTTCAATGTTCCTGGCTCAGGTATGTTACAGGCCGATACGTATGAGAACATTACTGGAGCCTCTATACTAGGGCAAGTCATGGCCTTGAACTTCTATAGGTCAAATTGGATACTTGAAAAGAAAAAGGACGCTTTCAACCCCTATTTTATAAAAAAAGTGCCCTCAGTATTGGGTACAGACGCTAATTTCTCGGCCGTATCGTGGCATGATATAGTAAAATCCATTGGAAAGACAGGTATCATTGCTACGGATGGAGTTGATTCGCTACGGGTTGACAATAAAATACCTTATTTCACAGCTCAAGAAATCGATCAGATCGATTTCAATCTTACCTATGGCGGATTCGATAGAGTAAATAATCAGTTCCTATGGTCCTATAAGCAATATGAGGCGGATACAGACACTCAGGATAGGGTGTTGGTTAATAACTACGCAGAAGATACGTGGAGTGTCTACGACTTTAGAGTTACTGTATTTGGACAAACTGATATTGGAATAAACTTAAACTGGGAGCATATCTACGAGGTATCAGGAGATCCTTCTTGGGCTACTTGGGACACCACCGAAGATCTTTGGGATGAAATAGGACTTACTTCCGCAGTTCAGAAAACACTTGCAGGAGACGATCTGGGGTATATTTATGCTCTCAACAAGGACTACGATGACTATTTCACTACGATTTCAGCGATAACACAGGCTACTAGCGCCGTTGTGACAGTGACCGATCCTTTCTTTAAAGTGGGTGATCTTGTTGTGGTGCAGTCTGTAGCAGGTATGACAGAGATTAATAACTACGATCCCGATCTTGAGGTAGGTGACGAAGGCTATCAAGAAAGCATAGCGAATTTTCAACCTTATCTAGTTACTGCGGTAGCAGGCTCTACAGTTACTCTTGAGGTGGATTCGACTCTATTTACAGCAGCCACACCGAACACAGGAACACTCTCAAAGGTAATCTCCTTTAGTGCGAAGACAATTCCATTTAATCCTTACAGAGATCTAGGAAGAAGATGTTATGTTTCTCATGTGGAATTTCTAATCGACACCAACGGAGGAAATTTGAGTGTTGACGTTTATGAGGATGAAGATGAGACGCCATTCAAACAAAACATTCTCCTGATTCCTAACTCTACGACAAAGGCCAGAGAGTGGATAACGATGAGCGTTGACAATGAAGCCAATTTCATGACATTTGACCTTAAGCAGGTGAGTCCTTCAGTGCAATTACGCCTGACCTCTATGCGGATTCACTGCCAACCTGGGGGATATACTAGTGGCTAGGATAGCAGAAACCTTTAACTTTGGTGATAAATCTGATATATCTACGGAAAGGCTCTTTGAGTTATTGGATCGTATGTATATAGACCTGGCAGAGGCCATAAATAGCAAGCCAGACCTATACCAGAGGACTACTGATGGTCAAACCACTGATACATTTTTAGCTCAAGGCTCTATAAATATAAATCTAAGCACCGATAAGGTTGAGATGCTCACGAATCACGTGAGTCAAACCGCCGTGACTTGGACACAATTATCACCCTAGGAGGGGTTATGACAGCAGCAATGGCAATTCCAGCCGCAATACAGGCCGCCTCAACGGTAGTAAGCTCTATCTTGGCAAATAGAGGGAAACAAGAAACAAAGACACAAAAGACTCAGAGAAAGCTTGTGGACCAAGTTTTAGAATCTCTGCAAGGTCAAGGACCATTTAGCGATCTTTTTAGCCATGACGAAGGAGCGTTCCAAAAGTCCTTCGTAGATCCAGCCAAGTCTATATTTAAGAATCAAATAGCCCCCCAGATACAGCAATCCTATATTGCGTCCGGACAACAACGAGGAACTGGATTAGATGATCAACTTCTTAGAGCGGGTGTAGACCTGGATCAGTTGTTAAATCAACAGATGATGCACTATCAAGAGGGAGCTAAAAATAGAGGAGTAGGAGCAATAAACTCTATATTTGGATTAGGATCCGGTGCACCAGAGGGGATCTCATCTGGTCAAGCAGCTAAGGAGGGATTTGCTGGTTATCTCTCAAGCGAAGCATATAGTGATACGATTAGTGATTTACTTAAAAAAAAGAAAGAAGATCCAGTTAGTAGTTTATCTGTTCCTCCCCAAGCAGCCGGAATTACACGTAAGGGCTTTGCTGCTGATCCACTGATTACACGCAATACTGCTCTTAACTACGGCATACCTGTATCTGGAGGGAGATAATGGCATCACCTTCACCATTCATGATCGGACAAACTATCGGAAAGAATTTTGCACAGTCTCAAAGAAAGGTCCAGGATCAGAGTGCCATTGAGAGCATCCTCTCGAATGCCATGCAGTCCGAGGATCCTGCCGTCTTGCAGAATAGCATAGGTCAAATCCTTTCTCAGGTATCACCAGAGCGTCAAGGAGCCGCTGTAGAGTATTTGCAGAATACCTACAATCAGATTCAGCAAAGACAGGCACAAGAACGTCAACGTAAAGCGGCTGTACAAGAAGGATTAAACCCAGATCTTCCGCCGAATCTTCAAGCGGAGCAATTCAAGCAAGCGGCCAAAGCTAAGAGGATAAAGGAGTCGGGCGTCAATGAACCTGCAACAACAGCTCCTCCAGGTCCTGGAATGGCACCTCAGCCTCCACAAGGAGTTACTCCGCCTAAAACAGGGCTCCAAGCCATGTCAGATGACCAAATCGTTAGACTCACTGGACACCCCGATAGAGAAGTCTCAGAGCCTGCAAAAGCAGAGCAAAAGCGAAGAGAGGCCGAGGTAAAAGAACTCAATCGAGATAGGAGAGAGGGAAGGAAGGAAATACTAGATTTCCATAAGGAATCTCAAAAGTATGATGAAGATTTGTTAAAACAGACTAAAATAGCTAAAAATCAAATCGAAACGATAGATAACATCGAAGAGTCTATAAAATCTGGTAAAGTTAAACCAAGCAGTTTAGCTAACATTTTTAAGGGATTAGGGGATATAGGAAATAAAGTCTCAGAAGCGCTGATAAGTAAAGATGAAGCTTCTTTGCAAGCCTCCATACCGGCTCTTTTGGAAGGATGGAAGGAAATTTTCGGTGTTCGCCTAACAGATGCTGACTTAAAGTTACTTCAGGATAAACTTCCTTCTATAGGTAAAACACCTGTAGCCAACAACGCTATCATCAAAATACTTAAAAAATACGCTGAGATGAACTTGCTTAGGGGCCAAATTGCGTCCGATATTAAGAAGAACAATAAGGGATTACGACCTCTAGGATATGCCGATCAAATCGAATCTCGTTTTGATGAAATGACTAAGCCGGTTGAAATGGTAAGCCCTAAATCCGGAAGAACAATTTCGGTACCCGCCTATAGAGTAGGAGATGCTATTAAAGCAGGAGCAAAGCTAGCTAATGAACAACTTTGATTTTTCCATTTATGATATTGAGGATGAGACCCCACCCAGCAAAGGAAAAAAGGTAAATGACTTTGATTTTGGCGGAAAAGATTCATTTGATTTAGATGCCTATGAAACAGAGGAAACGACCCCAACAGATCAAATGGATATTTTGAAGTCTGCTCAACAAGACAAAATTTATCAGCAGTACGCCACAGCTCCTAGAACTCCTGAGCAAATCAAGGGAATGTCATCATCGGAAAGACGTCAATACGCCCAAGATCTCGTTACTGAAAGAGAGTATCTTCAATCTGCTGGGGTCAGCAAGGGTTTTCTTTCAGGAGCAACATTGGGAGCTACTGAGCATATCGAAGCTCTGAAGCCACAACCTCATGAGGCTGGTACTGGCATAGGAGAATTTGTGGGGGCTGCTTTACCCATTACAGGCATCGCAAAGGCTGTTGCAATCCCAATAAAGTATGCTTTGAGTGGTATCACAAGTGCTCCTAAGACTTTAAATGCTGTATCTAAGCTTATGACAGCTTTTGGAACAGGTAGCGGTTATTCAACAGGGAAACAATTAGTCAAAGGAGAGGGGGTTAGCCCCGAGGAAGTTTTTAAGACTGGTGCTGAGTTTGCAACTATAGATGCTGTTTTTAGATTGGGTAGCAAAGGCTTAAAGTGGATTTCAGGTCTTACACCCAAGCAACAAGCCTCTATTCTTGAAAAGGGAGTTATTCCGGATGATTTACCCAAAAGTCAATATGAGACGGCTGAGGAAGCCCTTAGACTTCTTAGACAGAATTCTGGTCCTCCCCCACCTCCTCTTGGGGGTGGTCCTCCACCTCCTCCTGGTGGTACTTCTCCTCCAATAAGACCAGAAAGAATTACACCTCCTCAGGATATAGGTTTAAGACCTCCCACTACTCCACCACCTGGAGTCCCACCAGAGGGTCATCTGGCGGATAGGGTTGGAGATATTTTTTCTCCAAATCGCTTCTACAATACGACCCAAGGGGGTCAGGCCATAAAAAATGAGGTCATGAATCTTGACGAGGATGTTTATCGAGGAGTGAACGAACTATACAGGATATCCCGAGAAGCAAATCAAGGTGTTGTTGAAATTCATCCACAACTTGTTCAGAGGCTCGCCAATAGAGTTTCTGAGCTTGAGGCTATTCCTGAGCCATCTGACGTACAAAGACGCGTTATAAGAGCCTCCAACAACGTAATTGATGCGTTGGCGCAAAGAGGGGACGAAGGAGTCATAACAGGCTACACTCCTGTAAACAATCAAATCCTCATTGATCAAATTCAGGCTCTTCGTCAAATCATAGACTATGACTTTGCTCATGGAAATACCAAGAACATTTTTAGACCTATCATTAATGACATCCAAGACTCGGTCGTTAGAGCTGCTGAGAATAGTGCAACACCGGAAGCAGCTGAGTACTTTAATGATGCTAGAGCCGCTTATAGAGCGTGGGTAGAGGCATTTGACAATCCTTATATTCGTCCTTTTCGAGATGGAAGCAATCAAGATTTTAGCAAACTATTTAAAAGCGCATTGGACATGGACGAATCTAATATGCTTCGTCAAGTTTTGAATCTTTCGGAACGCGGACAACAATTAGGGAATGCTTCTACTAGAGAAATTGTTGAAAAACACTTGTCTAGATATTTTGAAAATCCACAAAGTTATACTGATCGTGAATTTGCAAAGGCTTTGAGGGAATTGGAAGCCGTAATAACCCCCCAACAATCACAACAAATAAGGGCAGAATTTGCAAGATCAATTCCTCCACCACCACCTCCGCAACCGCGTACTGATTTTCGTGCTAAAGTACAACCTAGAGCGCTTACAGCAGACGAAAAAATTGCCGCAAAACATCTTGGAAAAGAACCCGAAGATATTCAGGCCATGATGAATAGGCGTACAGGTATAAAAAATCTTAGGGAAGATCTCTCCGGAACTCAAATAAAACGTGAGGTATTCGATAGACTCTCAAAACAAAAAATGAGATCCATTTTACGAGAGGGAAATATTGAGAAAGAATTTACGGGAGATGATCTCTATAAGTTCCTTAACAAGGAGAAAAACTTCGAGCTATTTTCAGAGTTTCTGGGAGAACAAGAGGCAGAGGCTATGAGACAGACAGCAAAAGAAATAGGAAAGGCTCAAGTGAAGTCTGAGATGAGAAGAAAGACTCTAGGTAAGGCTGCAAGTCATGCAGGAGCTATGAAGGCATTGAGTATCATTATGGGGATTCTCTAAGGAGAATTTCCCCACATTTCTCCCCAGTAGTAGATTAGGGCACAAACACCGACGGCAGGTGATGCGAATAAGATCGTGGTTCCTATAAAAAGTAATATTGGCATGTTATTCTCCTTCCTTTATCTCTAAAATTTCATCAATCGTCCATGGACATTCTTTAGGAAATACTCGCATATCTAAACATGTTTCGAAAGAAGCATCGGCTCTCGCCCTCTCATAGACTTCAGTAAAAATATCACTTATCATATTCTTTAATGAAGGATTATATCTAATGATATCTTCAATATCTCCTCTGGCTTGATTTACGCTTCTTTGCCATGAATTCGAATCCATTTGCATTTCTGGTTGATATCTCAATTTCAACATATGCAAAAGCAATCTTCTAAACTGGCTTCTCAACGCTCTTCTGTATGATTTTCCCAAAGACTCAATCTCCTCAGCAATATTTTCTATGTCGATATGTCCAAAATTACCTTTGCGTATCAGTTCGCTTTGCTCTGTAGACCAAGCACAGAAGTCTTTCTCATAAAGTGTTGTCATTTTACCTCCACCGCAGATTTACCACCTTCCTTGAACTTATCGAGACAATCTTTACCTACCTGAGTCTGAAGTTGACGCTCGACGTACTCAATCTCACTTAAGACTATTTTTGACAATCCAAAATAATTCCCATCATCGATATGTAACTTGACGCATAGGCTGTAAACTTTATCAAGCTTCTCTAGATAGACAGCGAGTTTTCTTGTTTCGAAAGATCCTGAATTCAGCTCACGTAAACTGGCTTCTTCATTTCTGAAATATGCCCTGATATCACCTTGAAAACACGTTCCAATAACTATCGCTGGAACAATGCTCATTGCTAAAAATATTTTTGCAATGGTGTAAGCATCATCTAATGTCATGTTTTCTCTCCTTCCTTAACCTTTATGTCCTTTATCTTATCACGTATGGCGATTCTGATAAATTCTCCCATCGTGGTATTCGTCAATAGACACATCATCTTCAATTGAGAGTGTAGAGCACTCGGAAGCTGAAATGTCGTAGTCTTAACGACTTTTGTCTTGATCATCATAGCACGGCCTCGAATTTAATTCAATTGAATAAGTATTTAAATTCAACCTATAGCGAAAAAATGAATTCATGTCTAAGGTGAAGTTTTAAACAAAATTACATGACGAGGAGTCAAAAATGCCTAAATTTGCAAATCCAGTGGATTATAGAGGTGGTAAGGGAAGTCAATCTCAAACAGGTCAAGTAAGACTTGCAACCGAAGAAGAAGCCGCGGCAGGAGATGCAACAGACATTGCAATCTCACCGGCAACATTAGCTTCTGCTGTAGGTGATTTAGTGCCTTCAGCTACAACTCTGATCGAGGGGGTAGTCTTAATTACTGACAACAACTCACCTGTGGCTACAAAGTTCTATGCCGATGCTCTAGCGATAGCAGGAGCCCCTGTTTCCACTACTACAGTAGCCGGTATCGGTCAGCTGGCTACAGATGGCGAAGCTGTTGCAGGAACTGCCTCGACAGGTGCTCTTGCTCTATTTGTCACACCTTCAAACCTAGCCGCTGTATTTGCAGCTCCTCCTGCTCAAGGGGGAACTACTCCTGCCGGTGGTGCGTTTACAACCCTCACATCTGACAACACTACTACGATCGGTAACGGAAGTGGCATCACAACCACAATCGGGAATACCGGTGGAGCTGCTGCCGTTAATATAAACGTAGGTACAGGCAACTTTGCCGTGAATGGTGCTGCGACCTCAACCTATAATATTGGAGCAGCTACTACAACAGGAACCGTAACTATTGGTGGTACGGCTCAAACGGGTACAATGACTCTAGGTAGCTCTACAGGCACAAATATTGTTGCAGTAGGTGCAGGTACAGGAGCAACGACCGTTAATATCGCAGGCGGGGCAGGTTCGGCAAAGGCCGTTAACATAGGTACTGGAGCGGTTTCTAACGTTGTTACGATTGGTAGTGTGACTACAACATCAGGTATTTCATT
>Ga0209640_10001572_pt1 | contig 19431 bp, 8 predicted proteins | sample RifCSP10_1_FD_184018 | JGI IMG/M metagenome (GOLD analysis project Ga0209640, IMG submission 184018) | Soil microbial communities from Rifle, Colorado - Rifle CSP2_sed 10_1 (SPAdes) (version 2) | ecosystem: Environmental > Terrestrial > Deep subsurface > Rock core/Sediment | place: Rifle...
CCCACGTCCTCTGGGCCCAGATCGTACAGAACCACGTCAGTATCTGGTACCCGATACCTTCGGTATACATCGGCAGCGGCAGCGGTGACCATTGCTTGTGTGACTGCAGGAAGATTGGAGTCTGAATTACTATCATTATCAATGTTATCCTTGAATTTTCGCCCAAGGTCTTCGGTCCCCACCTGAATCAATTGAATGGACTGTTGCAGGAACGGGTTATTGGGTGCCCAAAACGGGTCCGTTTCAGGATTCGGCGGCCATCGGAGCCAGGGATCAGTTGCGGCCTGGTTGATCATCTGCTGAGTGATCGCCGGACCATCCGCTTCACCATCACTGTTGTTATCAATGCCGTCGACAAAGCCGACCCCTCGTTGCTGGCCAAAAGGAACGTATGTGGAGTCCTCATCGATCATACCATTGTGGTTATCGTCGGTCTGGTTACCCGAGATCTCCACGGCAAAAGAGCCGGCCCCAAGCAGAAGTTGCCCCGTGATTTTCGGCCCGCTCGTGTATTCGGGACTATCGCCATCGTTATCGATCCGGTCTTCTGCATTTCCCGGCGTCTCGAGGTACAATGTCGCAGCCGCGCCTACGCAGGTGCTTTGGAATGCCGGGTTGGAGCTGATGCCGTCACGGTCAAGTGAGAACGCAACGTCCAGAAGCAGGTCAAACGTCGGTGCATCGTCTTGAGAATCGTTGTCACCGCCAACGAAGTCTGCGAGCCACAGAGTTACTGCAGCCTTTTTGATGTCCTTTGTTCCGTCGTTCTTCACTTCATGGATGAAGAAGACCCCATCAGCGACGGATGCCTGCGACCACTCGAGGGCTCGGTAATCTATGATAAGCCCAAGTCCCCGTCGGTTCAGGTCGGTGGTGTCAGGTGAGTAGCGGAATCTGTTGTAGTTGTCGTCACCGATGCGCGCATAGATTTCCTGGTCTGCATTGAATTGGTCCTTGCCAAAGAAACCGTTCCAGCTTCCGGGCCAGCCCGGGTCATTAGGATCGGACTGCTTGTCGGGCCAGAACGCTGGCCAGGTAGTCGGCTCGTCGCTCTTGGCGATCTTGTCCGTTTCCAAATCGAAATATCCGGGGATGGGATTCATGTTCCAGTCGCCACCCGTGGCCCGGTTTGTTCTGTAGGATGGCAAGTCGACGATACGCTGGACGCGTCCGGTATCATCTATAACTTCAGCCCCAACAAAGAGGGCAACTAGTGCAACGTAGTAGCGGTTCGTATTCTTGGGCCACTCGTACGGCACCCCCTGACCCGCTCCTGTACGGCCGGAGAATACAAAGTTGAAGACACTTGTGCGGACGTTGTTCCCGTCGATTTCCGTCCTGCGTCGGAGGCTCGGGTCTACACGTTCTCTGCTTGGAACGTGTCCGCCGTTCTGCGCGGGGGCTGAGTAGAGCCCGAGACAAGTGAGCAGAGTGAGCAATGCCACAACGCGTGGAATTCTCACCATGAGAAGATCTCCTTGATTCACGATCGATGTCATTATCATAAGTTGGGATTAGTAGTTGATTTCCACGCCGACCTGAATCTCCCTCGGTTCGGAGTAGTAGTCCGGCCGGATGAGATACGATTCCACTGTGTTCGTTCTGTTGCCACCGCTAATGCCTTCCCGACCGATTTGCGCAGGGGTTGCAGTGGCCCGTCCCGTTTGTCCGAAGACGTCCACCTCGTTCCTCCTGTCAAACAGGTTGAAGACCTTGACGAAAACGCTGAGGTTCAACGGGCTCACATCAATGTTTTTGAAGAGACGGAGATCGACGGTGTAGTTTGCCGGCCTTCTTCGGCTATTGTTCGAAACAACACGCGCGGCATCTTCCCCTCTCCCCTCGGCCTGGTTGATCGTGGGCGTGTAGGGAAGACCGGAACCGTATCGTCCGAGGAGATAGACGCCCCAATCCTCGCGACCGATGCCGACGGTAAGATTGGCCGTGTGTGTTTGATCCCAGTCCAGGGGTGTGAGGTCCTGGGCCGGCTGGCTGTTGCTGTTGAATGCTGCAAGAGCATCATCCGGGTTTGAATTCAACCCTTCAGCGTTTTGATAGGTGTAGGAGAGGTTGTACGAAATCAACTCGGTTGGACGTTTGTTCACCGAAATCGTGATCCCGCGTGAGTTTGCATAATCCCTGTTCACATACATTGTGTAGCTCGAAACGTTGTTCTCCGGATCCCGAAGGCCGATGGGAGGACTTGTCGTGACCCAATCGCGCGTATCTCTGTAAAACGCTGTCACGTCAAGGCTCAGATCTGCAGCCACCTGTTGCTGCAACCCGATCTCATACATTACCGTCTTCTGTGGCTTCAGGTCCGGGTTCCCGTAAACACCTTGTACGCCTGATTGTGTCGGGAGTGTCTTGAAGTCAGGCTTCTGATAGAGATGAATGAAAGAAGGAATTTGGAGAAAGTGACCATAGGAGAAGTGGAGTACGCCCCTGTCGGTAATTGGATAGGAAATGCCCAACCGGGGGCTAACGCTGTATTTCGTGGAAGCTTTCCGGTACCACGTGGTCCGTCGGGCAGCAAGCACAGCAGGATCGAGCTGTTCTTCATCACTTCTTACTCCGTCCCCGTTGAGGTCGACTCTGTTCGCCACCTTGGCAGGATTGAACATGTTCGGATCGTTCACATCTTTGGGCAATAGCCCCTTTGAATCAAAGTAGTCAACCCGGAGTCCGACATTCACAATCATGTTCTCATACTCCAGTTTATCCTGAAGGTACGCGGAAAGCTCAACCGGTTCCTGGGTATATTCCTCGTAGAGTGAGCTGGTGCGCACAGGAATACGGGATCCTGTGGTAGCTGGGTCCTGCAAAGTGTAATCCTCAAGGTAGAGGCGGTGCAGCTTCCCTTCCAGCCCTGCCTTGATCTGGTGGAGACTGCTCACCTGATCCGTGTAGTCGATCTTGGCGACACGTGTTTCGGTATTGCGCTTGAACCGATGGTTGTTTGTGCCGAACTTGTTGAACTCCTCGACATTCTTTTGGCGCAGCAGCGGAGCGTCCTCGACAATGTATCGCTCGTTGAAGATGTCTTCGTAGAGGTACTCTTTGAAGTCCTTCAAGAAATAGGAGAGATTGATTGTGTAGAACGCAGAAGAGCCAAGAGTATGCGTCCAGAGTGCAGAGAGGTTCAACCCGTTGTCAAACTTATTGACGTCGGCATCAGGGATGAGTTTGTAATCGTGGCTGAAGTCACGGTATTCGATTCTGCTTGCAAGGGCGCTCAGGCTGAACTTCATGGTGCCACTGAGTTGATACGTCAGCTTGGCCTGTCCCGACACCCTGGTTCTGCCGTTCATTGGCACGGGATTGTCTCCGATCAGAAGTTTTGCCGTCCCAGGGATTGACCCGGGGAGTATCCCGATGGTATTGGTGTCAAGCATCCCATCATTGTAAAAAACATGGTTGCCATAGAGCCAGCCGTTACTCTTGAAATATCGTCCCGAGATATAAAAGGTCAGTGGCATTTCAGGAATCGGGCCGCTGAGGCTGGCCTCGAAGTTACGGTTGTCCAGCGGGCGGATCTTGTCCAGATTGTAGTAGATTTCGTCAGAAAGGACGTCAGGAGGATTACTGCCATCATAGAGAAACTCCCGGCCGTCATTCTTGCCGCCATCAGAAGTCACATAGTCACCGACATATGTGGAGATACTGCCGTGAAATTGTTGGCCGCCATCCTTCGTGACAATGTTCACGATGCCGGACATCGCCTGCCCATACTCGGCGTTAAACGTCCCGCTGATCACCTGCAACTCCTGCACGGAGTTGTTGTCCACCTGGACGGCCTGGCCGCCATCATACACATCTGATACCGAAACACCATCCACCCAGTACGCAACTTCACTCGTTCGTCCGCCGCGAATGTGAATCCCTCCATCCCGGTCCGTTGTGATCCCGGCCTGAAGCGAAAGAACCTCGCTCACTTCCGATACCGGGAGCGTCTCGATCGTACTCGCATCAACGCGCGATTCCGAAGAGGTAAGATCTTTCTTAATCACGGGCCTTTCTGCAGTGATGACCACCTCTTCTCCCTCCACCACCGTGGACGACAAACTGAAATTCTGTGTTGTGGTCAGGTCAATCGAAACGGTCAGCCCTGTCACCATCTGCCTGCTGTACCCAACTGATGAGCCGACCAGATTATATTTTCCAGGAGGAAGGTTCAGGATGACAAAGTACCCATCAACGTTGGTGGCAGCACCGAACGAAGTCCCTTCCACCACGATAGATGCCCCTACAATTGCCTCACCTGTTTGACTGTCCTTGACTTCACCTGCAATCTTTCCTGTTGTTCCGGCCCAACCTACGACCGACTGGAAAGCAACAAGCATGCATACCACGGCTGCGAAGGATGTTCGTTTCATGACTTCATATCCTATGGCTTGATTCCTAGTTTACCATTACATTTGCGAGTGCTTCGTTATCAATTGAAATGGATGCTCCTGCGCTGAGCTGTTCCACGGCGCGGCGCGAGGCAGTCTGCTTTCTTTCAAGAGACAATCTCTTGATGATCTCGTCTCGCGCCTCCTCGAGTGATTTGGGACGACCTTTTTTCTTGGCCAGGACTTTAAAGATACCGTAATACGGGTCCACGCGTTCAGGCCCAATCACTCGTCCTACCTCTGCGGAAAAAATCTTATCCGCGAGGATGCCGTACCCGGCGCGTGAGCCAAAACCCACCTCGCCGCCACGTTTCGCCGCCCAAAGTCGTATCGAATGCTTGCGTGCAAGCTCGGCAAAGTCCGCACCATTTCTCACTCTCCGGAGAAGGGCGGCTGCTTCTTCTTTTGTGCGAACCAATATCTCGGCGACATTGACCTCGGGAGGGTACGCATATTCCCCTTGTTTCTGTTCATACTGGACTGCGATGGCTTCCTCCGGCCAACCCGAGGTTCCGACGGTGTCTGTGACACTCGCTCCCCAACGCTTGAGCAGATGGGCCAGCCTCCCCTTTTGCACATGGTCGATCACGGCACCATCGTGCTCCAAACCAAGGGCACGGGCTCGTTTCAGGAGCTCTTCCCGTGTCGCCAGCCCGAGGATGAATTCTTTCAGATCTTCCACTGATTCCACCCGACGACGTTGTTTCTGTGTCGTTTGAGACAATCGCGAAGCAAATTCGGCAACCGTCCATGTTCGATCCTTGAATTTTGCCAGAGGGAGCCCGGAAATCTGTATCGGAACTTCCCACGCCCCTTGCTCCACACTTTCAGTCGAGGGCAAGGAGGGCTGGGTCGCATTCCAAAATGAGAACATCTGCACGAGTGATTCCTGATTGTATTCAGGGGAAAGATCTTTCGCTATCCTGGCAGTTTCCTCCCTGATAAGCCGAATAACTTTTCTCTCGTGGACAGCTTTCGCAAGCTTGTCGCGATTCTTGATATAGTCCCCTTGTGATGCAAGTGGGTTGGCCAGTCGAGTCTCGACTCTTACAATCGCATACCCAACGGTGAGTCTGATTGGATCTGAGACCGCCCCAACGGGGAGTGAAAACGCGGCCTCATCTAACGCTGGCTCCATCTCCCCCCAGCTAAAAGACCCCAGGTAGCCTCCATTATTTGCCAATCCGGGATCGTCAAACACATCCCGGGCGAGCGCCTCAAACGTGGCCCCGTTTGCGAGTCGTTCCTTCAGGTGCCATGCACCCACCTCAGTTCTCGCATACAGGTAACGTGCGCTGACCCTACTCTTGAACGCATTGAACTCATTCCATAACTCTTCTTCGCTCACGGTCATTGTATCGGTAGTGACATGTCTCGAATATCCATCCAGCAATGCCTGCTCCTGGATCTCTTTCATTTGATCCCGATATGTATCGTCATTGCCAAATCCCTGACGCTCAATATCCCGCAGAATCAAATGTTCGTGAATCATATTCGTCAGAATCTTCTTCCGTAGGACAATGTTGTCACGCTGCGACACTTCTCCAAGATATGCTTTGTACCGCTGTTGGAACTCGCTGGCGGTGATAGCGTTCCCATCAACGCTCGCAACGATCGGCTCCTTTTTTTCGCTACACCCAACAAACAGCAGGTTCAGCGCAATTAACACGAACCACGCAACTTTCACCTCTCCACCGCCTCCAGAATCTCTCCTGATTTCTCAGCAAGTCGCATGTTCAGCATCCCGTCCTCCACCGAAACTGTTAGACCCTGAAGCAAACCGGACCAATGGAGTTGGTTAGGCTTTTCCCCTAGGGGAATAGAGATCGTCTGGGCCGAAGAAGAATTATTCAAGATAACGACAACATGTTCGGTGCCATACGAGCGAAGGTATGCGTATACATCACTCCCTTCAATGGCAAGAAGCGTTGTGAAATCACCGAGCGACAATGCCGCACTTCCCCGGCGCACACGGATCACCTTCTTATAATAACTCAAAAGATCTTCGTTAAACATATTCCGGTCCGAGGGACGTGGCCTGCCGAAAGGGTGATGCGTTTCGTTGTCGTATGTCATGTCGTCCCACAACATCGGCTTACGTTCGTCCGGATCATCAGCCCCCCACATCCCAACCTCGTCTCCATAGTAGATAGTGGGAGACCCAAGATAGGTCATCTGAAACAGCACAATCAGTCTTTGTATCTTGAGCTCCTCGTCATTGGGCTTCCTCACATCATAGTCGGGGTTGTCTTTGAGATTGACGTTGCCGTCATAGCGGGTGTCAGGATTGACGATCTGCGAGGCCAGACGATCCGTATCGTGACTGCCCATCAAGTTCATGAGCACCGCCGTAGCCTCAGGACGGTAGTCCCTCCTCAGAGTTGCCAGATTCCTGTCAAACGCGCTAACCGTGATTTTATTCTTCCTGTCTTTGAAGAAGTGGCCGGCTTGTTCCGCCCATCGGTAGTTCATCACGGCGTCAAAGACATCACCTTGAAGCCAAGGCGCGGCGTTGAACATCTTCCCGTTTTTCCAATCCTCCCACCACACCTCCCCCACAAGATAGGCTTCCGGATTGATCCCGCGAACCCATATCCTGAATTCCCGCCAGAAAGGAATGGCGACCATCTCGGCAACATCAAGTCGCCACCCATCAATGCCGTCGGCTGGATCTCCATCCGCATTGGGATCCATCCAGCGCTTCACTATTTCTCGAACGTGCTTCCGCGGTCCGTCAGCAAGCCCGTTTTCATCTTCTCTAAGCTCAGGGAGCTCTTTCACCCCCGCCCAACCAACATACTCGAATTCATCCTCCGACGTTTCCAGATTGTCCCATGATTTTATAGTGAACCAGTCTTTGTACGGGGAATCCCGACCGTTCTTTCTCACATCCTGAAACGCCCAAAAAGTAGTTCCGACATGGTTGAACACACCGTCGATAATTACTCTTATGTTCCGAGTATGAGCTTCAGAAATAAGTTCCAAGAAGAGTCGATCTGCAGAGGTCCATTGCCAGGTCCGAGGGTCTGCGGGATTCTCCTTTCCCCAGATTGAACGATCACCCTCCGGATCAGGACCAAAGTTATTGTCGATGTGGTGGTACATCGCTGCGTCATACTTGTGGAGTGAAGGTGATTCGAAGACCGGGTTGATGTAGATCGCCGTGATTCCCAGATCACTCAAGTAGTCAAGTTTGTCGAGTATTCCTCGCAGGTCGCCGCCATAGCGACGTTGCTGGGCTCTATAGTAAAACCCTTTATCGTCGGCAAGTTCCCAACTCTGGAGTTTGTACCAATCCCCTGTCCACGAAGAGACATTCCATTCTGCTGGCTCCTCGTGCGGCCAGGCACCCCTGATATCATTTACCTGGGGATCATTCCTAGAATCTCCGTTTCGAAATCGCTCCGGAAAGATCTGATAGAAGATTGCGTCGTGCACCCACGAGGGGACAGCTGCGGAAGGGGGAGCCATCTCGGGTTGTGCATACAACTGTTGTGCAACCACAGTAGTCATTACCATAAACCATACAAGGGGAAAGAAACTACGGGCTCGGGCATGTGCAAGGCATTGCAGTGAGTTACAGAATGAAATCATGGGAACCGAGAAACGGGTAATGAGTGCAATGAATGCGGAGGAGCATTTTCGTTGGTGGAGCTTGATTCTCATTTTAATCAAATTAGAAAAAACTGGAGGGAAATGCAACGAGCGAGCTCGCAACTCTGTTAGATGCGAGCAAGAGCTCGCGCACAATGTCACCCATTCCGGATCTGTTGCTTTTGAAATCTGAATGAGACGTTGTATATTGTAACCGCATTTCACCGCATCACTTGGAAGAAAGATGTGGAAGCTGTAATGGAACTCCCGGTGGAACCTCCGAGGACTTACCAGTGAAAACCCGACGAAAATCTTCATCGCAACCAGCCCTTCCACGTGCTCGACGCCTCGCCTTCGTTATCATTACATTGCTCTTCCCAGCGGTCTTCTTCGTTGTTCTTGAACTTGGCTTGCGTATGCTCAGTTACGGACCGAACCTGGAGCTCTTCACTCAAGAGGAAATCGCTGGACGAGCCATATATGTCAAGAACCATGAGGTGAAAGGCCGATACTTCTCCCGCTTTCTCTTCAACCCCAGCACGTCACCCGACTATTTTGAGATGCCGAAGCCCGCAGGAACATACCGCATTTTCTGTCTGGGCGGCTCCACCACCGTTGGATACCCGTACTGGTACAACGGCGCATTCTCGACGTTCCTGCGAGATCGGCTGCGACTGGTCTTTCCAGAAAAGCACATCGAAGTAATAAACGTCGGCATGACTGCCACAAACAGTTTCACTGTCCTCGACATGGCGCAGGACGTCGTCCATTACGAACCCGACCTTCTTGTCGTATACGATGGGCACAATGAGTTCTACGGCGCCCTAGGCGTGGGTTCGAATGAATCAGTCGGAACCGCACGGTGGCTGACACTACTCTACCTGAAGGTCGTTCATTTCAAGACATTCATTCTCTTGCGCGACATCTACCAGGGCGCGGCCATCACGTTGCGCGGTGCCGATGCACCGGACCAGAGTGGAACCATGATGGAGAAGCTTGCCAGCGGGAAGTACATTTCGCACGGAAGCATGTTGTACCATAAAGGGTTCGATGTATTCTGTGCTAATCTGGCCGATCTGCATGACTTGTGTGCCACGCATGACATTCCTCTTTTGCTATCATCCCAGGTCTCCAACCTCCGGGGTCAGCCACCGTTCGTCTCTGATGACACGGAGCGTGTCTCTCCCGATCAAGAGGCAAGGCTTTCAGCATTGCTTGCGGCGGCTGAGATATCTATGCGAGCCGGCAACTTTCGAGAGGGGTTGCAGCATGCCTTTCAAGCGCTTGAAGTTGACTCTCTTCACGCAATGGCACATTACCTTGCCGCTCAGTGCCTCGACACCGTGGGCCGGAAAGAAGAAGCCCGCCAGGAATATATCAAGGCGCGTGACTATGATCGACTGCGGTTCCGGATGAGCAGCGAATTCAACAAGGCAATCCGCGAAGCTACAGGTGGACGACAGTCGTTTTTCGTCGACATGGAGGCTGCCTTTGCCCGGGCATCTCGGGACAGCATCATCGATAATGGCCTCATCGTTGAACACCTCCACCCCAACTCATGGGGGTACTTTCTGATGGCAAAGGAGTATGCACGCACTATGCGTACGCACGAGGTGCTTGCCAGAGCGCACGAATGGGAGACTCACGATACACTTGCAGATGATCTCCTATGGAATGAACGCAACTTGACTGCGATCGATGAGGTGATTGCAAAACGACGGACGGACATCCTCACCTCCGGCTGGCCATTCACCAACCAGACCCCAACAGTCTTCGCCATAGCACCGAATGATACTCTTGGCCTCATCGCCGATCGTGTGACCCGGGCTGAGTGGAATTGGCAACAGGCACACGAGGCCACCGCCGAGTTTTACCTGGGCCGCCGCGATACTGCCGGCGCAATCAAGGAATACCAGACACTCGTGAATATGATCCCTGTGAGCGCCGGAACACACCTGAAACTGGCACAACTCTATCTCAGAAAAAAGGACCAGGCATCAGCACGGCGCAATCTTCTGCAATCGCTAGAGGTGGAGAAGACCCTTCTAGCCTATCGCGCATTGGGAGATATTGCAATGAACGCCAACGATCCGAAGAGCGCCGTTGAGTACTACGAGAAGACCTTCACATTCACTCAATCACCGGCGGAACAGGTGGACAACGGTTACCTCCTCGCGCTGGCCCTTGCACGCGCTGACAATCTCGACCACTCTGTAAACCAACTCCTGCGCGTCCTCAGTCTAAAACCCGACTACAAACCTGCGGTCAATCTCTTACAGGAAATCAACAGTTATCGCTCACGCAAGTAGCTCCGTTTACTTTTGTTGGCGAAGGATGCTGGCGCGAAGAACTTGTGCATCGCTATACACTGGTGTGATCCGGAGTGCCTCGTCCACATGCCGGAGCGCTTCATCGAGACTTCCCTTGTTCGCGTAAGCGGCCGCAAGCCCGTAGTAGATGGTTGCCTTCAACGCAGATGCTGACTGCGAGGTCAAGAGTGCAAGGGATTGGCTCAATTCGCTGATCGCACCGTCAAAATCGCCCCTGTTGACGAGGATCAGTCCAAGGTCCGTGCGGGGATTTGGGAAGCGGCTGTTCAATGCAATCGACTGCCGGTAGTGAACCAAAGCCTCCTCGGTCCTGCGAGCGTGGTTCAGGAGACTGCCAAGGAGATAGTGGGCGTAGTAGTTGTATGGATACTCTTCGAGCATTGCTTCGTAGGTTGCCATCGCTCTCCGAACGTCACCTTTGCGCCATAGTTCTGCTGCGCTGCGATAGCACGCCTCGTCCCAATCGAGAGTTCGGGAATACGCCTGCTGTGCGATGGCAATAAGTTTTGCATCCGAAGAGTCCAGCACTGCCGTCTTTCTCCTGTATGATGTGAATGGCCAGCGTCCTGTCAAGTGCTGAATAGACAGATCACCATATGCCTCGTCGAGCCAACAGATGCTTAACGAGTCCTTGTCAAATGGAAGAAGCTGTCGCGGGTGCTCAGATCCAGACCCTTCAGACTTGACGATCTCCTGCACAAACAGCAGCGCTATCTCATAATACCCCAGCGCAGTCGGGTGAAGGTGTTCCCAAAACATCTCGTCGCCGGCAACCCCCTTTGGCGCCCGTACCCCGAAGAGGGAATCTGCCGACACGAACGATACTCCTTCATCTTCACAGACCTTTCTGGCGATTTCATTGATCCTTTCGGGTGCTCTGAATTTAAGGAGATCGTTGTCCTTCGCCATGCAAAGATTGCGCCGGGCCGAAGCGATGTTCCCCTTCCTAAGCTCCCACATTCCTTTTGAGTACTGCATCAAAGCGTTCGTCGTATTCCGCGCAAAGGCATTGAGCAGTATGTCCGACGGTTGGGCCCCCTCAATAACATCATCGGCTTGGTTTCGTAGGTCTACCTCAAGAGTGTCCGAGACAAAAGGAGGGAAAAGGAGATTGGAAACCACGTCAGAAACAATAACTTGAACGTGATGCAAACGGAGGGTCGCTATGATGTCTCTCAGGTTCTTATTGTAGAGTTTCAGCACACGTTCACCTTCAGGGGACTCAAGACGGACACGATTCCCCTCCGACACCTGCTGCATGAGGTTCAACTCCCCTCCCCTTTTCCCATCTTCTGATGGCTGAAGAAAACGGCGAACGACTCCGGCGAGGGAAAGATCATTCACGGCATACTTGAGAGGAATGACTGAAGGGAAGTGCTTCTCTGGAAACCCCGCCCCAACACCGTCAGGGCCATAGAATTCATTGTGGCCAGTGTAGACCAGCACAATATCGGGTTGGAACCGAACCAGTTCCTGAGCAAGATCGCGGATGACGTTTGTGTTGATGGCAGCGGCGCCGAAGTTGATGACTTCAACCTCCCGCCCCGGAAAATGATGCCGCAGCTGCTTCCTGACTATCCCGGGAATATTGCAGGTCATCTGATACGGCGTGCCCAACATTGAGGACTCTCCAAGACAAAATACGCGGAGACCGTTGGATGCTTTCTCCTTCTTGAAGAGCGACGTTTTGAACTCGGGAATGAGAGGGGTCGATGCCGGGAAATACTTCCGGAGAAAAGAGCGGTTCACCTGGTACCACTCGTAACCGTCATACCCAACTTCTGTAACCAGCGGAATGCGGAGAGACGGGTCGAAGACCCTCAGTGTGACCTCGGCCCCCGCGAACACAAGAAGAACAATTGCGTACGGGAGGAGGCGCTTCAAAACATTCTTCAGAGGAACTCGCATTTCACCCTGACGATGGGATCACTTACGGGAAGATTTTCGTTGTCGGCGGTTCGACCTCGAGCCAATCGATGAGGGGTTGAACAAAGGGAACGGCCAGCATCCTTCCGCCAAACCCCAGATATCGGAACGTCATCATTGGAATGGGGGATACTTTGAGCTTCGACAACCGGTCTTGATAAGTGGCAAACCCGCGCTCCCCTCCGATTTGTGCAAGAAACAAAGTCAGCGTTCGCCGTTGCTTCCGACGAAGGAGATCCTCCCGCGCTGCAGTGAATGATGTATCCCCTGCAGGCCGAAATGATTCTTTTTTCAGAAGCTCGAAATAGATCACACCATGCTCTGCTCGTAGGGGACCGTAACGCTCGCCCACCCTCATCTGACCTGCAATCTCACCGAGTGGAGGCCGTGCCGTAATTGCAAACGGAGGTGTGACCCCGCCGGAACTCTTCGCATTTTCATCGTTCGACCAACGGGTCACGACGTTCTCCCAGGAAATTCCTGATTCCAGATCTGCAAGCGCATTGCGCATTTCCTCCAAAGTGCCCGTTTGCAATTCACGGAGTTGGACTCGCGGCAGCACCTCCTGTCCATTACGTGATTTCAGATAAGCATAGACTTCCGCATCGGAGACGATGACACGATCCGCGACATATCCTTTTATCATCTCGGCAAGGTATGCGGACCGCCACATCTCCAGCTGCCGACGGACTTCCGGTGAACCATCCAGACCACGCCGCAGTGCTTCCTGCCCGAGAAGCTCCTGCTGTACCATCAGCTTGATCTCCCCGTTCAGTCGCGGCGGCATGTTCTTCACCTCTACGCGGGGGAGCGCAAACCGTCGCGACATCAAGCGGTCGATCACTTGTTCGCATGTCCACACCGTATTTCCCGCGACAACCAGAGTGTCGTTGGCAGTCGCACCCAGCACCTTGCGTACGCCCAAGGAGCGCTCAAGGGTCAAGATGACCAGCGAATCCCGGTCCTCCCTGCCGAAGACCTCAATGAAAGCACGGGCCACAAGCTTGAACGGCTCAGGGCGTGCGTACCCCACCTTGTCACGGAGAATCTCATCCACAAATTCCGATGCGCGTACGCGCTCTTTGCGGACCCGAATCTTCTCTGCAACATACTCGCGAAGGACACCGGGCTGCATTCCTGCAAAGAACTTGCTTGATACGACCTTAGTACGGACAAAGATGTAGTACCCGTTGCCCGCCATGATCACAGGTGAAACCTCCCCCGGTTTCAGTACATACGCTGCTTCTTCCACTGCAGGCTCAGCATTTCCCCAAATCACCGTTGCAGTATCACGCGACGCAAGCATCGTTGAGTCCAGCTGCAACCTGTCAAATTCTTGGACTGTCCTGATCCTGCTGCGAATGAATCTCGCATCTTCCTCCTTCCCAAAGAACAGGAACGACACGAGTATCTGACGTTGTGCCTGGGCAATACCGTTGCGGATCTCATCCTGCGTAACCGTCACCTTTGCGCTTACTTCGTCTCGATACAACTGGTCCCGCGCAAAGAGAGCATTGATCTCACCGAATTCACGCTGAAAGAGTGTGTCGCTCACCAACCCACGCGCCTCGGCCTCCTGTGCAAGGAGCCTCTCCGCTATAATCGAATACAGAAGCTCGAGTTTTGCCGTTTCCAGCTGGGACTTCCTGTCTCGGTACAGCGAAGGGAGCAACTCAAATCGTTGGAGGAATTCTTGTTCCGAAATAAACTGTTCACCCGCTTTCCCGACGTATGACTCGCCATCCCGCAACGATTGGGAACGAATGGGAGTGGGTGCTATCGTTGCGAGGGTAACGACAAGGATGAGTACGCGCTTGGGTCCAAAAGTCATGCGGTGTCAGAATGGTGCGTTACGAGAATACAAGACTCCCAAAATACGTCAAGGCGGGAATTGCTTCCCGCCCTGAAGAAAATAGAGGTACGCGGGGGAATCAACTTACCAAATCGACTCACCCGGTACGCCTTGCGTGAACCTACTTCATGAGAACCATTTTTTTCGTGCTCACGAACTGGCCAGCCGTCAGCGTGTAGAAGTAGATGCCGCTGGCGAGACGATTCGCGTTGAAGTCCACCACGTAGCGGGCGGGCTTCTGCACCCCGTTCACCAGAGTAGCCACTTCCTGCCCGAGCAAGTTATACACCTTCAACGTTACGAAGGTCTGCGACGGCACCACATATTCAATATTCGTGGTAGGGTTGAACGGGTTCGGATAGTTCTGAGTCAGGTCGAATGCGGTCGGGAGCCCGGGCAATTCCCGTACACCCGTTACACGGGGCACACGGAGGTCAAAGTCCCACGCGTCATAGTATGCCGGGTTGATAGCGCCCCATTGCTCGGAGACAACATAGTTACCAGTTGCATCGCTGATATTGGTGGCGTGGTTGTTGCCGAATCCACCACGTCCGCCTTCATTGTCGCCCCCCTTGATACCGAACTTGTAGACCTGGCCAATTTGCCCCTTTGTCCCGATACCAAAACTGTCGGGTGATGCCAAGATAAAGCGTGTAAAAATGGAGTCGTTCGCGACCTGGTCGCCATTTGTTCCATTATCCCACATCTTCCTTGTCGTGTCGCTTCGGAGCGAAGCGCCCCATGTCGCCCACCCGTTCGTGGCGGGACCGTTGATCCAGACGCCGGAAGGATAGACTGAGTCGGGATGGGAAATCGTGAACGTTCCTTGAATGTCATAAAGCGTATCACCCGAGAGCACTTGATAATACGCTGGACGCAGATCCACTTCCCACCGGACCAAGACGTTCTGATTCAGCCGACGTTGGTTCGCGAAGTCTGGCTGACGACGCGCGTTCGTGATGCTTGTTGCGGTATCTCGCACCGTGAGTCCGCCTGCCGCGGGAACGAGAACCTGACGGCGTTCGGCTTCCGCCGGCAACTCGCCCACATAGTCGAAGTTGTAGTAGTTCTCTCTGGTTTCAACTCCGTTTTTCACGAGATAGTACTGGTAGTCAAGCAGGTTATTTCTAGAAGTAACAATTGTGTCACGCGCCTGGTAGGATGCCCCAACCTGCAACAACACGCGCTTTTCACTAACCGCACCTGCGGTACTAAAATACCCCGAACGAACGACTACGGTATCACCGGTCGAGAACCCGCCGCTGTTCAGCGCCTTCGTCATGTTCACGATGTATGTGACCACAACGGTATCGGCGTTTACACGTGTACTGGGCGTGATGTTGTCGAAGTTCTTCCAGGAGATGGTTGTGTCTTTCTTGCCGATAGGGATATTGAAGCTGCGATTCGGCTGCCCCTGCAGTTCATCTCGTCCCCAGTCGGAACCAATGAGATACTTGTATTCGATGCTTTGACCTTCCGTGACGGCACTCTTCGGAATGCGAACGCGTGCTGACTTGAAATACCGCGCAACAAAGGTGAACCCGCCGTTGGATGCCGGTTGCTCCTTCGTCAAATAGAATGTCGGCGACCAGTTCAAGTCCCCGCCTGCTGGACCACCGCCGCGGACACCAACGGAATCGCCATCCACCGAGTCGGCGTAGTTAAAACGCTGTACTTGATCGGCACCCAGCATGTTCACGCGGAAGTACACGTTGATAAATGTGTCGGGAACCGTGCTCCACGGACGGAAATACTGCGGACGGCTCGATGGACCGTTATTGAAGTACTGTACCTCCAATACGGTGTCTCGATCCGCAACAATGTAAGAACGATTTCCATCATTGTTGCCGTTGACATCAACCGTGTTCTGCTCCCAACCGTCCGTACCGGCGAAGATCTTGAAATGGACGTTCGTTCCGACAGCGAAGGGTATCGTGGTGGACCAGTAGTCACCGCCGATGTTCGTCAGTCCGCCCCCTGTGGCATTATCCCATGTCAGTGGCGGCGTGCCACCCCGAATCTGCATGATGTAGCCTGCTTTGACCGTATCGGGAACCGTTGCCGAGTTCACGACGAAGGTCACGTTCCTTTGTTGCGCCAATGCTTCAGGGACTGTCAGTAACCCTGTAACGATCAACACAACCAAGGCAAGAAGTAAACCCTTCTTCATATTGCCTCCTGATTGTAATGAATGTGGATTGTGTGGAATGGACTAGAGTGCACGTACCACTGTCGCTGTGGAGCCGTCCTTGTCAAGGACGATAATCTTGTCTGAACCATTTCAAAGACCTATGGAAAGCGAGATTGTATTCAGATTGCCGAAGAGCCCAAATTTCGTGAATGCATAGTCCACCGCCACCGTCGCAACGCCTTCCGCCTGGTACTTGAGCCCTGCACCAAAAGAAAGACCTTCTTGCTCTTCCTGCCTGTCGAACACCTTGCTGCCAACACGGAAGAGTGATTTATATCCGCCCCGGAGAAACACCATTTCACGCCAACCCACTTCACCGCCGAAGTTGAGCGACTCTTCGTTGTCACCCGGCCGGAGTGCATCGGTTGCGAGCGTAACCCTGACCTCGTCGCTCTTGACGACATCCATCGCAACGCCAATCCGGAACAACAACGGCATCGGCCATGCGTCCGTCTTCAAGGATCCCACGAGTGTCTTGTTGGATCCCGAATTCCCTGGGTCAATGTCAACACGGTTCAACAAGTCCTGGCCATCGAGTTTCAGATCGCCACCGAAATTGGACATGGACATCCCCAAACGCATGTCATTGAACCCCGTGATGAAAAGAAGGCCAAGGTCAAACGCAAATGCACTGGCGGATTCGTTCCAGATGGTCTGGTTTACATATTTTACCGATCCGCCGATGGAAAACCTGTCAGTGAGTGTACGCGCATAGGATACGGCAATCGACAGGTCGCTGGCCGACCACTTCTCTCCTGTCCCATTGGGAAACTGTACCGTCGTCACTTCGTCTTCTCCGTAGTCGAGCTGCGTGAAACTGAGCCCGACCGCGTTCTCACCATCAATGTTATACATCAACCCGAACCATCGGAACTTCGTCCCGACCAGCCACTCCGTGTTTGAGAACGCGAACTCCGTCTTCTGCGCCTGCGAGAATGCTCCCGGGTTCCAGTAAAGCGATGTCACGTCGGAAGTGGAGGCAACGTAGGCGCTCCCCATGGCCATCGCCTTTGGGCCGACAGAAATCCCAAGAAACTGGGCAGCCGTCGTGGCGACCTTGGACTGGCTGAGTGCCGCCGCTTGAAGGAGAGCCATCGCCAAGAGTGCAGCCGCGAGCTGTGCAGTAAGAACTCGAAGTGGTGTCTTCATGGGCTGTCCTACTTAATGATGGCAATCTTGCCTGTCTTATTGCCGACAGGTGACTCAACGACGTAGAAATACACGCCGTATGCAATGTCGAGGTTCTCCTTCGTCTTCAAATTCCAGGAGACCGTGCCGTCTTCTATATTTCCCTCGTGATACAGCGTGATCACGTGGTCGCCGCGCGCTGTAAAAATCTTGATCGATGCCCCGATGGGAAGGTGAATGAAATCGATTTTTCGCTGGCCTCTTCCGCTCGTGATTCCGGGGGGCAAACCAGGTTCGAACGAGGACGCGGTTACATACGGGTTGGGTACCACGCGAATGCGCTCGAGCTCGTTCGTCGCGACAGCATTGTCGATGCGCGGGAGAACCGTAGTGAACTCGAAAACGTCACCCTGGCGGAAAGGCTTGGAGGTTCTCAGATGAAGCGCGTCCCCTGCGCCAAGTCCATAGTTTGCCGCACTATCTTTGAAGAATAGCGTCCACGTGGGTACGAATCTGCCGCTCGGACCTTGTTCGAGGAAAACCAGTTGGTCGAATGCTGAAATCTGTCCGTTCAAATCACCGTCGTAGTAGTAGAACTTCAGGTAGGTATTGTCCGTCCTGTTGCGGATGCGGAAGTTCACCGGGATCGGATAGTCAATTCCCGGGAGCCCGTCCGGGTGAATTGCGGAAGTGTCCACAATTGTACTCGAAAACCACATGTCGTAGTCGTTCGGCCGGAGAATGCCTTGTAACGCACCAGAGAAGAGTTCCGCGCGCACGAAATCATATCGGAAGTTCCTGCTATTCGCCCATCCCGAGAGCGAATCCACCTGTCCGATTACCCAGGAATTGTTGAACGCAAGTTGGACACCGTCAAAGATCTCAGAGTCCTTGCTCTCTACGAGATAGGGGGTCCCCTGGATTGAAGGACTTTTGAAAACCGGATAGTATTGATAAGCAATCGAGTACTGCCCACTCACGACGGGAAGATCACCCGGCGCGGCACCTCGGACGGTTCCAAGTGTTGCATCAACAACATACTTCGTCGGTTGAACAATCGCTCCTTGCGGATCACGCACGGTGACAGTCGGCAGGATGATGTTTTTTCGTGCAAGATAGACAAGTCCTGTATCCCTGCTGGTAAATCGTTCGACGTACTCGGTCAAATCATGTACAATGTATGATGTGGTGATTCTATCCCATTCCGTTGAATCGGCAGCATCGATCAGACCATTGCCGTTGTTATCGATGCCATCAACTTGAGTGTCGAGAAAACTCACCTGATAGGTGTGGGCGTTGACTCTGGTTTCATCGAGTACACTGTACACGATATTCCCCGTGCCAACTACTGATGTGTGCGGAAGAGTAACCCCATCTGCAGGAGTAACATAGCCCGCCGGTTTTGCATTCGGGCGAACGACTGCCACGTTGATATCGTACTGGGTTTCGCCCGTGGCGAGAATGGATACCTGCTTCGTGTTTTCCGATGGAAAGATCTTGTTCGCATCGTCACCACGGTCGTAGGCAACGACCGCGTAATAGTACAAGCGACCGTTATCGATATCGCCACTGTCAACATAGCTATGCTGGAGGCCGGTATCATCCCCGAGGAAGATATTGTAGCCGGCCGCTGCTTCGAACAGCTCACCCGTCGGCTGGAAGTACCCCTTGATGCTGTCGCGGAGGTCGAACTGCGCCAGCGGCCGGTACCCTTGGGGCGTTCCGCTTCCGTCGGTGATGGTGAAAAGGTCGCTGAAATTCGGATCTGTGGAGCGATAGACCTTGTACCCCTCGAAGTCCCTATTTTTTAGCACCGGATCGACGGAAACTTCGGCTCTCCGATCCCAATAGAGCGTGACTTTCTTGTCGCCGGGCACTGCTGACAATGTCGGCTTGTCCGGCGGTGTCGGAAACTGGTAGTTTGCATCGTAGATCTTTTGCACGGTGCGTTTGTTCTTCAGCAAATCGGCGATATCCTCATTCACGCCGCCCCCCTTTCCTCCGCCAAACACAAGG
>Ga0209640_10001573_pt1 | contig 19428 bp, 16 predicted proteins | sample RifCSP10_1_FD_184018 | JGI IMG/M metagenome (GOLD analysis project Ga0209640, IMG submission 184018) | Soil microbial communities from Rifle, Colorado - Rifle CSP2_sed 10_1 (SPAdes) (version 2) | ecosystem: Environmental > Terrestrial > Deep subsurface > Rock core/Sediment | place: Rifle...
TGCCCTGATCCGTGGCAGTGATCGCCACTTCACCGTGCCGATGCGTCAACCGCGGAAGAATCGCATGAGATCCGGGGTCGGCTGGCCAATTGAGCGTTGTGCCGTCAGTGACTGGGGCCGCGTCAACACTGGCGACAGGACGCCCGCGGCGATGCAGTCGCCGGTCGTCCGGCGGCGGGGTTACTTCGTCTCGGCAAGTTTGCGATAGGTTTCCGCAAGCGCCTCGCTTTCCTTCGCGGCTTCAAGCAGGTTCTCTGAAATGCGTTCGCAGTGCTGAACGACGCTCTCGTGAACCATCTTGGGGCCGCCGGCGCCGGCCTTATGCATCTGTGCCATCTTGATGTGCTGCTGGGCGCTTGCGCGGAAATCGGCCGCCTGCTTGGTGTATGTCGCGGCAAGCGCCGCGGGGTCTTCAGACGCGGGTTCTGCTGCCTGGAGTGAGGGCGCAAAAACCGCTGCGGCTGCCAGCGCGAGAATGAGCGCGCGCGCAGTGGTAATCGAGCGAAAAGTGAATGTCATTGGAATTCTCCAATACGTACCCCTATCGAACTTACCAAATTCAACTCGGAATGAGTGCTCGTAGAAATACCTAGTCGCTACGCGGTGTACGTATCCGCGGAAAGTACGGCATGTGACCGCAGCCGATCCGTAACGGTGATGGGCCGACGCTTGGTCCATCGGCTCCAAATGGAGCTACTCGTTGATCCGGCGCGATTCCGCGATCACGCGACCGTAATGAGCGAGCACCGCGGCCTGGCCGTTCGGGTTGAATGCGATGAAGTTGGGTTCACGCTGTTAAAAGCCGGTCAGCCGAAATAGACGTAGGCGCGGATCTCGACGCTGGCGCGCGGCTCGACGTCCGCCGGACAGGTTGGGTCGTTAAAGGCGCTGTGCGGGCAGCCCTGAACGGCGCTGCGATCGGAATCGAATGCCTTGAAGACGAGCGCCTCCTCCGGCCGCATGTTTGAGAAGTAATACCAGCGGTGATCGGGATTGAACCGGTACAGCGAGGACTCGAACCGGAGCTCGGACCCACCAGGAGGATCGATCACGGCGATGCCCGTGATCGCATCCTCGAGGCGCGCGCTCGGGGCTTCACAGACACCAAGAGGCACATCCTGGGGTGGTGGCGAGAGCACGCGCCAGATGTTGAATGCGGCGAAACGGCCGGTGAGCCAATATTCGGAATCCCGCACGCCGGCGTTCGCCAGATGCTGGCGGGCAAAGTCTTCGAACGACTTGCGGCTGTAGTCGACGTGGACGAAGCGCGCCGGGCGCGAGTTGAGCAGGGTTCCGGAATCCTGCGACCGTTCACCCCACCGCAATACGGGCCCGGTCACCAACACCTTCCGAGCGCCCGTGAGGTCGGCCATCAGCCGCTCGATCTCCGGCCGGTAGACACGCTCGACCTCTTCGGAATCGCGAAAGCTCTTCACCGCGCTCGGATGGTCGACCAGCCGGAATCCCTCGCGGTCGAGCGAGAGCCGCTGCTGGATGGCGCGCGCATCGTGGACGCAGATCGTGTGGGCAGCGAGCTTCAGGTTGTTCTGCTGGTACTTCTCGGAATAGAACACCGGCAGCTCATCCATCGGCTCGAGATAGTTCACGCTCGATTCGACGCCGCTGGTTTGCATAACGTGGCTTCCACGCATCGAAGCGATGATGAACCGGGCCAAACTCCGTCGCAATGGGTAGAGTAGCGCCCCAACAACAGAGGGCCGCGAATGTCCGTGCCATCCGAACAGGTTCTGCCACGCGTCACCACGGACGGCGTCGACACCGCTCACCGGCGCGTCATCTTCGCTTCGTCTCTCGGCACCTTGTTCGAATGGTTCGATTTCTATCTTTACGGCACGCTCGCGGTTTTCTTCGGTACGCTGTTCTTCCCGCCCGGAAATGAGACGGCCGCGTTTCTCGCCAGCCTCGCCACCTTTGGTGCCGGATTCGCGGTACGACCGCTCGGCGCGCTCGTCTTCGGCCGCATCGGCGATCTGGTCGGGCGCAAGTACACGTTCCTGATCACCATCGTGGTCATGGGCTCGGCCACCGCGCTCGTCGGTGTGCTGCCAACCTATGCGCAGATCGGCATCTGGGCGCCGGTGTTGCTCGTAACGTTGCGACTGGCGCAGGGGCTGGCGCTCGGTGGCGAATATGGTGGCGCCGCGACGTACGTCGCGGAACACGCGCCGCACGGCCAGCGCGGCTACTACACGAGCTGGATTCAGACCACCGCGACACTGGGGTTCTTTCTGTCGCTCGCAGTGATTCTCGGTTGCCGCCTGGTATTCGGCGACGAGGGTTTCAAGGACTGGGGCTGGCGGGTGCCGTTCCTGTTCTCCGTGATCCTGCTGGCGATCTCGGTCTACATCCGCCTCAGGCTCGAGGAGTCGCCGGTCTTCGTCGAGCTCAAGGCGCAGGGCCGGCACTCGCGCGCGCCGCTCACCGAGAGTTTTGGGCGGTGGACCAATCTCAAGTTGGTGCTGCTGGCGCTCTTCGGCGCAACGGCCGGGCAGGGCGTGGTCTGGTACACCGGCCAGTTCTATGCACTCTTCTTTCTTCAGAACACGCTCAAGCTCGATTTCAAGCTGGCCTACGCGCTGATCGCGACCGCGCTCGTCATCGGCACGCCGTTTTTCGTTCTGTTCGGCAGGCTTTCGGATCGAATCGGGCGCAAGCCGATCCTGGTGGCCGGGTGCCTGCTGGCCGCACTCACGTACATCCCGATCTTCAACGGTCTCTCGCACTATGCGAATCCGTCGCTCGCGGACTTTCAGCAACGCGCGGCGATCACCGTGGCGGCGCGCGATTGCCACTTCAATATCTTCGAGAAGCCCGCCACCTCCTGCGACCGCGCGCGCGACTTTCTGACCAAGGCGGGATTGAGCTATGAGTCGCTGCCTTACAGCGGTCGTTACGATGTTGTAACGACGATTGCGGGCCGGACTTTGCACGGTTTCGACGCGGCCGCCTATCGCGCGGCACTCGTGGAGAGCGGCTATCCGGCGGCGGCGGATCCCGCGCGCGTGAATCGACCGATGACGGTGCTGCTGCTCGTCATTCTCATGATTTACGTCACGATGGTGTACGGTCCGATCGCCGCGTTCCTGGTGGAGCTTTTCCCGACGCGGATCCGCTATTCCTCGATGAGCCTGCCGTATCACATCGGCAACGGCTGGTTCGGCGGCTTTCTGCCGTTTCTCGCCGCCGCCCTGGTGGTGAAATCCGGCGATATCTACTACGGGCTCTGGTACCCGATCGCTGTCGCGACGCTGACGGGCCTGGTCGGATTCCTGTTCATTCGTGAGACGAAGGACGCGGAACTCCGGCGTTAGGTGCATAATTGGCCTGGCGATGACAGCAGCATTGCGCATCGGTGGCGGTTCTTCCGCCGCCAATCATGCCGGGACTCTCAATAACTAATGTGACTCCGTTTCTCCTGAATCAGCTCGCAGCATGTGGTGTCGGTCTGCTGCTGTTGCTCGCGGCGCTGGGAATTCTGGTTTCGCGGCGCGCCTATGGGAGTCGAGTGATCTATGGGTCATGCGCGCTCGTCTGTTCGGCGCTCGCCGGCGTTGCGCTCTACGCGTTGCTCGCGCCCGGCTCAGGAGCTGCAGCAATTGAGCTTCCCATCGGGCTGCCACTGGGCCGAACCCGGGTCGGATTCGACGCGCTGAGCGCGGCCTTCGTCGTCATCGTCAACCTGACGACGGCGATCGTGAGTGCATACGCGATCGGGTACGGTACCCATGCGAGTGAGCCGCAGCGCGTCGTCCCTTTCTACCCGGCATTCATCGCCGGAATGAACCTCGTACTCCTGGCGCAGGACGCCTTTTCGTTCCTGGTCGGATGGGAATTCATGTCACTCGCCTCATGGGCGCTCGTGGTCAGCGAGGATCGCAGCGCGAGCAACCGCAGGGCGGGCCTGGTCTATCTCATCATGGCGACCGGCGGGGCATTGACGCTCCTGCTGGCCTTCGGCGTCCTCGCCGGCCCCGAAGGCGGCTACTCGTTCGACACGATGCGGCAGACAGCCGCGTTCGGGCCGGCCGCCATCGTGCTCGTGCTCGCGCTCCTCGGGGCCGGGTCCAAAGCCGGTCTCGTCCCGCTGCACGCGTGGCTGCCGCTGGCGCATCCGGCAGCGCCCAGCCACGTCTCCGCATTGATGAGCGGTGTCATGACCAAAGTGGCGGTGTACGGATTCATCCGCATCGTCTTCGATCTGTCCGGCCCGCCGTCCTGGTGGTGGAGCATTCCCGTGCTGATCGTTGCGGCAGTCACCGCACTGCTCGGCGTCCTCTACGCACTGATGGAGCACGACCTGAAGCGACTGCTTGCCTACCACACGGTCGAGAACATCGGCATCATCTTCATCGGTCTCGGTCTGGCGCTGGCATTCGAAGCGAGCGGCCTCGCCGTTGCGGCCGCCCTGGCGCTCATTGCGGCCATCTTTCATGTGTTCAACCACTCGCTCTTCAAGAGTCTGCTGTTCCTCGGTGCCGGCGCGGTTCTGAGTGCGACCGGAGAGCGGGACATGGAACGACTGGGTGGTTTGATACACCGCATGCCGGTCACCGCGTTTGCCTTCCTGGTGGGATGCATCGCCATTTCGGCGCTGCCGCCGTTCAACGGCTTCGTTTCCGAGTGGCTGACGTTTCAGGCGATTCTGCTCAGCCCGCAGCTGCCCCAGTGGATCCCGAGGCTCCTCGTTCCGGCCGTCGGTGCCACGCTGGCATGTTCGGCGGCGCTGGCGGCGGCCTGTTTCGTCAAAGCCTTCGGCTCGACGTTTCTCGGTCGTGCGCGTGCGCCGGCGGCGGGCGCCGCGACCGAGACCGATCGTTGGTCGTTGAGCGCGATGCTGTTGCTCGCGGCCCTGTGTCTCGGGGCAGGCGTCGTGCCTGGTTTCGTCATCGACAGCCTCGCAGGCGTAAGCGAGTCGATGGTGGGCGCGCAGCTGGCGGTACAGGGCGATCAGCCGTGGCTCCGTATCGCGCCGATCGACCCCGCCCGCAGCGCCTACAACGGGCTGCTGGTGTTCGTGATGATCGTCATCGCTGCCGTGCTGACGGCGATGATCGTACGACGCTTCGCATCGCACAGTTTGCGACGGTCGCACGCCTGGGACTGCGGATTTCCAGATGCCAGCCCGGCGACCCAGTACAGCTCCAGCAGCTTCGCGCAACCGATCCGCCGCGTATTCGGCAGCGCTGTATTCCGCGCACGCGAGCGCGTTGCAATGCCAAAGCCCGGTGACACAGGCACCGCCAAGCTGCGGCTCGACATTCACGATACCGTCTGGGAGGCGCTGTACGATCCCGTGATTCGTTTCGTAAACATGGCTGCCGATCGCCTCAATGGAATTCAGTTCCTCACGATCCGCAAGTATTTGACGCTGGTTTTCGCCGCGTTGGTCCTGCTGCTCGTCATCATCGGGGCGTGGCGGTGATGCACGGTTGGCAGTCGCAGCTGGCGCAACTCGTCTTGGTGCTGCTCCTGGCACCACTGTTGTCGGGGGTGACTCGCAAGATCAGGTCCCGGCTACTTCGCCGGCGCGGCCCGTCCGTGTTCCAACCCTATCGCGACCTGCTGAAGCTGATTCGCAAGGAAGCTGTCGTTGCCGACAATGCGTCGTGGCTGTTTCGGATTGCTCCCTACGTCATTTTCGCGACGACCTGGGTTGCGGCAGCGCTGGTCCCCACGTTTGCCGCCGGTCTGACGTTCAGCGCTGCCGCCGATGTCATCGTCATCGTGGCGCTGCTCGGTACCGCGCGATTCTTTCTTGCGCTCGCCGGTCTCGATGTGGGCACCAGTTTCGGCGGGATCGGCTCCAGCCGCGAGATGATGTTCGCATCGCTGGCGGAGCCGGCAATGCTGTTGGTGGTCTTCACGGTGGCCCTGTTTGCGGGTTCGACCCAGCTCTCCTCGATCTCGGCGTTCATGGCGGGGCCCGACGTCGGCTTGAACATTTCACTCGCTCTCTCGCTCATCGCGCTGGTCATCGTGGCAGTCGCGGAGAACGCGCGCATTCCGGTCGACAATCCCGCGACGCACCTCGAGCTCACGATGGTGCACGAGGCGATGATCCTCGAGTATTCGGGGCGCCATCTCGCAGTGATCGAAGCTGCCGCGTCATTGAAACTCCTGCTCTACCTGTCGCTGATTGCCTGCATGTTCACTCCTTGGGGAACCACCCTTGCTGGCGGCGAGACGGTTGCTTACGCCATCGGTCTGGGGGCGTACGCACTCAAGCTGTTGGCGTTCGGCTTCGGGTTGGTCGTGTTCGAGACCGCGATCGCCAAGATGCGGGTCTTTCGCGTGCCCGAGTTCCTGGGCATGGCGCTGATGCTGGGCTTGCTGGGCGCAATCCTGCTGTTCGTCTCGAGAGTCTCGCAATGACGCCGCTCGAGACCGACATCGCCCATCTGCTGGCGGGGTCCATGGTTCTGGTCAGCTTCCTGCTGCTCTATCAGGATCGGATGTTCGCCCTGATCAATATCTTCGCGCTGCAGGCGTGGGTCCTGGCGTTTTCCGTCGCCTGGCAGGCATATCTGCAGCACGCGCCGCATCTGTTCATTACCGCGCTGATTGCGCTCGCGTTCAAGGGCGTGTTCATCCCGGTCGCGCTGCATCGGATCGTCGTGCGCCTCGGGATTCATCGCTCGATCGAAAGCGTCGTGAGCATCGGGCCCACGATGCTGTTCGGGATGGCGCTGGTGGCACTCTCGATCGTGGTCATGCTGCCGGTGACGGAAGCCGCCGGCGCATTCGTACGCGAGGATCTGGCATTCGCCCTGTCAATCGTGCTGCTGGGGCTGCTGATGATGGTCACGCGCCGCAATGCGGTCGGCCAGGTCATCGGATTCATGTCGCTGGAGAACGGGCTGGTGCTCGCCGCGACCGGCGCGCGCGGAATGCCGCTCGTGGTCGAGATCAGCGTCGCATTTTCGGTATTGATCGCCTTCATCGTCATCGGAATGTTCCTGTTCCGCATCCGCGAGAGATTTGACTCCGTCGACGTGCGGGCACTTGACATGTCGCGGGGTGAATCGGCATGAGCGCGTCGATTGGAATCGCCGCGCTGACCGGGCTTCTTGCAATCCCGGCTGTTGGCGCGCTGATCCTCGCGGCGATTCCGGGATACCGAATGTCGGCGACCATCAACGCGGTCGTCTGCGCGTTTACGCTGTCCTGCGCGGGTCTGCTCTATTCGCACCGGCCGGAGCCGTCGCTGTATCTTCTCGTCGACGACGTCAACACGGTCTTTCTCATCGTCGGCGCGCTGGTCGGCTTCACCACCAGCGTATTCAGCGCGGGCTACATCGCGCATGAATTGCAGACCAAGCGATTGCGAATCCGGGATGTGCGGTTTTATCACGCCATGTACCAGCTGCTGATGTTGGCGATGAACCTGGCACTGGTATCGAACAACATCGGACTGATGTGGGTCGCGATCGAGGTCGCGACGTTGACGACAGTGGTGATGGTCGGCATGTATCGCACCAGTGCCGCACTCGAGGCGGCCTGGAAGTATTTCATCCTCGGTTCCGTGGGAATTGCGCTCGCCCTCTTTGGCACGATTCTGGTCTACCTCGCCGCGCAGGAGCGACTCGGCCAGGGGGTCGTGGCGATGGCCTGGGACCGGCTCGTGGCGAGCTCGGGCACGTTCGATCCCGCCCTGCTCAATCTGTCGTTCGTGTTTCTGTTGCTCGGCTACGGGACCAAGGTGGGACTGGCCCCGGTCCACGCCTGGCTGCCGGACGCGCATGCGGAGGGCCCGACACCCATCTCAGCGGTGCTTTCGGGCCTGCTGCTCAATGTCGCGCTGTTTGCACTGCTGCGCTTCAAGCTGATCATGGCTGGAAACGCCGCGGTGATCTCGCCGGGGCCGCTGATGGTCGCGATGGGCCTGACCTCGCTGGTGTTTGCCGGGCTGATGATCTATCGCCGCCGCGACATCAAGCGCATGTTTGCGTATTCCTCGATCGAGCACATGGGAATCATCACGCTCGCGTTCGGATTGGGCGGGCCGCTGGCGAACTTTGCCGGGCTGCTGCACATGGCGATGCACAGCCTGACGAAGTCGGCCATATTTTTTGGTGTGGGTTACATTTCACAGCTCGAGGGGACGCAGCGGATCGCCGACATCCGCGGTCTCACCCGCAGTCAACCGCTGCTGGGTTGGCTGTTGGTGGCCGGGGTCGTTGCAATCGCCGGCCTGCCGCCATTCGGAATATTCACCAGCGAGTTCCTTCTCGTCACGTCGACGTTCGCGCGCTCGCCCTGGCTCGCCATCGCGCTGGTTACCGGTCTGGCGATCGCTTTCAGCGGCCTCATGCTGCGACTTCACGAGCTCGCGTTCGGCGACTCAGGAAAGCGACACGCGCTGCCCGCGTATCGTCTGGCGCCCATGGCATTGCACCTGGGCCTGGTCGCAATCGCGGGCCTGTATCTGCCGCAGACCATCACTACCTGGTTCCGACATGTTGCCAGCCAGCTCGGATAACCGAATTCGATTGGTCCTCATCGGATAGAGGAGCTCCATGCTCAAAGCCTTGCTCGGAAATCTCACTGCTGTGGCGTCCCATCGGGGATGGCCGCGTGTCGAAGTCGACGCGGGCACCTGGCAAGCGATCGGCGAGGCTTTGCGTGAAGGCAAACTGGATCTGCTGGGGGAATGGGGTGATGAAGCCGCTGTGCATTGCGCGCTTTTCGAGCCTGCGACGGGCCAATTGTCCATCGCATCCATCGCCGTGCGCGCCGACCGCGTGCCTTCGCTCGCTGTCTTTCACCCCCCGGCCATGCGATTGGAGCGCACCATCGTCGATCTCTTCGGCCACGAGGTGATCGGATTGCCTGATCAGCGAACCTGGCTCGACCACGGGCGGTGGGCAACTCGCGCACCGCTCGCGGCGCAGGCAAAGTCGCCCCAGTCGCCTCGTCCCTATCGTTTTCTCGAGTCGGACGGACCCGGTCTCCATCAGATTCCAGTGGGTCCCGTGCACGCAGGCGTCATCGAGCCTGGGCATTTCCGCTTCACTGCTACCGGTGAAACCGTCGTTCGTCTCGAGGAACGTCTCGGCTATACGCACAAGGGTATTGAGACGCTGCTCAGAGGTCAGAAAATCGACCAGGGTGCGCCGATAGCCGCCCGCGTTTCCGGTGACAGCACTGTTGCATACTCCCTGGCTTACGCACGGGCGGTCGAGGTGGCGCTTGCTTGTCGTCCACCTCAGCGCGCCGTCTGGTTGCGTGGCGTGATGGCCGAGCTCGAACGCATTGCGAATCACCTGGGGGATATCGGGGCGATCTGCAACGACGCCGCCTTCTCGATGATGCACGCCGAGTGCGGCATCCTGCGGGAAGAGACGCTGCGCACCTGTGCGGCGGCCTTCGGTCATCGCTTGATGATGGATCGGATTGTCCCCGGGGGTACGACGGCAGACCTGACGGCGACGGGTAAGGACGCGATCCTCGCGTTGACACAGGGTCTGAACCGGCAATTCCCTGAGCTGATCGAGCTGTATGACAACACAGCGTCTCTCCAGGACCGCACGGTCGGAACCGGAGGGGTCAGCGCGGCACTGGCCGCGGAGTTTGCCGCGGGCGGGTTCGTCGGTCGGGCCTCGGGCCGTTCCTTCGATGCGCGCGCCGCGCTGGCATACGAGCCTTACGATGCGCTACCCGTTAAGGCCGTGGTGCGGACCGAGGGCGATGTCGACGCGCGCGTCTGGGTCCGGATACTGGAAGTGCAGGCGAGCGTCGAGTGGCTCGAAGCCGCGCTCCGCTCTCTGCCAGCCGGGCCGGTTCTGCTTCCCGCGATCGCGGCGCCGGCGTCCAGCGTCGAAGCCACTGCAATCGTGGAGGCCTTCCGCGGCGACTTGCTCGCGTATGTGCGCATCGGGCCGGAACTTCGCATCGAACGCTGCCATCTTCGCGACCCGTCATGGTTTCAATGGCCGCTGCTCGAAATCGCGATCGACGGCAACATCGTCGCGGACTTTCCTCTCTGCAACAAGTCATTCAACTGCTCGTACTCCGGGCACGATCTGTAGGCGAACATGCGCAGACGCCTGTTCAAGAATCTCTTCAATGCGCCGGTCACGGAGCCGGTAACGCCGGGCGGACCGGAAACGCTTGAAGCCGCCGGCGAGGCGCTTCGCGGTGCGATTTCACGACACCTGGGACGCAGTCTTGCAATTCGCGAGGTGGATGCCGGGTCGTGCAATGGCTGCGAGCTCGAAATCCATGCGCTCAACAACGCCTTCTACGACATCGAGCGATTCGGCGTTCGCTTCGTTGCCTCGCCACGGCACGCCGATCTGCTCCTCGTGACCGGTCCGGTGACTCACAACATGCGCGAAGCGCTGGAGCGTACGTACGCGGCGACCCCAGCGCCGAAGTGGGTCGTCGCCGTTGGCGACTGTGCGGCGGGGTGTGGCGTGTTCGCGGGAAGCTACGCTTGCGTCGGCGCCGTGAACAAGGTCATTGAAGTCGATCTGGCCATTCGCGGATGCCCACCAACGCCACTCGACCTGTTGCGCGGTCTGATCTGGCTGCTCGGGCGACCCTAGCGCATTTGAAGTGCCGTTGGCCGCGGCCCGGACTCAAGCTGCCGTTCAACGCGTAGCCGGCTTGCGCGTCAGCGCGGCGATTTGAACTGCGCCTGGCGCTCCTGGACCCACCTGGCCATGGCCGCCTGACGCTTGGCCACGCCCTCGGGATCCGAATCCTCCGGCGGCAGCGCGGCCAGTACGGTGTCGAAATGCGCCTTCAATGCCGCACGCACTTCCGGATACGGGATGATGTAGAGCTGGTTCTTCTTGACCCCAGCGAGCACATGCCGCGCGAGCTCCTCGGGATCCATCCCTGCGGCGTAGAGGGTCTTGAGCGAGCTGATGACTTCGTCGTCCACCCGATAACCGCTCTCCTTCAGGTGCGCTGGACGAGTCGATACCGACTCGGCGATGTTCGTGTTGACATTGGCCGGGCAAAGCAGGGAGACGCCGATGTCGTATTTCGCGAGCTCCGTGCGCAGCGCCTCGGACAGTCCGCGCACCGCAAACTTCGATGCCGAATAGATTCCCGCCGGTCCGCCGGCAAGGAATGCCGCCACCGAAGCCGTATTGACGATGTGTCCGCCCTTGCCGTGCTTGATCATGCGTGGCACGAAAGTCTGGATGCCGTTGACGACGCCGCCGAAATTGACGCCCATCATCCAGTCGTAGTCGGCGTAGCTTGATTTCTCGAGCGGGCCGAAAACCGACACGCCGGCGGTGTTGAACAGCAGCTGAACCGGACCGAACACGCGCTCGGTCTCGTCCGCGGCGCGCGCGTATGCCGCTCGATCGGTGATATCGAGCTTGATCCCGTGCGCCGTCGCACCCCGGTCGCGCAACGTCGCCAACGCCTGATCGAGGTGATCCTGGCGGATGTCGGCGATCGCCACCCGGCAACCGGCCGCCGAGAACACTTTCGCCTGGCCGAGGCCCACGCCACTCGCGCCGCCGGTGATGAATGCGACCTTTCCTTCAATGTTCTCCATGACGTTCTCCGGACATTGTGAATACGATGGGGGGGCGAAAGAGGATCGCCCATGCTGCGGTCACCGCACCAGCACCTCTCTATCATGACTCAGCCGTCCCATTACGTAGGTCCTTAAGACGGCACGGTCGTCGCCCAAGGTCATCAGCAGGAAGAGCCGTTCGGCAAGCGTGCGCACTGCCGCAGTGCGCCGGGCAAGCAGCGGCGTCGCGGCCAGATCGAGCACGACGAAGTCGGCCTCGTTGCCGGGCCTGAAGCTGCCGATGCGATCGTCCAGATCGAGAGCACGCGCAGCGCCAAGTGTGGCGAGATAGAAAGCACGCAACGGTGACAGGCTGTGCCCACGCAGCTGGGCCACTTTGTAAGCCTCGTCGAGGAGGCGCAGCATGTTGAAGCTCGTGCCGCCACCGATGTCGGTACCGAACGCGACACGGACGCCCGCGGTGGTCGCGCGCCGCAGATCGAACAGCCCGCTGCCCATGACCAGATTGCACGTCGGGCAGTGCACAAGCGCCGCACGGGTCTGCGCCAGACGCGCCAGGTCGGCGTCATCCAGCCATATGCCGTGCGCCAGCGCCGCGCGCCGGCGGAGCAGGCCGTAATGATCATAGACGTCGAGATAACTGCGTCGCTCCGGGAAGAGCTGTCGCACCCACGCGACCTCTTCCTCATTCTCCGCGACATGAGTGTGAACGTAGACGTCCGGATGCTCGCGCGCCAGTCGGCCGGCCGCCGCGAGCTGTTCTGGCGTTGAGGTCGCCGCGAAGCGCGGCGTGATTGCATACTGCATGCGGTCCCGGCCGTGCCAGCGCTCAATCAGCGCCCGTGAGTCGGCGTAGCTCGAAGCGGCGCTGTCCCTGAGATCGTCCGGGCAATTGCGGTCCATCATCACTTTGCCGGCGATGAGGCGCATGCCTCTTGCAACCCCGACCGTGAAGATTGCATCGACCGAGCCGGGATGGACGCTGCCCAGCACCAGCGCTGTGGTCGTGCCGTTGCGCAACAGTTCCGTGACGAAGAATTCGGCGACTATTTTCGCGTGCGTCGCATCGGCAAAGGCGCGCTCGGCCGGAAAAGTGTACTGCTCCAGCCACTCGAGCAACCGGCGGCCGTATGACCCGATGATGTCCGTCTGGACGAAGTGAACATGCGCATCGATGAAGCCGGGCAGGATGAGCTTGCCCGAATAATCCTTAAGCGATGTCGTTGCGGCGAGGGTCGGCAGGAGTTCTTGTGCGCTGCCGACCTTGGCTATATAACCGTCCTCGACGATCAGCAGGCCGTCCTCGTGGTACTCGTAGCTGCCCTCACGATCGTGCTCGGCCGGATCGTCCAGAAAATGCAGAATCGAGCCGCGTATCGCTTGCCGCGAGGATTTTGTCTTTACGTTCATCGCCCAAGGGTTCGACAGGTTGCCAAATGGACAGGATATTCATCACCGCGACCAGTCTTTTGCAAGACTCTTTTCGCCTGGCCGCCAGGATTTACCGCAGCGGATTCGTTCCGGACTTCATCGTCGGCATCTGGCGTGGCGGAACGCCCGTCGGTATCGCCATCCAGGAATACTTCGAATTCGCCGGCGTCAAGACCGACCACATTGCCGTGCGAACATCCGCATACGTCGGCATCGGGGAACGGTCCAAGACCATCCGCGTTCACGGCTTGCATTACATCATCGAAGAGGCCAATGCGAACAACTCCCTGCTCGTGGTCGACGACGTGTTCGATTCGGGTCACAGCATCGAGGCGTTACTGCAGGAGTTGTCGAGCAAGATGCGGCTCAACATGCCGGCCAAGGTGAGGATTGCCACGCCGTGGTACAAGCCAGGCAACAATCAGACCAAGCTGGTGCCGGACTATTACGTGCACGAAACCGACAAGTGGATCGTCTTCCCGCACGAGCTCGCTGGGCTCACGCTGGACGAGATCGCGGCGGGCAAGACCGAGCTTCGACCCATTCTGGACATCCTTAAGACTTAGTCCGAAATGGCTGCAATGCGTACAATTGGCGCGGAACCCGCCGACAAGAGTCGGCGCGAAGTTATCGAGCCGCGCTGGACGGGACGGAAATGGGTCGCCTGACGACGCACGTACTGGATCTGGTGAGCGGGAAACCGGCCGCCGGCATGACGATCGAGCTGGCGGCGCTCGACGGCGGCGTCCGTCGACCGGTCGTCAGGACGACGACCAACCGGGACGGGCGATGTGACGGAGCCCTGCTCGAAGGCGAGCGGTTCACGGCCGGAGTCTGGCAGCTGGAGTTTCATGTGGCCGAGTACTTCGCGGCTCGGGGCGTGACGCTTACCCAGCCACCATTTCTCGACATCGTGACTGTGCGTTTTGGCGTCGCAAGTCCCGATCAGCAACATCACATTCCGCTACTCGTCACACCGTGGAGCTATTCCACGTATCGCGGTAGCTAGGCGCTGAAGGTGAACGGCGAGCACGCGATCCGCTTTCTGTTGGATGGCCGCATCCACGGTGTCGAGAATTTTCCCCCGACGACCACCGTGCTGCAGTACCTGCGCGACCATTTGGGTCGCTGTGGCACGAAGGAAGGCTGCGCCGAGGGCGATTGTGGTGCCTGCACGGTCGTGCTCGCGGAGCTCAGGGGAAGCGAGGTCGAATACCGGGCGATCAACGCCTGTATCCGTTTGCTCCCGACTCTCGACGGGAAGGCGCTGTTCACGGTCGAGAGTCTCAAGGCAGCGAACGGCGGCGAACTGCACCCGGCTCAGCGGGCGCTCGTCGAGTGCCATGGCTCGCAGTGCGGGTTCTGCACCCCGGGCTTCGTCATGTCGCTCTTTGCGCTATACCGTGCTGACCGCAATCCTGACGAGGACGCGATCCGCCATGCGCTATCGGGAAACCTGTGTCGCTGCACAGGTTATCGGCCGATCCTGGCGGCGGCGAGGCGGATGTATGAGTACCCGAGCGACCCGGGCGACGCGGACGATCGCAAGCTCCGCGAGCAAATGGCAGCGATTCGCGTCACTCGCGAGAAGCGCTGCGGCGTCGGTAACTCGATCTATGTCGCGCCGATAACCGTCGCCGAGCTTGCGCGTACGCTCGCCGAGCGGCCTGACGCCACGGTCCTGGCCGGTGGGACCGACGTCGGCTTGTGGGTGACCAAGCAGTACGCGGAGCTTTCGGCGATCGTTTACCTCGGCAATATCGCGGAGCTCGGGACCATCACCCGGACGGATCAGTCCATCGAGATCGGCGCGACAGTCAGCCTGACCGATGCATTCGCCGAATTGGTCGCGGAGTATCCGGACTTGCGCGAGATCGCCCGGCGCTTTGCCTCGCCGCCCATCTGCAACGCCGGCACGCTCTGCGGAAACGTCGCGAATGGCTCGCCGATCGGCGATTCGATGCCCGCTCTGATCTGTCTCGGCGCGACCGTCGTGCTGCGATCCGGGGCGGATTCGCGCAGCGTCGCGCTCGAGGACTTCTACCTCGACTATAGAAGTAGGGACCTGCGACCCGGAGAGTTCGTCGCCGCCGTGCGCGTCGCTCGGGCGCGGAAAGACCAGCTGATCCGCTCCTACAAGATCGCCAAGCGTTTCGATCAGGATATCTCGGCCGTATGCGCGGCTTTCTCGCTGGAGATCGCCGCCGGGCGGATTCGCTCTGCACGGGTGTGCTTCGGCGGAATGGCGGCAACGCCGCGGCGGGCCAGAGCCTGCGAGCAGGCACTTGTTGGAACGGACTTGAACCCGGCGACAACGGCCAAGGCTGTTCAGGCGCTCGCGAAGGACTATCAACCCATCACGGATCTCAGGGCGTCGCAGGCGTATCGGCTGCGCGTCGCCGGCAACCTCCTGCAACGCTTCGTCGCCGAAGCGACGCAGGCTGACGAGAACACGAGCGTGTGGAGCTATGCCGGCTGACCGCAGCATGAACGAGCGTCGAGGCATACGCGGAGGAGTCGGCGTAGCCGAGCCCCACGAGAGCGCTCACCTGCACGTTACCGGCGAAGCGCTCTACGTCGATGACATTCCACTGCCCGAGGGCGCGCTGCACGCCGCCATCGGAATCAGCGAGCGTGCCCATGCTCGTATCCGCAACCTGGATCTGAGCGATGTCCACATGGCACCCGGCGTCGTCACGGTTCTGACCGCAGCCGACATTCCCGGCGAGAACAATCACGGTCCGGTGGTGCACGACGATCCGATCTTCGCCGAGGGGATCGCCGAGTATGCGGGCCAGTCGCTGTTCGCGGTGGTGGCAACGTCGGCGGATGCGGCGCGCAAGGCCGTACGGCTCGCCCGGATCGAGTACGAGGATCTTGAGCCGATCGTCGACGTCCAGTCTGCGCTGGAGAATCAATCGTTCGTGATGCCGACGCGAACCCTGACCCGCGGCCAGCCGGCGGCGAAAATCCGCGCGGCTCCACACCGACTGAACGGCTGTCTTTCCATCGGCGGTCAGGAACATTTCTATCTCGAGGGTCAGATCGGCGTCGCCGTGCCCGGCGAGGATCGCACGATGCTCGTGTACAGCTCGACGCAGCACACGAGTGAAGTGCAACGTCTGGTCGCACACTGCCTCGGACTGAGCGCGAACGACGTCGTCGTTCAGTGCCGACGCATGGGCGGCGCCTTTGGCGGCAAGGAGACGCAGCCGGCGCTAATCGCCTGCATTGCTGCACTCGGCGCGTGGAAGACCGGCAAACCGGTCAAGCTGCGGCTCGATCGCGACGCCGACATGCTCATTACCGGTAAGCGCCATCCATTCGAGCTGAGCTACGAGGTCGGCTTCGACGACGAAGGCAGGATTCGCGGCATCCGGCTGACGATGGCGTCGAACTGCGGGCGCTCCGCCGATCTGTCGGAAGCCGTCAACGTGCGCGCGATGTTCCATGGCGACAACTGCTACTACCTGTCCGACGTGGAGATCGTGTCGCACCGCTGCAAGACCAACCAGCCCTCGCATACCGCCTTCCGCGGGTTTGGCGGACCACAAGGGATGATGCTGATCGAGTGCGTCATCGACGACATCGCAAGGCACCTGGAGAAGGACCCACTCGCGGTGCGCAGGGTCAACTTCTACGGCGAGAAGAGCCGCAATGTCACGCCTTACGGCATGATCGTCGAGGACAACATCATCGAGGAGCTCGTCAACGAGCTCGTGAAGCGCGCGGACTATCACGGGCGCCGCGCCGCGATTGCCTCTTTCAATGCGTCGAACACGGTGCTCAAGAGAGGCATCGCGCTGACGCCAGTCAAGTTCGGCATCGCGTTCACTTCCACCCACCTCAACCAGGCCGGCGCACTGCTGCACATCTACACCGACGGCTCGATTCTGCTAAATCATGGCGGTACGGAGATGGGGCAGGGGCTGCACACCAAAGTGGCTCAGGTCGTTGCCCAGGAACTGCAGGTGGATCTCGACCGGATCCGCTGCAGCGCTACAGATACGAGCAAAGTGCCGAATACCTCGGCGACGGCGGCTTCCTCGAGCAGCGATCTGAATGGCAAAGCCGCCCAGGCCGCTGCACAGGCCATCAAGCAGCGGCTGATCGAGTTCGCCGCGGCGAAATATGCCGTGCCCACCGGTGACGTGACGTTCATCGGCGGCCGAGTGACTGTCGGCAAGAAGGCGACGCTCAGTTTCGACGAATTGATCGGGCACGCGTATCACGCGCGCGTTCCGCTGTCGGCGACTGGTTCTTACGCGACGCCCAAGATTGGCTATGACGTGAAAACGCTGACAGGCCGGCCATTCTTCTATTTCTGCTACGGAGCGGCCGTATCGGAAGTCGTCATCGATTCCCTGACCGGAGAATCGAAGCTCACACGCGTCGACATTCTTCACGACGTGGGCGAGTCGCTCAACCCGGCCATCGACATGGGCCAGGTGGAAGGCGGCTTTGTGCAAGGCGTCGGCTGGCTGACGAGTGAGGAGCTCTGGTGGGACGACAAGGGCCGGCTGATGACGCACGCGCCGTCGACTTACAAGATTCCCACGGCACACGACTGGCCGCGCACGTTCAACGTGGACCTGATTCCCTGGAGCCGGAACAGGGAGGACAGCATCTATCGCTCGAAAGCCGTCGGTGAGCCGCCGCTGATGCTGGCGATGTCGGTCTTCTACGCGATTCGGGACGCGATCGCTGCCGCAGCGGGCGGCGGCCTGCCGCAGCTCAACGCGCCCGCAACGCCCGAGCGAGTGCTGAACGCGATCGAGGATCTGCGCGCACGGCAAGCATCGGGCGCTCCGCTGCGCCGGACACTTTGAATCCGCGATGCCTTTCGACGCTTACATCCTCGACTGGCTCAATCTGATTCTGCGCTGGGGGCACCTCATCACCGGCATCGCCTGGATCGGTTCGTCGTTCTACTTCATCTGGCTCGATGCGCGGCTCAACGTTCCGCCGCGCGATCCCGAGAGCCCGGACGTGGCTGGCGACCTCTGGGCGGTCCACGGCGGCGGCTTCTACCATTCGCAGAAATACAAGGTCGCCCCGGCCGAACTGCCGGAACCGCTGCATTGGTTCAAGTGGGAGGCGTACTGGACGTGGATCACCGGTTTCCTGCTGCTCGCCGTCGTCTACTACTCCAACGCCGATGCGTTCCTCGTCGATCCGGCTGTCGCCGACATCGATGCGACTACGGCCATCGTTTCGAGCGTGTTGCTGCTGCCGGCTGGCTGGTTCCTCTATGACGGCCTCTGCAGGCTCGGTCTGAGCGGCGGACGTTTCGCGCTGCTCGGTGCTGCGCTCGTGCTCGCGCTGTGCTACGGCGTCAGCCAGCTGTACGGCGGTCGCGGCGCATTCATGGAGATCGGCGCCGTGCTCGGCACGATCATGGTCGCCAATGTCTTGCGGGTGATCATCCCGTCACAAAAGCAGCTGGTTGCCGCAAAACTGCAGGGCGTGGAGCCGGATGCGCGGCTCGGCGCGCGCGCCAAGCAGCGGTCGGTGCACAACAACTATCTGACGCTGCCGGTCGTCTTCGTGATGATCAGCCCGCACTTCGCGTTCACCTACGCGCACCAATACAGCTGGCTGGTCCTGTTCGTGATTTTCGTCGTGGGCGCGCTGATCAGGCATTACTTCAATCGGCGCAATCAGGGCCGGCACGTCGTGGCGCTGCCGATCGCTGCCGCGGTGATCGGCGCCATCCTCGTTGCAGCTTTGGCGCCGCGCGGCTCGGGTAGCGCGTCGAGCGCGCTGGCCGCAAATCGAGATGTGTCGTTCGCCGAGGTTCACGAAATCATCTACGCGCGCTGCGTCACCTGTCATTCGTCGGCGCCGACGCATCCCATGTCGCCCATAACGGCCGCCGGCGTGGCGTTCGATACGCCCCGCCAGGTCAAGGTCTGGTCGCAACGAATCTTCGATCGCGTCGTGGTGACGAAGACCATGCCGTTCGCGAACCTCACCGAGATGACGGACGAAGAACGCGCCGTGGTCGAACGCTGGTACGCGAGCGGCGCCCACACCAATTAAGTTGCGGTTGGATTTCCTGTCCCTAAACCAGCACCGCGCTCCCGCGGCCGACATCCGCGGCTGGCAAGGGTCTGTGGGTCAATAAAAGCTACGGCTCGTCGGTCCTCACGGCGCCAAGGAAATCGCATTTGGCGATGTAGAAAGAAAAGATCCATTGCGGGGCATTTCTGGTTTGTCCAGCAACGCCGCCCGTGTGAGTGGGCTACTTGTCTTCCATCAACTCAATGAACTCGGGATCGCCGCGCAGGGGGTCGAGATCGGGGTCGTTCTTCATCCATCCAAAGTTCCTGACCCCCGCGTTTATCGCCTGGCGAAGAGTGTCCACGGCGCGTCTCGTTTCGCCGAGTCTCGAGTACAGGCACGCGCCGTTGTAGAGCATCACGGAGTCCCCCGGGCTCGACTCGATCGCAGCGTCCCCCTCCCGGATCGCTTCC
>Ga0209640_10001574_pt1 | contig 19423 bp, 16 predicted proteins | sample RifCSP10_1_FD_184018 | JGI IMG/M metagenome (GOLD analysis project Ga0209640, IMG submission 184018) | Soil microbial communities from Rifle, Colorado - Rifle CSP2_sed 10_1 (SPAdes) (version 2) | ecosystem: Environmental > Terrestrial > Deep subsurface > Rock core/Sediment | place: Rifle...
ACATCGGGTAGACGAATAGGCGCGGCGCGGTGACTTCACCCTTCGCGCTCTTCTCGCGCAGCTCGAGCGTCTTCTTCGTTTCGCTGCCGACGTCGCGGACCGAGGTGATGCCGCAAGCGAGCCAGAGCTTCAAACAGTAATCGACCGGCTGGGATACGCCGCCGCGTTCGTCCTGAACGTGGCCGTGAGCGTTGATCAAGCCGGGCAGAACGTACTTGCCGGTCGCGTCGATCTCGACATCGCCGGCGGGCCGTTTTGCGCGGCCTTCTTTGAGAGCGACCGGATCGAGCGGTACGACTTCGGCGATGGTGTTGCCTTCGATGACGATGTCTTTAGGGCCGGAAGCGGGCGTGCCGTTGCCGTCGACGACGATGGCGTTGCGAATGACGAGCCGCGGGTAGCGCTTGCCGCTGGCTGGCGCTTGCCTGGATTGCTGCGCGAGCATCCCGGGCGAGGCGGCTGCTAACAGAAGCACAAGCAACGACAGCGCACTTACGAATCCGCGGTGGGGTTTCATCTCGATCTCCTCCGAGTTACCTATCCTGGTAGTCACAGCGCATCGCCTCGTAACACCTCATAGTCAGCTTTGCACACCAAACACCCTACTTCGAACCAAACTGCAGTCTCAGCCCAACGCGGGCAAGCAGAGGCGGCCCTATGGTCCTGACCGGCGTGCGCCCGATGTCATAACGTTCATCGAGCAGGTTCTCGAACGCCGCGAACACTTCGACCCCGCGCGTCAGGCGCCGCGAAGCAAACGCATCAAGCGTGAAGTAGCGGCCGAGCGAAAAACGATTCTGATCGTCATCGAACTGTTCGCCCACCGCGCGACCCTGCAGGCTCACGGTCAGCCGCGAGGGGTTCGAGTAGCTCGCCTGGAAGGTCAACTGATGGCGCGGCGTTTGTGGAATCAGCAATCCCTCGAGCGCGACGTTGGCTGGGAACCTCAACACCGTCGCATCGACGAATTGATAACCGCCCGACACCGAAATGGTGCCCGTCACGCGCGCGTCGGCTTCGATCTCGATACCGCGCGAGCGAGTGCGACCAAGGTTCTGCCGCTGACGAGTGATCAGCTCGGGAGTGAAGCGCAGAGTGACGTTCGCGATTGGCCGGGTGATCTCGCTCCAGAAAAAAGCGCTCCGGAGATTGAGCTTCCTCTTGAACGCGGCAACGCTCGCGCCCGCCTCACCGCCCGTGAGCCGCTCGGCGCGCAGCTCGTCGTTAGCCAGTGTCACGACGTTGCCGACCCGGAAGGACCGGTACAGCTCGTTCAACGTCGGCGCGCGAAACGCGCGATAGCCCGACGCCGTCAGCGAGACGCTGTCGGTCACCTTGTACAACAGTGAAAGCCGCGGGCTGAACGCCGTCTCCGTTCGGTCATCGAAGACCGTCACCGTCGGCGGCGCGGGGCTTGTCAGCGGTCGCGTCGTCGACAGCGAAGCGTAATTCCGCCACCGGTCCGCTCTCATACCAACCGTCAGCAACAACGTCGGCGTGACGCGGATGAGGTCCTGGCCGAAGACGCCTAACACCCGCTCGCGTCCGCCCGAGCCGACCGCCGAGGTCAGCCTTCCTCCAACGAACCCCAACTCATCGCTCGCTCCGCGGACTTCGCGCGCGTCCAATCCGGCGACCAGCGTCTGGCGCGAACCCGCCGCGCGCGACCACTGCACGGTTGCGCCGATTTGCTGAGCCGGAACGCGCTGGCTTCGCGTCAGGGCCTCGGTGCTCCTATCAGCGGAGACGGCCGAAAAGTCTTGATCGAACACCTGCGCGCCGCCCCAGCCTCGCAGGACGAACTCGCCCGCGATGCGTGACTTCAAATCGGCCCCCAGAGCCAGATGCCGAATGTGGGTGCGGTTTAGCTGAAGCGGCGTGCCGTTCTCGCGAGTCTCTCTGAAGACTGATCCGCGAGCGAACACGCGGCCATCTTCCAACAGTAGCCGCTCGAGGGTCAGATCGACGACCGCGTGATTGGAAGCCGCCGGCGTATCGACCGCGCCCCGCTGATTCTCATCCACGATGATGTAGCCGTCGGTGCGGAACGCTTCGGCGGAGAGTGTGGCCCCCCATCCGCGCGCGCGGCCGCCCGCCACCACCGACACTTGCGGCGTCCGCTCGTTTCCGTAGGAAGTCTCGAGCGAAAAGACGTTCTCCTCAGAGCCGCGCGTTATGAAGTTGACGGCTCCGCCGAGCGCGTCGGTGCCATAAAGGTTCGACTCGCCGCCGCGCACGACTTCGATTCGGCTGACGGACGCGCGCGGGACGCGGCCCCAGTAGACCCAGCCGCCGAACGGGTCGTTGATGGGAATGCCGTCTTCGAGTGCGGCTGCGCGGCTGGCCCCGCTCGCCCCGACGCCTCTCAGCGACACGCCTTGCGACGTTGGGTTGGCGGTGCGGCTGCCCGATCGCCTGAACAAGCTGAAGCCCGGAACCTGGCGAAGCGCGTCGTCCAGCGCGAGGGCGGCCGTCGTCGCGAGGTCGTGCTCGTACAGAACCAGCAAGCTCGCCGCCGTATCGCTGATGCGAGTCTCGGTTCGCGACGCGGTGACCGTGATCTGTTCGGCGAGGGGCTGAGGCTTGAGGTTGAACGTCAGCGATACGGTATCGAGAGGCGTCGCGCTGCGCGGTTCACTCCAGCTTTGCTCCTCGGTCTCGAAGCCATCGGCCCGCACCACGATCTTGAGCGCCGTCGCACGAATTCCCTCGAAGCGGAACTCGCCCCTGTCATCCGTGGTCCGGGTGGCGGTCGCGCCTTCGGCGCGCACAGTGACCTGAGCCCCCGCGATGGGAGCACCCTTCTGGTCGGTGACGACGCCGCGGACCAGGATGCCCTGAGACGGAGACCTCTGGAGGGCGAACGCCTGCGACGCGGGGCCAATAATTAAGAAGAGGACTACCGCGCATCCGATCGCCAAGAGCACGAGACTGCCGTGAGGCCTCAGGCTGGCGTCTTTCCGGTCTCTTCGCGTCGTTGCGCCTTCGCGGCTTTGCGTTAGTGTCGTTGCAATGCCGAAGCGGAGAATTGGCGTTGATGTTTTCATAGTTAATCGGGCGCGAGGTCAGAGTTTTCGCGCCGCGCCTCTGTACATTTCGCCGAGCACCTTTGGAGTTTCCGGCATCAGGAACCGGTCGAGCGAGACGACCTCAAACCCGGCGGCCCTGATGTTAGCATCGATAGGGCGATTGACGTTGCACCCGAGCGCGAGGAACCGGTGAACCGGATTGTAGAAATCCTGACGCCGGGCGACTTTTGGATCGTCGCTGCGCCCGTGTTCGAGAAAGATGAAGCGGCCATCGGGCCTCAGCACCCGGCGAATCCCGGCGAGCGCCGCCGGCAGATCGTCAATGGAGCAAAGCGTGAAAGTGGTGACGACCGAGTCAAAGCTGTCATCGTCGAATGGCAACCGGCCGCTCGCGTCGAGGAAGAACATCTCGACGGGCATCGGGGCCTGGGAGATTCGGCGTTCGACTCGCGTGGGGAGCATGCGCTGAGGGTCGATGACCGTCAATCGGGTGACGGATTCGGGATAGTGAGGCAGATTGAGCCCGGTGCCGAAGCCTATTTCGAGTACGGCGCCGCGGGCAGGCTCGAGTGTACACCGCCGTTGTCGCCGGACTTCGGGCGAGTTGAGGCCCCATTCCAGCATACGGGGGAAGATGTGTTTCGAGTAAACGCCCAGGGTGTTGACTCTACCTCATCCGTCGAGCGCGCTCAAATGCTGCGGGCGTCAGCCCGGAGCATTCCGCGTCAGGCTCGCCGCGGCTGCTCCTTCAAACGAAAGCGACGCATTCTACCACGGGGCCCCCCTTCCAGTACCTTGCCGCCGGGTTACCCATCGGATACGATTCCCTAACCTAAGAGAATGGAGTTTGCCAGCAAAGCGTTGTCAGTCAAGAGGGGGAATCTAATGAAGCAGATCAAGACGGTGATCACGCCGGGGCTCGTCATCGCTCTATTGATGTCGCTCGGCGCGGTTGCGAGCGCGCAGAGCATCGACGTCAAAACTCATGCGCTCAAGAACGGGATGAAGGTCCTGGTGCAAGAGGACCACTCGATCCCGAACGTCGCGATGTACATCTTCTACCGGATTGGTTCGCGCAACGAACGGCCCGGAACAACCGGCCTCTCGCACTTCTTCGAGCACATGATGTTCAACGGCGCGAAGAAGTACGGCCCAGGTGAATTCGATCGGGTGATGGAGGGAGCCGGCGGCAGCAACAACGCCTACACGAGCTACGACGTGACCGTTTATCAGGATTGGTTTCCGCGTTCGAGCCTCGAGCTCGTCTTCGACCTCGAAGCCGACCGCATCCGCGACCTCGCCTTCGACCCGAAGATGATTCAGTCCGAGCGCGGCGTGGTCGCAAGCGAGCGCCGGACCTCGGTCGAGGCGAACAACTTCGGCATCCTCGACGAGCAGCTCTGGGCTACCGCGTTCACTGCGCATCCCTATCAGTGGTCGGTCATCGGCTGGATGGTCGACATCGAAAACTGGACGATGGAGGACCTCAAGCGGCATTTCGCGATGGGGTACTCGCCGAGCAACGCGACCATGCTGGTGGTCGGCGACGTCACTCCCGACGAAGTGATCAAGCTCGCCGAGAAGTACATCGAGCCGATACCCTCCCACGATCCCCCGCCGAAAGTTACGACCCGCGAACCCGATCAGCTCGGCGAGCGCCGGGTGGTCGTGAAGAAATTCGCTCAGTTGCCGATTCTGATGATCGGCTATCACGTGCCCGAAAGCCTGAACCCCGATTACTATCCGCTGCGGGTGCTTGGGACGATTCTCTTTTCAGGGCAAAGCTCGCGAATGTACCAGCGCATCGTCGACAAAGACCAGTTAGCGATCTCGATCAACGGCGGCGCCGAGTTCGCCGTCGACCCGACGCTGTTCACGATCACCGCGCAGCCCAAAGCCGGCGTCGCGCCAGAGACGGTGGAGAAGGTCGTCTATGAAGAACTCGGCAAGCTGATGACGCAGCCGGTCTCGGATCAGGAGCTCCAGAAGGCCAAGAACATCCTGCTGGCCACCTTCTACCGGCAGATGAAGACGATCAGCGGCCGCGCCAACGCGCTGGGCAGCTACGAGGTTTACTTCGGCGACTATCGCAAGCTGTTCACCGCCGCCGACGACTACAGCAAGGTGACCGCGGAGGAACTCAAGCGGGTTGCCGCAAAGTACTTCACCGACAAGAATCGCACGGTCGCTACGCTCGTGCCGGAGGCGAAAGCGGAAACGATGAACGATAAGTGATGAACTCCGAACCGGCTCGTCCATCATCATCATCGAAGGAGGACCATGAAGAAACTGTTCATACTTTCGCTGGCTGTGTTCGTCGCGGCTTCGTCGGCCGTGCCCGCCCGCGCTGAAGATGGCTTGAAGCTGCCGCCGCATAAGAAACTGAAGCTCAAGAATGGGATGACCGTGTTGCTCATGGAACAGCACGAGGTTCCGATCATCAGCTTCAACGTCATCGTCAAAGCCGGCTCGACCGCCGACCCGGCGGGGAAAGAAGGCACGGCGTCACTATGCGCCGGACTTCTGCGCAAGGGGACCAGGACGCGAACGGCCGATGAAATCTCCAATGAGCTTGATTTCGTCGGCGGCCAGCTCGGCGCGACCGCCACCTATGACTTCACCGGCGGCACCGCCGAGTTTCTCAAGAAGGACATCACGAAGGGACTCGACTTGCTTTCAGATGTCCTGATCAACGCGACCTTCCCGGCGGATGAGGTGACCAAGCTGCTCAAGCAGCGCATCGACGGAATCAAAGCGGCGAAGGACCGCGCCCAGGGCGTGATTGGGACCTACTTCGCGGGTTACCTCTACGGCGATCACCCCTACGCGCGGCCTTCGGGCGGCGATGAGAAATCCCTGGCGGCAATCACGCGCGACGACGTTGCGAAGTTCTACGAAGCTCACTACACGCCGCCCAACATGATCCTTGCGGTGGTTGGCGATTTCAGCACGGCGGAGATGGAGAAGATGCTGGCGGACAAGTTCGGCGCGTGGCCCGCCCGGCAAGCCCCGGCGACGAAACTGGCGGAACCCGTCGCCGCGCAGGGCCCCCGCGTGCTGCTCGTGGACAAGCCGGATTCTACCCAGACTTTCTTCCAGATCGGCAACATCGGAATTGCGCGCACCAATCCCGACCGCATCTATATAGAAGTCGTCAACACCCTGTTCGGCGGGCGGTTCACGTCGATGCTCAACACGGAGCTCCGCATCAAGACCGGACTCACTTATGGCGCGGGTTCCTCCTTCGACCAGCGAAGAGTGCGCGGACCGTTCGTGATCTCGACCTACACCGCCAACGCCAAGACCCAGGAGGCGATCGACAAGACGCTCGCCGTGCTCAAGCAGCTTCACGAGAAGGGCATCACCGAAGAAGAGTTCAAGTCGGTTAAGAGCTACCGGAAAGGCCAGTTCCCGCCGACGATCGAAACAACGGACCAACTTGCGACGCTGCTGGCTCGGCTCGAGTTCTACGGCCTGGACGAGAGCGAGATAAACGGCTTCTCGCAGAAGATCGACTCGATGACGCTCGCCGATGCGCAGCGGATCATCAAGCGGTACTTTCCGCTCGATAATCTCGTGTTCGTGCTGATCGGCAAGGCTAGCGAGATTCAACCGATCGCGAAGAAATACGCGCCAAAGGTGGACACGAAGTCGATCAACCAGCCGGGCTTTTGATAAACGATGGCTGATGAGTGATGAACAGGCGCCGCCTGGCATTCACATCCGATTGCTCATCGCTGCATTTCATCTGGAGCAGATATATGAAAACTGTCTCTATTGTCGCCGTCACCCTCGTCCTTCTCGTTTGCGTGCCGCGTCCGCGCGCGGATGAGGGCATGTGGACCTTCGACAACCCTCCGCGCAAGCAGTGGAAAGAGCGCTACAACTTCGATCCTTCGGACGCGTGGCTCGATCACGTCAGGCTTGCCACCTGCCGCTTGAATGATGGCGGCACCGGTTCGTTCGTTTCACCAGACGGGCTTCTGATGACCAATCAGCACGTGGCCGGAGGTCAATTGCAGAAGGTCTCGACGCGCGAGCGCGACTTCGTGAAGGATGGCTTCTACGCTCGAACTGGCGACGAGGATCTGAAGTGTCCCGACCTCGAAGTCAACGTTCTGGTGTCCTACGAAGACGTCACCTCGCGCGTGCAGGGTGCGGTGCGACCGGGCGCGTCGGACAAGGAAGCCGCCGACCAGCGCAAAGCTGTGATGGCGACGATCGAAAAAGAATCGGCCGGCAAGTCCGGGTTGCGATCGGAAGTGGTGACTCTCTACAGCGGAGGCGAGTACTGGCTCTATCGCTTCAAGAAGTACACCGACATTCGGCTGGTCTTCGCGCCCGAGGAGCAGATCGCTTTCTTTGGCGGCGACTACGACAACTTCACCTACCCTCGTTATGACCTCGACGTTGCGTTCTTCCGCGTGTACGAGAACGGGCGGCCGGCGAAGACGGATCACTATTTCAAGTGGTCGGCGCACGGGCCCGACGACGGCGAGTTCGTCGTGCTCTCGGGCAATCCCGGCTCGACGAATCGGCTGCTGACGGTTGCGCAGCTTCGGTATCAGCGGGACGTCGGCAACCCGCTTCAGCAGCACGTATGGACCTCACGACGCGAGGCGCTCGCGCGCTACGCTGCTGGGGGATCAGAGGCGGCGCGACGAGCGTCGGGCGCGATCCGCTCGCTCGACAATTCGCTCAAGCGGCTCGTCGGGCAGCAGCAGGGACTCATGAGCGCGCGCATGATGGCTAAGAAAGAAGAGGACGAGAAGGCATTGAGGTCCGAGGTCGCGCGCAAACCGGCGCTTCAACAAGCTTACGGCGGCGCGTGGGAACAGATCGAGACAGCATACAAAGAGCTGCCCGCGATGGCGAAGCGAATCGCCTTCTCAACCCTCGCTCCGTCGCGGCTGGGCACGATTGCTTCGACGCTGGTCCGGTATTCTGAGGAGGTCGCGAAGCCGAACGAGAAGCGCTACGAGGAATTCCGGGATTCGAAACTCGAATCTTTGAAGTTCAACCTGCTCTCACCGGCGCCGATCTATCCCGAACTGGAGGAAGCGGTGCTTGCGGGGTGGCTTGAAGAAGGGCTGAAGACGCTCGGCGCCGGCGACCCGTTCATCAAAGCGGCGCTTGGCGGCTCGACTCCCGCGGCGGTGGTGAAGAACGCCGTGTCGGGCACGAAGCTCACGGACGCGGGCGCGCGCAAGGCCTTGCTGGAGGGCGGCGCTGCTGCGATTGCGAAATCGGATGATCCGCTGATCGTTCTGGCGCGAAACGTCGAGCCGGTGATCCGCGAGCTGCGAGCGTGGCATGAGACTCGGATTCAAAGCGTAGAGACGAGCGCCGGCCAGAAGCTCGCCGCCGCGCGCTTTGCGGTCTACGGCAAGACGGTTTATCCGGACGCGACGTTCAGCTTGCGGCTTGGGTACGGACGGGCGCTTGGGTACGAGCAGGGAACGACGCTGGTGCCGTTCAAGACGACGTTCTACGGTTTGTACGACCGCGCGGACAGCTTCAACGACAAGCCGCCGTTCAATCTGCCGAAGCGATGGAGAGAGGGACGCTTGTCGCTCGACCTGTCAACGCCGCTGAATTTCGTCTACACGTGCGACACGATCGGCGGAAACTCGGGCAGCCCGGTGATCAATCGCAACGCGGAGATCGTCGGGTTGAACTTCGACAGCAACATTCAAAAGCTGCCGAACCGCTACGCCTACATCGACGAGAGCGAAGGCAGCCGTGCGGTCGCGGTTCACAGCGCGGCAATCATCGAAGCGCTGAAGAAGCTCTACGGGGCAGAGAAGCTGGTAGGCGAGATCCTGGGTCGCTGAGACGTATGCGAGGTAGCGCAAGCCTGCCAACTTGCGAGAGAAGCTAGTCGAGGGGATCCAGCGTCGCTAATGATCCCTTAGCGTCAGAAATATCCCCGCCATCCCATAATCCGCTTGCATGTGGTATGAGAGTGCCGATATTGTGTGACAGGGTAGTATGGTACTAGGTCGTAGAGTAGGTAATGCAAACGGAAGCATTGAGCAAATCCCCCGACAGGCTCTTCAGCTTTTTCGAGACACCGACATTCATTAAGCAGATCGAACAGCGGGCATCGATGAAAGTGCTCTTTGCCATCGAAGACGACTTGTTGAAAAACCCTGAACGTGGAGATGTCATTCAGGGCACGCACGGGGCCCGGAAAGCCAGGATAGGCGATCCGGATTCGAAAAGAGGGAAGCGAGGAAGTTACAGGTACATATACGCGTACTTTCCCGGCTATCACCACCTAATCCTGTTGTACCTGTTCGCTAAGAATGACACCGCCGACTTATCGGCCCAGGTGAAGAAGCAACTGGCGCAGCTTGTGAGCCAGATAAAGGGAGCGATCAAATGAGCGGCCAGAAAAAAAGAAGGAAGCAGATTGCGCCTGCGCGCAAGTGCGTGACCAAACGCGAACGCATGATGACCGACAAAGAGTCCTCCGACCTGCTTGAATCAGCCGGCCAAGCGCTCGCGATGGTCCAAGGATCAAAACTCGTTGGCGGACGGATAAGCGTGCGCCAGGCGCCTACCGAACCGCGGCCACGAGACAAAAAAGATATAGTCGAGCTGCGAGAGCGACTCAACTTCTCTCAGGGAATGTTAGCCCGAGCGCTGAACGTCAGTCCCTCGACTGTTCAAGCTTGGGAGGCTGGGCGCCGAACTCCTAGCGATGCTGCCTTGAAGTTGCTGGCCATTGCGGAGAAGCACCCAGAGGACCTATTTGATTCAGTATAGATCGAGCCGACAAGCAGGACGGGCGACGGGCCTGAACTCGTGCGCTCTGGTCGTTTGCTTCCAGCATCGCTTGTGCTAAATTGAGGGTTGCCCAAACGACGTATATCCCAGGCGGAAGCATGCTCATGGCGGGCCGGGCTGCACACATCGAAGCTGTTTCGCTCCTCCGCACAATGCTCGGCGAAGGGGCCGAGTTCCGTACCGGGCAGTGGGACGCGATTGAGCGGGTCGCCGTGCTGCGTGGAAGGGCGCTTGTCGTCCAGCGAACCGGGTGGGGAAAGAGTCTCGTCTACTTCCTCGCCACGAAGCTCCTCCGCGAACAGGGCGCCGGGCCGACTCTGTTGATCAGTCCGCTGCTCGCTCTCATGCGAAATCAGATCGCGATGGCCGAACGAATCGGGATTCGCGCCCTAACGATCAACAGCGCGAACCGGGACGAGTGGGACGCCGCCGAAGCCGCTCTCGCAAGCGACCGTTGCGACGTGTTGCTGATCTCCCCCGAACTCCTCAGATCTCCCAAGTGAGGCTGGCATCAAAATCCAGATCGTATTTTCGCTGTAGAGCAAGCACAAAAGCGGGCTCCACCGACCGCAAGTAGCAAATCCAGCCCCTGAGACTGGCAGCGTGAACGGGTTCAAGCTCTTTGCGCTTTAGCTTCAGTACTAACGACTTCAGCATGCGCTTCTTGTGACGTCCTATTGAAATCCTTCGATCAGACGTCAGTACCAAGCCGGCAGCAAGTCTCCGTCGTTTGCGCGATGAAAATGCAGTTTTCTTTTCGTTGATTCTCAGAGTCGGAACGCCCCCCGCCTTAAGATACTCTCGCAGACCGTCGAGTATGTCCCGTAGTACGTTCGGGCGATTAGTGGAAAAGTAAAGATCATCTGCATATCGCGTGTATGTGACTTCCAGATCGTGCGCCCTTCGCGACCACGTTTCGTCAAACTCAAACATGATTGCATTCGATAATTGAGGAGATGTGGGGGCACCTATTGTTAGAGAGTCGCGTCTACACACGATTCTTCTTATGAAATAAATGTCCTGTTCCGTGATATTGATATTAGCCAACCTTCGTTGATTGGCTCTCAGCACCGCAACCACGTCGGATCCCGTCAAAGACGGAAAGAAATCCTGAAAATCGACTCGTAGTAGGTAGTTATTGGCTACGTGCATTTCAGCATTTCGTTTGATACTAGACCCTTTAGAGTATGCGGTGGCTACGGCGTGGACGGGCAGCCTGATCAGCACATATTGTAGCAGCCAGTTCTGTACAAGCTTCAACTCTCTTGCTGGATGATGGATCGTCCTCGTGCCACCGGTTCTCTTGGGAATTGTGTATTCCTTATATCGATGCGACGCGGTCTTGGCCAGTTTCAGTAGGAAGGAAACGGGCAAATCCAGCCGAGCAGCCGTTTGTTCTAGTATCATTGGGTAACTTCCGACAACGCGTCATACAACTCTTTCGAATACTTCTGATAAAAGTAGCCAATCTGTGCCGATACTTTGTCGACCTCGAGGTGCTCAATCTCGATGAGGTCAAGGCCAGCCACAACCTTGAAATACTCACCTTTTCTCTGAATGAACCTCGCAGCGAGCAGAATCCTAAGTAGATGCGTTAGCTCCGCATATGGAGGATTACCACCAAAGCAAGCCTTGAGAGCATGCCGTAAGGTCTTGAGGTCGGCCAACCTTAGAAGCCTCAGGATCTCGAATACGACCAGTAGTTTTTGCTTGAAGTTGAACTGTCCAAATCTTTGATATGGCAGCCGTTCGCGGTGTCCGGGCCCTTTCACACGCTCTTTCAGCCGCTGCCCGATAGGAGAGAAATCGGCTGATTGTTGCCTGTTGATTAGAACCGTCGGTTTCAGAAACGAAATGCTGCTAATGGCATCGATGGGACCAAGATTCAGAAAAGAATCCTCGGCCTGAAGATCAAACGGGTTTACCACCAGCGTCTTCTCGCCGATGATCTTCGAGTTAGCGAAGAAGCCGGTCTCAGCAAAAGAGCCTGCACTCTCGGGGAAGATTAGGACGCAGTCCGCAACGTCGGCGATAACTGATTCGAACTTCGCAAGATTTACGAAGTGCCGTCCCTCTCCAGCGAAATTGTCCTTAAGAGCCTCTTCAGCTATTAGACAAATGAATTCCGGAAGGTGATCTTCGGCCCATTCAATAAACTGCTTTCGAAGGGAAGTCTCTCCGTCTCCTAGCCTCCCCCCACAAACAAAGATGATAAAGCGGTGCCTGCGTTGGTAGACCGGCTTTTCCTTGAAGATTGTGCGCAGGGATGCTAACAGCTGTCGCCCAGCGAGATTTGAGAACAAGTGGGCCATATCTGAGCGTCTTACTCGAGCGTGGGCGGAGAGCAAATCCGTCCGCCCAACGGGCGGCGAGCGAAGCGAGCGAAGACGGGTTTGTCTCCGCCCTTAGAATGCCGCCCAATGCAGTCCAGCCTGGCTAAGCACCCGGCGTTAGAGTTTTGTCGCGGACTTCACGAAAAACCCAGCTAAGACGCGAACTGATGGTAATAGCGTGTCCAATCCGCGTCAAACAAAAAACGTAGCACAACACGGTTCACGACGAGCTTTCCGAACTTCTGGACAACCGTACGACTGTCTGGGAAACGATCTTCCCTCCGCTCCCCGCTAAAAGCGTTGCACTCCAGCTACGCTGCCCGAAAGCAATGGCCGCAGCGGAGCTGCCAACAAGCCCTTACGAGGGGTGGACCGCGTGATCTCGCCACGCGAGGAAGGTGGCAATTGAGGCGCGTGGATGACCGCCATTCCCTCGCGGCGCCATCCGCGGCTGGTATATGATCTCGCCGAGCGGTTGGCCGCCGCGCTCGAGTTGCCGTTCGCGGCGGTGCTCGCTCGCGCGACTGATGCGCCGGAGCAGAAACTGATGGCTAACAGCGCGATGCAAGCCCGCAACGTCAACGGAACTCTGATCGTCAGCGGCAACGTCCAAGCCGGCCCCGTGCTGCTGATTGACGACATTATCGACTCCGGCTGGACCTTGACGCTCGCCGGGTGGATGTTGCGAACGCATGGCAGCGGCGACGTCTTTCCGTTCACTCTCGCGCGCGCCAGCGCGCGAAACGCTTGAGGATTAACCGTGACCCCTGACTCACAAGCCATCCTGCTTCTCTGCTCTCATCTGGGCCTGCCGCCTGAGCGCGAGCCTGCGCCGCTCACGCTGCGGGAGTGGAACCCGATGGCGCAGAGACTCGCGGCATCGTCGGATACACCGGGTGCGTTGCTCGGACTTGGCGCCGAGGATATTCGCAAGGCGTTGGATATTTCTGAACAAGACGCTCGGCGACTGGCTCGACTGCTAGATCGCGGAGGCGCGCTGGCGATCGAGCTCGAGCGATTGGAATCGCTTGGCATCTGGGCGATGACTCGCGCCGATGAGCGATATCCCGCGCGCTTCAGGGAACGCCTGAAGGACTCAGCCCCGGCGGTGTTGTTCGGATCGGGTGACGCGCGGCTTCTTGGCAAGCGGGGGCTCGCGGTTGTCGGGTCGCGAAACGTCGACGAAGCCGGTCGGCAGTTCGCGGAGTTCATCGGCAACGCGTGCGCCGAATCGGGTCTTGTAGTTTATTCGGGCGGCGCGCGCGGCGTGGATGCGATGACGATGGGCGCGGCATTCGAGGCGGGAGGCTCGGTCGTCGGCGTGCTGGCGGACAGCCTCGAACGCGCGGTGCGAACGCCGGGTGCGAGAACGGCGCTGGCTTCGGGCAGTCTGGCGATGACCACACCGTACTCGCCGAGCGCGGGCTTCACGGTTGGGATGGCGATGGGTCGCAACAAGCTGATATACGCGCTGGCGGACTGGGCGCTGGTCATCGCGTGCGACGCGGAGAAGGGCGGCACCTGGAGCGGCGCTTCTGAAGCTCTCAAGTCGCGGTGGGTGCCGGTCTTCGCGCTAGATGGGGAGGACGTCCCCGAAGGTAATCGGCTATTGATCAACAAGGGCGCGCAACCATTTCCAAACCGTTTTCCCGATTCGCCGTCGACGCTAGCGCACTGGCTAGAGGCCAATTCCGCGAGCGGCGATAAACCCGAAGCCGCACAGTTCACGTTGTTCTAGGAGTCTGTCGGAATAATCCTTCGTAGCAACGAATTCATTCGTTTCCACATTGGCGAGAGGCGCAGATTCTCAGCAATCAGAACGAATGAATTTGTTACTACGAAGAAGCTTCTCGTTATTCCGACAGGCTCCTAGGGCTGAACGAAGATCAGAGTGGGGGCGCGCCCCCAGACTGTTATCGGGCCGGTGACGATACGCCACGAGGAATCACTAGCGTGTCTGCGTCGCGGCGAGGTACATTCTATTTGACTACGGTGGTATTATGGACAACGTTATCGCAGAGATTCACAAGAGATGAGAGGGGCGTCAAATCGGAATGAACAAGAACCTCACCTTGATCTATTGGAAGGGCGACAAGTTTTGGTTGGGCAAGCTCCTCGAACATCCCGAGATCATGTCGCAAGGAGAAACGCTGGAAGAGCTTGAAGAGAACGTCAAGGACGCTTATCTCCTGACCGTGATGGATGAAGTTCCAGCCGAGTATGAGACCAAACAAATCGCCATATGAAGCGCAGCGAGTTGATTCGCGAGCTTGTAGCCGCTGGTTGTGTCTTGCACAGGCAGGCGCAAAACATGATGTCTACCTCTTTAAGCGGCATGTGACTCACCGTTTCAGCAAACACGCCTTCATTCCAAACCACCGCGACAAGCGATGCCGGTTCCTCGCCACGATCCGATACCCGATGATCTCCAGCAGTAGAAGAACCGGCACCGCGTAGATCAGCACGACCACGGCGGCCCAGAGCGGTTGGTGAAACAGAAAGTAATTCAGCCCGAACGCGCCGCCCCAGGCCCGGCCCTTCCGCGTGATGACGTAGAGCCGCTTCGTGCACTTCGCATACGTCACTCGAAATCGCATCAGTTCTTCTTCCGGGAAGCGCTGATAGGGCTCGACGACGAAGCGCCGGCCTTTGTCCATCCGCTTCGCCACGTCCGACAAATAAGTGCAGATGCCGCAGTCGCCGTCGAAGAGCAGGTAGTCGCTTGCGCCGGTCTCGATCACAGCCTTACTCCTTTGCGGACGGTGATGGCCGAACCTTCAGCGAGAAACGCAGAAGCCGGCTTCGATGAAAGAGGCTCGACGAAACGGTCGCCGTAGACCTCGCCGACATCGCACTCGAGCACTGCTTCGCTCGTCTGCCACACGCGCCACGGCGGATGCTCGACTTGATACTCGACCGTTCTGCCGTCGCGCTGCCTTGCGTAGCCCCAGTAGTGTTCGGTGATGAATTCCTCCTGCGATCCGGGCCGCAGAGCAGCCGAGCCGCCGGAGGTTTTCAGGCGCAGCCTATTCCACCGGCCGCCGGTCCGCCAGCCGTACTCGACCTCGCCGCTTGCGTCGGTTGCGTCGGCGATATCGACCCGATGGCTCATCGGCATCGCAACGTAGTTCTCGCTGTAGACAGTGCGCGCAACGGCGGCGATCATGCTGCGAGGAACGATCTCCTTGACGAAGACGACTCCGCGCCGCAGTTCTTTGCCCACCTCGCGGCGCACGTAGAAGCGCAGATTCACTTCTTCGAAGTCGCGATGAAACGGGACGGGCACTCCCAGCACACGCGTGTTCAAGAAGAGAAAGCCGACGATGCTGATGAAGGTCTTGCCGTGCCACGAGTCGAGATCCGTGCCCGCCGGCACTCGCGCGAGGAGCAACGCCGGGTCGATCTCGTAGTTGAGCATCGCAAGGTATCGCCACTCGGCGGTGAGGAACTTCCGCGGTTTGTTCACGACGCCATTGAACCAGAGCGCGGTACAAGCCGGCCAGCCCGGAACCGGAAGGAAGGGGTTTAGCCCGATTGGGGTTTGATCCACCTCGCCGGTTCCCACTGCCTTTGTAGTAGCCCGCCTTCCGGTGATACGCTGCGAGTCTGGCCGGCGGTGGAAATCGAGGAACCGGCCCTTTGCTTGGCGCGTTCTAATTGCTTGCTGTCGTCATCGATGATCCATCTTTAAAGGAGCCCACCAATATGATCAGACCGATCCTGACGATTCTATTCCTGCTATCGGCGGCCGCGGTTTGCGCAGCTCAAACCGAGGGTCCGCTGTTGGCGCAGAAGCCAACGGTGAGCCGGACCCAGATCGCGTTCGTCTACGCCGGTGACTTGTGGACCGCGCCGCGCGAAGGCGGCGACGCTGAACGGCTGACCACGGGACCGGGAACCGAAACCGACCCGTACTTCTCTGGCGACGGCTCGATGATAGCCTTCACTGGCGAGTACGATGGCAACGTCGATGCTTACGTCGTCGCCGCGAAGGGTGGGGTGCCGCGTCGATTGACTCATCACCCCGGCCCCGACGTAGTGTGCGGCTGGACCCCGGATGGCAAACAGATTCTCTTCCGCTCGTATCGCAACAGCTACTCACGCTTCGGCCGTTTGTTCACCATTGCGGCCGACGGCGGATTCCCGATGGAGCTTCCTTTACCGATGGCCGAAGAAGGATCGTTCTCGCCCGACGGCTCGCGCATCGCGTACTTGCCGCTCGCTCGCGCGTTTCAAGCGTGGAAGCGGTATCGCGGCGGCCGCACGACGAAAATATGGCTGGCGAACCTTTCGGACTCTCGCGTCGAAGAAATCCCGCGCACGAATTCGAACGACTTCAATCCGATGTGGATCGAAGGCAGAGTCTACTTTCTGTCGGACCGCAACGGCGCGGCGACGCTCTTCAGCTACGACCCCGCGTCGAAGAAAGTAACTCAGGTGATTCGCAACGACGGACTCGACATCAAATCCGCGTCGGCTGGTCCGGGCGCGATCGCCTACGAGCAATTCGGTTCGCTTCATTTGTTCGACCTCAAATCGGGCAAGGAAAAGAAACTCGACGTTCGAGTGGCCGGCGACGTCGCAACCGTGCGGCCGCGCTTCGAGAAGGTCGCAAGCCGCATCGGCAACGCGGGACTCCCCCCGGCCGGCGCGAGGGCGGTCTTCGAGGCGCGCGGCGAGATACTCTCCGTCCCCGCTGAAAAAGGGAACGCCCGCAATCTGACCAGCACACCCGGAGTGATGGAGCGAGACCCCGCGTGGTCGCCTGACGGCAAGTGGATCGCCTACTTCTCCGATGAATCCGGCGAATACGAGCTGCACCTGCGCGATCAGAGCGGGATGGGCGACGTGCGCAAGATCAAGCTCGGCGACGCGCCCTCGTATTACTACTCGCCGGTCTGGTCGCCCGACGGCAAGAAGATCGCCTACACCGACAAACGGCTCACGCTCTGGTACGTCGATCTGGAAAAAGGCGCGTCTACGAAGGTGGACACTACTACTTATGAGAATCCCTGGCGAGTCTTCGATCAGTCGTGGTCGCCCGACAGCCGCTGGATCACCTATACGAAGCAGCTCAGGAATCGATTGAACGCCGTCTTTGTTTACTCGCTCGAAACCGGCACGGCCACTCAGGTCACCGATGGCCTTAGCGACTCGCGATTCGCGTGCTTTGACAAGAACGGCAAGTACATCTACTTCACGGCGAGCACCGACATCGGCCCGACCACCGGGTGGCTGGATATGTCGAGCTTCAGTCATCCGGTGACCCGAAGCGTCTACGTCGTCGTCTTGCGTAAGGACTTGCCCTCTCCCCTCGCGCCCGAAAGCGACGAAGAGAAAGTGGAAGGCGACGCGGGGACGGGGCGACGCGGCGACGCGGCGACCGAGGCGAAGCCCGCGGATAAACCGGCAGAGAATCCTGACGCCGCGAAGCCTGCTGCAAACGCTCAGGCTCCGGGCAAGCCCGCTGCGGCGCCGGTCACGATTGACTTCGAGAACATCGGGCAGCGCATCCTCGCGCTTCCCATACCGGCTCGAAACTACATCGGCATCAGTCAAGGGAAAGCCGGAACGTTCTTCATCGGCGAACTCCCGGCTCAACTCGGACCCGGTCCGACGGGAATCACGATCAGCAAGTTCGATGTCGAAAAGCGCAAGCTCGACAAAGTGATCGACGCGGTCAGCGCGTTCGACGTCTCCGCTAACGGCGAGAAGATGCTTCTCCGTCAGGGCGAGCGCTGGTTCATCGCCGCTACTGCCCAGCCGGTCAGGCCGGGCGAAGGCGCGATCAAGGTCGAGGAGATGGAAGTCAGCGTCGACCCGATCGCGGAGTGGAAGCAAATGTACCGCGAAGTATGGCGCATCGAGCGCGATTTCTTCTACGACCCGACTCATCACGGGCTGGACTTGAAAGCCGCTGAGAAGAAGTACGAGCCGTATCTCGGTTCGATCGCTCACCGCTCCGATCTCAACTACCTGTTCGGCGAGATGCTCGGCGAGCTGTCGGTAGGCCACTTGTACGTAGGCGGGGGCGACGTGCCCGACGTCAAACGCGTGCCGGGCGGATTGCTGGGCGCCGACTACAAGATCGAAAACGGGCGCTATCGTTTTGCGCGCGTCTACAACGGCGAGAACTGGAACCCGCAACTGCGCGCGCCGCTGACTCAGCCGGGAGTGAACGTCGCGGCGAGCGGCTACCTGCTGGCGGTGAACGGCCGCGAGTTGCGCGCGTCGGACAACCTGTACAGCTACTTTCAAGCGACGGCCGGCAAATCGGTGGTGATCCGCGTCGGCCCGGACCCAGACGGGAGCGGCTCGCGAGAAGTGACGGTCGTGCCGGTCGGCAGTGAAACAGGCCTGAGGAACCTCGCGTGGATCGAAGACAACCGGCGCAAGGTTGATCAACTGAGCGGCGGCAAGCTGGCTTATGTGTACCTGCCCGACACGGCGGGTGGCGGCTACATGAACTTCAACCGCTACTACTTCGCGCAGATCGACAAGCAGGGCGCGGTGATCGACGAGCGGTTCAACGGGGGCGGAACTGCGGCCGACTACATCATCGATTACATGCGGCGTCCGCTGATGAACTACTGGGCGACGCGCGAGGGCGAGGACTTCACGACGCCGGTCGGGTCGATCTTCGGGCCGAAGGCGATGATCATCAACGAGTACGCGGGCTCGGGCGGCGACGCGATGCCGTGGTACTTTCGCAAGGCGGGCGTCGGCCAGCTTGTGGGCAAGCGCACGTGGGGCGGGCTGGTCGGGATTTATGACTATCCGCCGCTGATGGATGGAGGCGGAGTGACGGCGCCGCGCGTGGCCTTCTGGAACCCGAACGGGACGTGGGACGTCGAGAACAAGGGCGTCGCGCCTGATGTCGAAGTCGATATGGACCCGCAAGCGTGGCGCGCCGGCCGGGATCCCCAACTCGAGAAAGCTGTCGAGGTGGTGATGGAAGCGTTGAAGAAGAACCCGCCGCCGAAGCACCAGAAGCCGGCGTATCCGAACTACCACAATGGGGGGAGCCGGGACGCGGGAGCAAAGGGCGGCGAATCGCTGAAGACCGGCAGACAGAATTAAGCTCGGACACCGCCGCGGTCGGCAGACGCGAGCACCCGGAGATTCTCCGGGCGCTCGCGACCTAAGGCGGGTTAGGCGGGTTACTTCGGTTTGGAGATTTCTTAGCTTATATGTAGAGTGCCGCAGTCGTGTGGGGCCGAAGTCGATTGCACCGCCAAACATCAGGAGAGTCACAGGTTGGGAAGAGGG
>Ga0209640_10001575_pt1 | contig 19417 bp, 15 predicted proteins | sample RifCSP10_1_FD_184018 | JGI IMG/M metagenome (GOLD analysis project Ga0209640, IMG submission 184018) | Soil microbial communities from Rifle, Colorado - Rifle CSP2_sed 10_1 (SPAdes) (version 2) | ecosystem: Environmental > Terrestrial > Deep subsurface > Rock core/Sediment | place: Rifle...
GTCGGCCATGACGTTGCGGATCGTCGCCGAGCTGAGATTGAGGCCCGACTCGCGCGACAAGGTGCGTGAGCCCACCGGCTGACCGTCGCGGATATAGCTCTCGATCAGCACCTTGAGCAGGCGCTGCGCGCGCTCGGTCAGAATCTCATCCGCGGTATCCATCGGCATTCTGGGTCAAGACCCTGTAATGTCAGGGTATTCAGCGTGTACTTCAAGGTCGATAACTAACAATGGGCCTGCCGCGAAGTCAAGACGGCGGACGAAGTCCGCCACCGTGGTTGGCCGGCTGACGGAACGCATGCTAAAAGAATTGAGAACACGTTCACCATGAGCAATCCCTTCAGAGCCTGCGCACTCATCGGCCGGCATAGCGATCCGCGTGTCGCCGACTCGATGCTGACTCTCGCGCGCCATCTTGCCGCACGCGGGGTCACGGTGCTCGTCGATCGCGAGGTAAAGCTCGATTTCGGCGCCACGCGCGTCACCGCCATCGAGAATCGAGGGATTGGCCAGCGCGCCAACCTCGTCATCGCCATCGGCGGCGACGGCACGATGCTGTACGCCGCCCGGCTGGTCGCCACAAGCAACGTGCCGCTGCTCGGGATCAACCGTGGCCGCCTCGGATTCCTCACCGACGTCTCTCCGGAAGACATGCTCGAGCGGCTCGACGATATCTTCGATGGTCGTTATTCCGAGGACCGCCGTACTCTGCTCGAGGCCAGACTGCAGCCACAGCATGGCGCCGAAGCAGCGCTGACTGCGCTCAATGACGTGGTGATTCAGAAGTGGGAAACCGGGCGCATGCTCGATTTCGAGACCTGGATCGACGGCCGGTACCTCAACACGCACGGCAGCGATGGGCTGATCGTGGCGACCGCAACCGGCTCAACGGCCTACGCGCTCTCCTGCGGCGGGCCGATCATCCAGCCCGATCTCGACGTCCTGGTCATGGTGCCCATCTCGCCACACACGCTGAGCGACCGTCCCATCGTCGTGCCGAGCGGTTCCAGCATCGAGATCCGGTTGGTTGAGAGACCGGACACGCGAGCGCAGGTCATGTGCGACGGTGCCGTGCTGGGCGAACTGCAAGCGACTGATCGGCTGTCGGTTGGTCCGTCGAAGCACCGCATCACGCTGCTACATCCGCCCGGATACGACTATTACCGATTGCTGCGCTCGAAACTGCACTGGGGCCGGGGCGCATTCGACGGCCCGCTCGGTGCCGGTCCACGCCCCCGTGAGCGCTGACACTTGCTCACGTATCTGCGAATCCGCGATTTCGCCATCATCGACGAGCTCGAACTCGATCTCGGAGCCGGGCTGACCGCGCTCACTGGCGAGACCGGCGCAGGCAAATCAATCGTCGTCGATGCACTGGCGCTTGCGGCCGGTGGCCGTGCAAGCAGCGATGTCGTTCGCCACGGCGCCGAACGCGCGGAAGTCGCTGCGACCTTTGATCTCGCCGGATCCGCACCCATCCGCCGCTGGCTGGAGTCCCAGGCGATCGACTGCGAGGGTGAATGCATCCTGCGCCGCGTGATCTCGCGTGACGCGCGGTCGCGCGCGTTCATCAATGGCCAGCCGGTACCGCTGCAGACGCTGCGGGAGCTCGGCGAGCAACTCGTCGACATTCACGGCCAGCAGGAATTCCTGTCACTGACGCGCCCGGCGGCGCAACTGACGCTGGTCGACTCACACGGAAAGCATGAGTCGCTCGTACAGCAGGCCCGCGACGCCCACGAGCGCTGGCGCGCTTTGCGCGATGAACACGCCGAGCTCGAAGCGGCAGGACGCGATCGGGACGCACGACTCGAACTGTTGCGCTACCAGGTGCGGGAGCTGGAAGCGCTGGCGCTCAAGCCCGCCGAGCTGCCAGAGCTCAACGCCGAGCAACGGCGCCACGCCAATAGCGGCCGGCTCGTCGACGGTGCGCGCCAGGCACTCGATCTGGTCTACGAGAACGATTCTTTCAGCGCACACCAGGCGGTGGGGCGCGCACTCACGGCGCTACGCGGCATCACTGCGCTCGATCCGCGACTCTCGGACACCGAGAAACTGCTGGAAGAGGCGCGCATCGGTCTGCGTGAATCCGTGGATTCGTTGCGCCGGTATCTCGATGCGATGGAAGTCGACCCTGAGCGCCAGGACTGGGTCGAGCGCCGCGTGGCCACCATCGAAGAGCTGGCACGCAAGCATCGGCTGCCCGCCGAGGAATTGCCGATTCATCTCGAGCGATTGACCACCGAGCTTGCCCGACTCGAGTCCCATGAATCGACGCTGGAATCGATCCGGCAGAGACTGTCCACCGCACGCTCGGACTACGCGCTGTCCGCCGGCAAACTGTCTGCGGCGAGAACGAGTGCCGCCGGCGCGCTGACGCGCGATGTGTCGCGGCTGATGCAGACCCTCGGCATGACCGGCGGGCGATTTCAGGCGGCCATCACCAGCGACGCGGCTGGGGAACCGGGACCTGCCGGTGTCGACGCTGCAGAGTTCCTCGTGAGTGCCAATCCCGGACAACCACTCAAACCCCTCGTTCGAGTCGCTTCCGGCGGTGAGCTCTCGCGCATCAGTCTCGCGATCCAGGTCGCTGCGCTCGGAAAGGCCATTACGCCTTGCGTCGTGTTCGATGAGGTCGATGCCGGCGTGGGTGGCGCCGTCGCCGAAATCGTCGGCCGGCAGCTCAGCGCCCTCGGTGAACGCGCACAGGTGCTGTGCGTCACCCACCTTCCGCAGGTCGCGAGTCAGGCCGACCAGCACGTCCGTGTCGCCAAGCTCACGGACGGACGCAGTACACGCACGGTGCTGAACGAGTTGCGGGGAACGGAACGCGTCGAGGAGCTGGCGCGCATGCTCGGCGGTGTCGAGATCACGCAGAAGGCGCGCGATCATGCTCGCGATATGCTCAGGCGCGGCACCGGCGGCACGCGCGCGCGTCCGGGGAGCTGATCCGTCGGACGTGACGTCGAGGCCTTCTCGTCTCGACTGATCCCCATCGACCCGTCCTTCTTGATTGCATCCACGCTTCGATAGCGTCTCCCGCGTATTTCAGCGCTGGATACCACGATGCGAGTCGTTGCGTGTGGGTAGATGGGGATCAGTCGAGACGAGAAGGCCTCGCGAAAGAAGCCTGCCGTCGGCGCGTCAGCGAGCTTTGCGGCTCGGACACCCGGGTTTGCGACAGCGGCCGTACAAGATGAGCGAATGGTCGTTGATGTCGAAACCCATGCGCTTGGCTACGGCCGTCTGACGTTCTTCGATGCCGCTATCGAGAAACTCTTCGACGCGGCCGCAGTCGAGACAGACGATATGATCGTGATGCGCGCCCTGGTTGAGCTCGAACACCGCCATTCCGTTCTCGAAATGATGGCGCGTGACGAGTCCCGCCGCTTCGAACTGCGTGAGCACCCGGTACACGGTTGCGAGCCCGATGTCCTCGTTCGATTCGATCAGGATCTTGTAGATGTCCTCCGCGCTGAGATGGCGCGGCGATCCGTGCTCGAGGATCTCCAGGATCTTGAGCCGCGGGAGCGTGACCTTGAGGCCCGCCTTGCGCAGGTCCTTGCCTTCCAACAGAAAGCCTCCACCAGACGGCTGTCGTAACCGCGTGAATTCGCTATGATGCGCGCCCATTATCCTCCAGCGCCCGCTTGGGCTCCAGCAACGCGCATGCCCCATCGTGTTTCCCGTCGCGGTCCCGCAGCCTTGTTGCGGCCGATTGCTGCGGCGCTGGGCGTTCTGCTCGTTCTCGGCGCCGGTGGCTGCGTCTATCGCATCAATATTCAGCAAGGCAACTATCTGGAGCCCGCGGCGCTCGAGCAACTGAGCGTCGGCATGACGCGCAGCCAGGTTCGCTACCTGCTCGGGACACCGATGTTGCCCGACGCTTTCGACCGCGATCGCTGGGATTACGTCTTCTATTTCAGGCGTGGCCGCCTGCGCGACCCCGAACAGCGCCGTGTCACGGTGATCTTCGAAGACGACAAGGTCGCGCGCATCGAGCGTCCCGGCGTGACGCCCAGCCAGCTCGCCACGGTCGATCCGGCGAAGTAATCGATCGCCTGCTGCTCGCCGTCAGCGGCGCGCAGCCTGTGACTTGACGCGGGCCCGCCGGGCAACGCGCGGATCCGCCTTCAGCGGCCGGTAGACCTCCACACGATCGCCGTCACGCACCGCGTAGTCCGCAGGTACCGCCTTGCCGTACACGCCCAGCAGCACCGCTGCGGGATCGATTTCCGTGCAGGTCTCGAGCAGGCGCGACGCCAACAATGCATCACGAGCCGTCGCGCCCTCCGGCAATTCGACCTCGATGACGAATTGCCGATCGGGACGTGCGTAGGCGACTTCACACCTGGGCATTGCCCGCTCGGCCGTACAGCGCCCGCGCGCGTGAGACGAACGCATCCACCAGCGAGTTGCAGGTGTGCTCGAAGACCGGCTCGAGCAGCCAGGCGTTCAGAGAGCTGGCAAACGCGAATGCGAGCGTGAGGCTGACGCGCGAGCCCTTGTCGCCGATGACCGTGAAGCGCCACTCGCCCTCGAGCGTACGAAAGGGTCCTTCGACGAGATCGAGCACAATGACGCCCGGCGGCTCGAGGCGGTTTCGGGTGATGAAACGCGCATGCAATGGACCCTTATGGACCTGCAACCGAGCGATGACCTCGCGCTCGGAGCGCTCGAGCACTTCGGCTGTCCGGCACCACGGCAGAAACTTCGGGTAGCTCGGGACGTCATCCACGAGCGCGAACATCTGCGCCGGCAGGTAGGGGACGAGCGCATCGCGCGAGATCCGCCTCACGCCTTCCTCCCGACCGCTCCTGCATCGCTCATGGCTCGACCCGCAACTCAGAATGCCCGGCCGCTACAATAGTGGCCTTCGCTTTCCGATGCACCGCCTCGCCATGCCCGCCGACAAGGACAAGCCCAGCCCGACCATCGCCGAGAATCGCAAGGCGCGCCATGACTATTTCATCGAGGATCGCTACGAGGCCGGGCTTGCGCTCGAGGGGTGGGAAGTCAAGAGCCTGCGGGCCGGGCGCGCGCAACTGAAGGAAGCGTATGTCTACCTGCGCAATGGCGAAGCGTGGCTGTTCGGCGCTCATTTCTCGCCGCTGACGTCGGCCTCGACACACGTGCAGGCGGACCCGACACGCACGCGCAAGCTGTTGCTCCATCGGCACCAGATCGACCAGCTGATCGGCGCGGTGGAGCGGCGCGGGTACACGATCGTGCCGCTCAACCTGCACTGGAAGGCCGGCCGCGCCAAGCTCGAGATCGGGCTCGCAAAAGGCAAGAAGCAGCACGACAAACGCGCCACCGACAAGGCGCGCGACTGGGAACGCGAAAAGCAGCGAGTTCTCAAACGTCGCTGAGCGCGCTTGTAACCCCCGAACTTGTCCCTACAATGAGCCGGGCAATTGGGGGCGATCGGCTTCGACGGGGGTCGCGAAACTCCAGGTGCATGCCGAGGTGCAGGTTTCCTCGTTAAACCGTCTGCAAAACTTTAGTTGCCAACGAAGACAACTACGCTCTGGCGGCTTAACCCCGCCTAACCTCTGACTGGTATGTGCTTGTGCATCCAAATCAGGGGACGCGCTCACAAGCTCGCGGATCCGGTGTACTCAAGGCCGGCTCGCTAAACGAAACTTGAGCTGGTCGCACGTCTTCCCTGCCCTTCGGGTAGCGTGCGGCGAGAATAATCGAAGCGGCTAAGCATGTAGGTCCTGTAGCGTAGGGCTTTCGGACGCGGGTTCGATCAACTTGGGTCGCCTCCGCCCGCAAGGGCGGAGTGAACACGGGGCTCACATCGGCGAAGCCTGCCGGCGCTGGAAACAGTGGCAAGTGGTAACGCCGAGGGGTAGGAAGAGAGCCAATCTCATGCCTGCCCTGTAGAGACTCATAGGTCCGCTGATCCCTTTGGGGCTGAGCGGAAACTAGGATCCTGGGGCCGCTCTCCCCCTCTCCCGCTGGCGGGAGAGGGTCGGGGTGAGGGCTCTTGGATAACACGCCCCGCATCCGGCAGGGCCGGATGAAGGCATAGTCCAGCCCGTTTCGAAAGAAACGGAACGGCTGTCCCGCCGCCTCCACCATGGCGCCCTCGGCTTAGCGGCCGAGGGCGCCACCTTTCGCCTACCAATCGCATCCGTGACCACGTTTGGGCATACGCCGCGGATCAAGCGGGCTGATGGGGTTGGCCGGTCACCTGCTCCGTAATCCGGATCGCCGTTTCGAGCGCCCGTAGACCGTCTTCGCCGGAAACGATTGGCGGCTTGCCCGTCGTAATGCAATCGAGAAACGACTCGATTTCCGCCTTCAGCGCATCACCCTGCTCGAAGCTGCGCTCCTCGATCTGCACCGGTAGCGCATCCGGCTTCATCTCGCCCCCGGTCTTGCGCACGATCGTCACGATCTTCTGCTGCAGATCAACCGACATGTACGCGTCGTCCTGAAAGATGCGCAGTTTTCTTTCAGTCTTGAGACTCACGCGACTCGCCGTCGTATTGGCGACGCAGCCGTTCGCAAAGCGGATGCGCGCGTTGGCGATATCCAGCTCGCCTGAGAAGACCGACGCACCGACGGCGTCGAGGCTGGCAATCGGCGCGTGCACGATGTCCTGGATGATGTCGATGTCGTGGATCATCAGATCGAGCACCACGTTGACGTCGGTACCGCGCTGCTTGAAGGGCGCCAGCCGATGCGACTCGATGAACCGCGGCACGGTCAGAACGCCATCAAGCGCCAGGATGCCGGCATTGAAGCGCTCCAGATGTCCCACCTGCAGCACGCGCCGCGCGCGTGCGGCGATTTCGATCAGGCGGCGGGCATCTTCCACCGTGGTCGTGATTGGTTTCTCGACCAGGACGTGCGCGCCCGACTCGAGAAAAGCGCTGGCGATCTCGAAATGCTGTGGCGTCGGCGTGGCAATGCTCACCGCATCGACGCGCCCCAGAAGGTCACGATAGTCGGCAACTGCGCGCACGCCGAGCTCAGCAGCGAGGTGCTCGCGATTCTCCGCCGAGATGTCGACCACGGCAGCCAGTTGGGAGCGCTCGAGCGCCGCGTACTTCTGTGCGTGGAATCGCCCGAGGTAGCCGACGCCGATAACCGCGGTTCGCATATCGAGATTATAGGAGACTCTTGCTCGTTGCCGGAGCGGCCCGCGACAATGCGCTTCATGGACTCACATAAACGAGATCGCTGGTGAATCAGCCCCAGCCTGCCGACACCGCCGCAATTCCGGCCGCGAGGCGCGAATCGTTTCTGCAGAAGCATCCGCGGCTGCGCCGCGAGCTCTATGTTCTCGGGGCTGCGCTCGCGACGGGCCTCATCGTGATGCCGACGTGCATGTATGTCGTCGGCACGCTGACGCTGGGTCCCTACTCATCCGGCGGCTGGGTGACGCTGTTTGCCGACCTCTTCAAGGGTCTGTTCCGCGGCTGGTGGCCGGCGTGGAGCGTAGTCCTCGGTCCCTACGCGCTCATCGCCTTCCTGCGCGGCACTCGCCTCGTGTATCGCAAGTTTCTGCGCACCCCCGAATCGACCTGAACCTCTAACGCGCGTCATCGCTCGCATCGCGCGTGGCTCGGAACTCGTTGTCGCCAAGCCAGTTGGGCCAGCCCTTTTCGCGGCTCACTCGATGGCCCACGGCGAAAAAGAGCTCCAGATCCTGCATTGAGCCACCGAAGTCCATGCTGGCGTGGTACTCATCGCCAGGCTTGTGATAGCGCTGGGCGATGAAATCGTCCTGCTGCTGTTTGCCCCACTCGGCGCCGTGCTCCCGATCATCGATGCCGAGCTTGGTGTAGAGCGCCGGCACACCCTTCTTCGCGAAGTTGAACTGATCCGAGCGGTAGAAATACCCCTTTTCCGGCGTCGGCTCGGGTTTGAGCACGCGGTCCTGCGCCTCGGCGGCATCGCTGAGGTACTCCTCCAGCTCGGAGCTTCCGAACCCGATGACCGCCACGTCACGCGTCGGTCCGCCGGCAGACAGTGCGTCCATGTTGATCACCGCCGCCGTGCGTTCCAGTGGATAGATCGGATGGTCCGCGTAGTACGCCGAGCCCAGCAGGCCGGACTCCTCGGCGGTGACCGCGAGAAAAATGATCGACCGCTCGGGTTTCCGCTGTGTGTGGCTGAAGGTCTCCGCCAGGGTGATCAGCCCCGACACTCCGGTCGCATTGTCGATCGCGCCATTGAAAATCGTGTCGGCGGAAGTGGCCGATGAACGCCCGAGATGGTCCCAGTGCGCCATGTACAGCACGTATTCGTCGGGTCGCTTGTCGCCCGGCAATAGGCCGACCACGTTGGACGAGTTGGATCGCCGGATCGCATTATTCACCGCGACGCTGGCGCGGACGTGCAACGGTACCGCCTTGAAATCGCGCTTCACGGCCGCCGCTTTCAGCGCCGCCAGGTCGCGCCCCGCAAGCTTGAACACAGCCTCTGCGGTCTCGCCGCTGATCCAGCCCTCGATCGCTACTCTTCCGGCGTTACCGTCGGCGCTCACCTGGTCGAGCTGCGCCCCCGACCAGCTCGACATCACCACATCCCAGCCGTAGGCCGCCGGCTCCGTGTCATGGATGATCAGAGCACCCGCCGCGCCCTGGCGCGCCGCTTCCTCGTACTTGTAGGTCCAGCGGCCGTGGTAGGTCATCGCGCGCCCGGCGAAGAGCTCCGGATCCTGCGTGACGAAACCGGGGTCGTTGATGAGGATCACCGCGGTCTTGCCCTTGATATCGGCGGCCGCGTAGTCGTTCCAGTCGTACTCGGGGGCGACGATGCCGTAGCCCACGAACACCAGTTCGCTCTGCTCGATCGACGCGCTCGGCACGACCCGCTTGGTCCACACGACCGTATCGCCTGGATAAGCGAACTGCAGCTTGTCATCGCCCCTGGTCACTGTCAGCGCGATGTTCGGATCGGCCGTGATCTCGACGAGCGGGACGGATTGGTAGTAGGTCGCACCGTTACCCGGCTTGAGTCCGGCCGCCTCGAACTGCTGGCGGATGTAGCCGACGGTTTTTTCTTCGGCGCGAGTGGCCGGCTTGCGGCCCTCGAATTCGTCGGTTGACAGCGCCGCAAGATGCCTCCGGAAGGTGCTCTCATCCACGCGAACGGCGGCCGGCTCTTCGCCGCGCTGAGCCACACAGGCCACTACGAACAGCGACGTAGCAAACACCGTCGCAGCAGATCTCTTCATGTGTCTCCTCACTCGAATCGATCGAACTCCGACTCAGCTGGAGCGCGGCCAATAGAACCAGCCCACCAAGAGCAGTCCACCCCAAAGTCCGGCGAGCGCCACGCGTCGCCAGGATCGCTGGCGAAGATTCCCCAGGAATGCAGCCAGCGCCAAACCTGACAATACGGTAAACAGCGTCACGGCAGTCAGCAGCGGCCTGAATTCCTCCCGCAGCTGTGGCCGTTCGCCGCCCAGAATGAGGAAAACGATCAACACCATGCCGAGACCGAGCGCGATCGATACGCTCGAACCCATGATGATGCCGATCAGCACAGTCAGCGGCCGCATGTCGATAGGAGCACAACTCGAGGGGATTGCACTTGATTAGGGGATCGGGGGCTTCTAGCCTAGGCTTAAGAGTCTAGCAGGGAATTTTCGCATCCAAGACGCAGTCCAAGTCGCCAGCATGCAGCAATCAACCCGTCGTCGCCTCTTCGCGCTCCTGTTCACTCTGGTCCTTGCTCTAGGCATGGGCGGTTCGGCGCAGCCGCCGGCGCCCGCCGCGGCAGCAGTCGTTGCCGGTGCTGCTCCGGAGCTGGTTCCAACGGAGCGCCACCGCAACATCGCGAGACGCGTGTACGAGAACCTCGATCGGGCGCACTACTCGCAAGTGCCGCTCGACGATCGCCTGTCGTCTGAAGTTTTCGACCTTTACCTCGAGTCGCTCGATGGCGGGCGCAGTTACTTCCTGGCGAGCGACATCGCCGAGTTCGAGCGCCTGCGGCTGCGTCTCGACGAAAGCGTCAAGGTCGGTGCGGTGGAACCGGCGTTCGCGATCTTCGCGCGCTTTCGCGATCGCAATCGCGAGCGCATGAGTTACGCGGTCACCCTGCTCGACCAGGAACCGGATTACACCCTCGATGAAGCGTTCGACTTCGATCGGGAGAAGGCGCCGTGGCCCGCCAGCGCCGCCGAGATGGACGATCTGTGGCGCAAGCGGGTCAAGAACGATGGCTTGAGCCTGTTGCTGGCGGGCAAGACCTGGCCGGAAGCGGCCGACATTCTGCGCAAGCGCTACGAACGCGTGCTGAAGCGCATCGACCAGGTCTCCGCCGACGATGTGTTCGAGAACTTCATGAATGCGTACGCCCGCGCCTACGACCCGCATTCGAGCTATTTTTCACCGCGCAATTCGGAGGAATACCGGATTGCGATGAGCCTTTCCTACGAGGGCATCGGCGCCTCGCTGCAGCTGGTCGATGATTACGTCACGGTGCTCAGCATTCTTCCCGGGGGGCCCGCCGCGGCGAGTGATCAGCTGTCCGCCAACGACCGTATCATCGCCGTGGGCCAGGGACGCGAAGGCGCGTTGGCGGACGTCATCGGCTGGCGTCTCGACGACGTGGTGCAGCTGATCCGCGGGCCTGTCGGCTCGATCGTGCGCCTGCAGATTCTGCCTGCCGGGGCGGCACCGGGCACCACCGAGCGGACGATCGAATTCACGCGCAACAAGGTCACGCTCGAGGCGCAGGCTGCACGCAAGGAGATTCGCAAAGTGCAACGCGCCGGGCGCGAGCTGTCGGTCGGCGTGATCACCGTGCCGAGCTTTTACCAGGACTACAACGCGCGCGCCGCCGGCGAGCGCAACTATCGAAGCACCACGCGCGACGTGCGCCAGCTCATCAATGAGCTGAAGGCCGGTGGCATCGATGGCCTGATCGTGGATCTGCGCGGCAATGGCGGCGGCTCGCTGCCGGAGGCAACCGGTCTCACCGGTCTTTTCATCAATGGCGGCCCGGTGGTGCAACTGCGCGAGACGGGCGGTGCGGTCGAGGTGCTCGACGATCCCGAGCCCCAGGTCATCTATCACGGGCCGCTGCTCGTGCTGGTGGACCGGTTCAGCGCATCCGCTTCCGAGATCTTCGCCGCTGCGATCCAGGACTACGGCCGCGGGCTCGTCATCGGCCAGCAAACTTATGGCAAGGGCACGGTACAGAACCTGATCCCGCTGGATCGATTCGCGCTCGGCCCGCGCCCGGAATTCGGGCAACTCACCGTGACGATCGGCAAGTTCTACCGCGTAACCGGTGATAGCACGCAGAACCGGGGCGTTACCCCCGACATCTTCATGCCGTCGCTGATCAGTACCGAGGACGTGGGCGAAAGCTCGCGCCCGAGCGCCCTTCCGTGGGATCGCATCGAGGGCGTGGAATTCGACGATGAGGTCGGACTTGCGCCCGCAGTGACTCAGCTCGCCCGGACCCATGAGACGCGTGCCGCGAGCGATCCTGATTTCCGGAATCTGCTCGGCGACGTGGCCGCGTTCGATCAGCTGCGCAAGCAGACCACTGTTTCGCTGAATCTCAAGGTTCGCCAGCAGGAGCGCGATCGCCACGACCAGGATCGACTGAGCCGGGAGAATGAGCGCCGCGCCGCGCACGGCCAGAAGCCGCTCGCCACGCTGGAGGAGCTCGACGAGAGCGCGGCCGTGGACCCGGTGTTGAGCGAAGCCAGCGAGATCATGGCCGATATGACCGCCCTGCCCCAGATCGCCCAGATCTTCAAGGGCAGCTAAGCGGGACCCCGGCCATGGACTGGCTACTGTTATACTTGACTATAACACTAATCTACCGGTAGCATTCTCACGGCGGAATCGGTCCGAAACGGACCGGCCTCCGGGCGCGACCACAGAATCGGCCCGGGAAAGCTCGAGGGAGGCTCCATGCAATCCAAATCGATCCTGTTGGCTATTCTCGCCGCCTCGGTGACGTTGAGCGGCTGTGGCGATGAAGCGAACGGCAAGACGCACGAGGGGAAGGCCGACGATCCGGTGGCCATTCCGGTCGAGGTCAGCACTCCGCTGCGGGCCGAGATGCTCGCGATCTATACCGGCACGGCGGCACTCGAGGCCGATCGCGAAGCCTCAGTCGTCGCCAAAGTCAACGGTGAGGTTCGCGCCCTCCTGATCGAGGAAGGACAGCCGGTGCGTGCCGGGCAGTTGCTCGCCCGCCTGGACGGCGACCAGCTGCGGCTGGAGCGGGACCGCGCCCAGGCCACGCTGGCCAAGCTCGAACACGAATATCAACGCAACGTCGAACTGCACGAAAAAGGCCTGATGGCGCCCGGCGCGTTCGAGACCCTCAAATTCGAGGTCGCAGCACAGCGCGCCGCCTACGAACTCGCGAATCTGCAGCTGTCGTATACGGAAATCCGGGCGCCCATCGATGGCGTGTTGTCAGAGCGATTGATCAAGGTCGGCAACACCATCAAGCCGAACGACGTCCTGTTCCGGGTGACCGACCTCGAGCCGCTGCTCGCGTACGTCCACATCCCCGAGCGAGAGCTCGGACGCATGCAGCCCGGGCAGCCGGCCAGCATTCAGGTCGACGCCGTACCCGGGCAGGCCTTCATCGGCTCCGTGGCGCGACTGAGTCCGGTGGTCGATCCAGAGTCCGCAACGTTCAAGGCGACGATCGAGGTGGCGGATCCGACGGCTCGGTTGAAGCCCGGCATGTTTGCCCGTCTCGGGATCGTGTATGAGCGTCGCGACCAGGCGCTGCAGATTCCGCGAACCGCGATTGTGGACAACGAGGACGGGCCGACCGTATTCGTGGTCGAGGACAACAAGGCACAGCAACGCCCGATCCGCGTCGGTCTCGCCAATGCCGGATTCGTCGAGGTCACCGCAGGTCTGAAAGGCGCGGAACAGGTGGTCATCGTCGGCCAGAGCGGTCTTAAGAGCGGCAACGCGGTACGTGTGGTCCAGCTCGAAGCCGCGCCGTAAGCCGTCCCATGCGTCTCATCGATTTCGCCACGCGCCGGCGCGTCACCATCGTGATGTGCATGGTGGCGCTGTGCATGTTCGGCCTCGTGTCGCTGTCGCGCATGAAGGTCAACCTCCTGCCCGATCTCTCGTATCCCACGCTCACGGTCCGTACCGAGCTTACCGGCGCCGCGCCGCTCGAGATCGAGAATCTGATCACGCGCCCGGTCGAGGAAGCGGTCGGCATCATCCGCAACGTCCGCCAGGTGCGCTCGGTATCGCGCTCCGGCCAATCCGATGTGATCCTCGAGTTCCTGTGGGGCACCGACATGGACCTCGCGGGGATCGAGGTCCGCGAAAAGATCGACCTGCTGCAGCTGCCGCTCGAAGCTGAGCGGCCATTGCTGCTCCGGTTCGATCCATCGAGCGAACCGGTGATGCGGCTGGCATTGCTGGATACATCGAAGCCGAATGCGGCCGATCTCGGTGCCACGCCCGAGGAACGGCTCAAGTTCCTGAGACGCTTCGCGGAGGACCGGCTCAAGCCCGACCTCGAAGCCGTCGAGGGCTCCGCCGCCGTAAAGGTGAGCGGCGGCTACGAGGACGAGATCCAGGTATTCGTTGATCAGCAGAAGCTGGCGCAGCTCGGGCTCTCGATCGAGACGGTCGCCCGGCGCCTGCGCGCCGAAAACGTCAACCTGTCCGGCGGCCGGCTCGAACAAGGTACGCAGCGCTTTCTCGTGCGCACGTTGAACGAGTTCCAGACGGTGGATGAGATGGCAAACGCCATCATCGCGTCGGTCGATGCACAACCGGTCTATCTGCGCGACGTCGCAGCGGTGACGCGCGGCTACAAGGAGCGCGAAGCGGTCATCCGGGTCAATGGCCGCGAATCGATCGAGCTCGCCGTCTACAAGGAGGGTGACGCGAACACGGTGCAGCTTGCCGACGGCGTGCATGCGCGCATGGAGGCCCTGTCGAAGACGTTGCCGCGCGATACCGAATTCAAGGCGGTCTACGACCAGTCGACATTCATCGCCTCCGCCATAGGCGAGGTGCGCGATGCCGCGCTGTGGGGCGGGCTGCTGACGATCCTCGTGCTGTATTTCTTTCTGCGCGACGCCCGCGCAACATTCATCACGGCCATCGTGATTCCGGTGTCAGTCATCGGCACTTTCATGCTGATGTACAGCTCCGACGTGACCCTGAACATCATGTCGCTCGGTGGCATCGCGTTGTCGGTCGGCATGCTCGTCGACAACTCGGTCGTCATTCTCGAAAGCATCACGCGCAAGCGCGAAGCCGGGCTGGCGCCGGCCGAAGCGGCGCGCAGCGGTACCAGCGAGGTCGCGATGGCGGTCATTGCGTCGACGCTGACGTCGATCGCGGTGTTTTTCCCGATGGTGTTCATCAGCGGCGTCGCGGGCCAGCTGTTTCGCGACCAAGCCTTGACCGTTACCTACGGACAAGTGCTGTCACTGCTGGTCGGCCTCACGGTCGTCCCCATGCTGGTCGCCGGCCGGAGCTCCGCCGCAGCGGTCAATGGCGTCTCACAGCGGCCTTTGGGCCGTTTCTCGCGCGGGGTCACCCGGGTCACGTACTCGATGGCCCGCGGTACTGCTGCCATATCGCGCTTCTTCCGCTGGGCCCTGTCGCCCTTCGTGTGGGCGACCCAAACCGCGTACGGCAAGCTGGAGGAGCGCTACGTGCCCGTGCTCGACTGGGCGCTCGCTCACCGTGGCAGGGTGGTAGCCGCCGCCGTGGTGCTGTTCGCGCTCTCGATGGCGCTGGTGCCTCGACTTGGCACCGAACTGATCCCGCAGTTGTCACAAGGCGAATACGTCGTCGACCTGCGGCTGCCCCCGGGAACGCCGTTGGCGCAAACCGATCGCGTGGTCGAGAGCGCGCAGCGCGCCAGCCAGGAACTTGGAGGTGTCGCGCTCACCTACTCCGTCGCCGGCACCGGCAACCGCCTCGACGCCAACCCGGTCGATTCAGGAGAAAACACCGGCAAGCTCAGCGTCACGCTCGTGCCAGGATCCGGTCGAGCGGAGGAAGCGGCGTCGATGACCGCCCTGCGCGAGCGGCTAGACCAGATGGCGGGCGTGCAGTACCAGTTCAGTCGGCCCGCCCTGTTCAGCTTCAGCACTCCGCTCGAGGTCGTCATCGGCGGCTATGACCTCGATCGATTGCGCCTCGTGGCCGAGCAGGTTCGCCAGCGAATGGAGTCGGCGGGCACCTACACGGACATTCGCTCCACGGTCGAGATCGGCAATCCCGAGATCCAGATCGTCTTCGACCAGGATCGTGCCACGCGCCTCGGTCTAGCGGTGCGCGACATCGCCGACCGCGTCGTCACGAGCGTGCGCGGCGAGGTGGCCACGCGCTACCGTCTGCGTGACAAGCAGATCGACGTACTCGTGCGCAGTGTCGACGCGCGAGCGGCATCGATCGAGGAGATTCGCGCCCTCATCGTCAATCCCGGCAGCACCCACCCGGTGCCGCTGAGCGCGGTTGCGGCCGTGACCCTGGCGTCCGGACCCGCGGAGGTGCGTCGCATCGGCCAGGAGCGCGTCGCCGTGATTTCGGCGGGCTATCTCGGTCAGGACCTCGGCGCGACCATCGAGAACTTGCAGGGGATGCTCGGTGAAGTATCGCTGCCGCCCGGCACCAGCGCGTATCTTTCCGGACAGAGCGAAGAAATGCAGGCGAGCTTCCGCTCGCTGGGGTTCACGCTCGTGCTCGCGGTGCTCCTTGTCTATCTCGTGATGGCATCGCAGTTCGAGTCGCTCGTCCAGCCTTTCGTCATCCTTTTCACCATTCCCCTGGGGCTGATCGGCGTGGTCTGGGCGCTCTTCCTCACCGGCACGACGATCAACGTCGTGGCCCTCATCGGCCTGATCATGCTGGCCGGAATCGTCGTCAACAACGCGATCGTGCTGATCGATGCGGTCAACCAGGCGCGTGACCGCGGACTCGACCGTCGCCACGCCATCCTCGAAGCGGGCCGCGTGCGATTGCGCCCGATTCTCATCACGACGGTCAGCACCGTGCTCGGGCTGCTGCCGATGGCGCTCGGGTTCGGTGACGGCGCCGAGGTACGCACGCCAATGGCCATCACCGTGATCGGCGGAATCAGCGTCTCCACGCTGCTGACGCTCGTGGTCATTCCTGTCGTGTACTCACTGATGACGCGGGAGCACCCACGCGAAGCGCTGGCCACAGCGCCAGCGTTGCAGGCGAGTCGCCCATGATTCACACCAACGTCGCGTTGCGCCGGCCGGTCACCACCGTCATGGTGTTTCTCGCTCTCACCCTGATTGGCCTCATCGCAACGCGCCTGCTGCCGCTCGAGCAGTTTCCTGACATCGCCTTTCCGGGAATGCAGGTCACGATTCCCTATGCGGGCTCAACTCCCGAAGAGATCGAAGAGCTGATCACGCGCCCGATTGAAGAGGCGCTGTCGACGTTGAGCGGCATCAAGGAGCTGCGCTCGACCTCGCGTGAGAACGAGTCGGAGATCCAGGTCCAGTTCGACTGGGGCACCGACATCGACGCCGTGAGTTTCGAAGTGCGCACCAAGCTCGACTCGGTGCGCAGCCAGCTGCCGCAGGGCGCCGATCGAATGCTCATCTTCGCGGGCTCGTTCGGCGATCAACCGGTCATCAAGATCCGCATCGCGGCCAATCAGGACCTTTCCGACGCCTATGACGCGCTCGAGCGCCATCTGAAGCGACCGCTCGAGCGGCTCGACGGAGTTGCCCGTGTCGAGCTCGCGGGTGTCGAGCCGCGAGAGGTCCGCATCCTGGTCGATGCCGGCCGCGTGGCCGCTCACGGTGTGGACCTGCGCGCGTTACGCTCGCTGCTCGAGCGCAGCAACTTCTCGGTGAGCGCGGGCCAGATCACCGAGCGCGGCCAGCGCATGAACGTGCGCCCCATCGGCGAATTCCGCTCGGTGGACGACGTCCGCAATCTTCTGGTGCAGGAAAACGTCCGTCTCGCCGACATCGCCGACGTCGAGCTGCTGGCGCCCGAGCTGTCGATCGGGCGGCATCTCAATCATCGCCCGGCGGTCGGCCTCGAAGTCTACAAGACCACCCAAGCCAACATCGTCGACGTGGTAGGGCGAGCCCTGGAGGTCATCGAGCGGGCGCGCGAACTGCCACAGATGCAGGGCATCGAGATCATCTACTTCGACAACCAGGCGGAGAGCATTGTCTCCTCGCTCAAGGATCTCAGAACCGCCGGTCTCATCGGGGCGGCGCTGGCGTTCACCGTGCTGTTCCTGTTCCTGCGCGACTGGCCGACGACGTTCATCGTGGCGCTGGCGGTACCGTTCTCGCTCGTTATCACCTTGTCGGCGATGTACTTCCTCGGTCTCACGCTCAACATCCTGTCGATGATGGGGATGATGCTCGCGGTCGGCATGCTGGTCGACAACGCGGTGGTGGTCACCGAAAGCGTCTTTCGTCACCGGCAGCTCGCGCCCGACCGCCCGCTCGAAGCGACGTACGCCGGCGTCCGCGACGTGGGTGTCGCGGTCCTGGCGGGCACCGCGAGCTCGGTGGCGGTGTTCCTGCCCCTGCTGTTCGGCGAACGCGTCGAGATCACGGTCTTTCTCGCTCACGTGACCATCCCGATCGTCGTCGCCATGGTGGCCTCGCTGCTGGTGGCGCAGACGATCATCCCGATGCTTGCCGCGCGCTTTCCGGCGCCGCCGCCCATCAGCGCCAGCACGCTGCTTGGACGGTTGCAGGAATTCTACGCACGCACCCTCGCCCTGACCCTGCGACACAAGTGGTGGACCGCGCTCGCCATCGTTCTCGTGCTTGCCTCGGCCGTCATTCCCGTGATGGTCGTCAAGAGCGACATGTTTCCGCAAGGGGTCGGCCGGAATCTGTTCATCGTGTACCACCTCAATGGCACTTATCCGCTGGACCGAGTCGAGGCGGCAGTAAGTACCGTCGAGTCGTATCTCGACAAGAACCGCGGCCGCTTCGGGATCAAAAGCGTCTATTCGTTCTTCCGGCCCGAGGATGCCGGCACGTTCGTCTCGCTCGTCGACGAGGACGACGCCCCGCTTCAGACCCGGGATGTCATGGATGCAATCACCAAGGAAATGCCGGAGATCATCATCGGCAAACCGAGTTTCCAGTTCGATCAGCAGGCTGGAGAGGGCTTCAGTCTGCAGGTGTCCGGTGACTCAACCGAACAGCTCGCGGAATTGAGCTTCGAACTTGCGCGTCAATTGCGCGGAATTGAAGGGCTCGAAAGCGTACGCTCGGAAGCACGCGACGGCGAGGAAGAGGTGCAGATCATTGTCGACCGACAGCGTGCTTCACAGCTCGGGCTGACGACACAGGACGTCGCCGCCACGGTGGCCGCGGCCATGCGCGGCGACAAGCTCAGGGAGTTCCGCGGCGCCGATCGGGAAGTCGACATGCGCCTCACATTTCGCGAATCGGATCGCCAGAGCCTCGACGACCTGGCGCGGCTGCCGCTTTATCTGCCGTCCGGTGAGCGCAGCACGCTTGGCGCCGTGGCGGAATTCCGCCAGCTGCGCGGCGCGCGCGAGATCCGCCGCGTGAACCGGCTCACCACCGTCATCCTCTCCGGCAATCTGGCGAAGGGCACGACGCTCGACGAAGTGAAGGAACGCGTGCAGCCGGTGATGGAGCAGTTCTCGCTGCCCGCGGGCTATACGTGGGAATTCGGCCGCGGATTCGAGACCGATGACAAGACGGCGCAAATCATGATGCAGGCCATCCTGCTGGGCGTGGCCGTGATCTTTCTGGTCATGGCGGCATTGTTCGAGTCGGCGTTGCATCCATTGTCGATTCTCACGTCGATCATCTTTGCCGTCGTCGGGATGTACTGGTTCTTCCTGATCACGGGCACGGTGATGACATTCATGTCCATGGTGGGACTCATGATCCTGGTGGGAGTGGTCGTGAACATCGGCATCGTGCTGGTGGCGCACATCAACAATCTGCGAGCTGCCGGCATGAGCCGCAACGAGGCCATCATCCAGGCGGGTCGCGATCGACTGCGGCCGATCCTCATGACGACCCTGACAACACTCCTGGCCATGTCGCCGCTGGCGATCGGCGACGCGCAGGTCGGCGGCGACGGAGCGGGCGGTGGCGGACCGGCCTACTCCCCGATGGCGCGCGCCATCATCGGCGGACTGGCGTTCTCGTCGGTGCTGTCGTTGTTCGCGGTGCCGGCGTTTTACGAGTGGTTCGACGATCTCAACCAGTGGCGGCGCCGAATTGCACAGATGGCGCGCGGCCGGGTGACGACCACGGCGGCCTTTCAACCCTCGACGGCTCAGCGCAGCAGCACCTGATAGATGTGCCAGTAGTCATCGGCAAGTACTTGCGGACCTGACAGCGCCAGAGCTCCCTGGCCCGAAGTCGTCTCGGGGACGACGCCTGCGAGCGAGTCGGCGAGCGGTACCGTGTCGCCATCGGCCC
>Ga0209640_10001576_pt1 | contig 19409 bp, 16 predicted proteins | sample RifCSP10_1_FD_184018 | JGI IMG/M metagenome (GOLD analysis project Ga0209640, IMG submission 184018) | Soil microbial communities from Rifle, Colorado - Rifle CSP2_sed 10_1 (SPAdes) (version 2) | ecosystem: Environmental > Terrestrial > Deep subsurface > Rock core/Sediment | place: Rifle...
TGACCGGCCAGGTGACGATCGCGGTGGCATCACCGTCGGCCTTGGCGTTAGGCATCATCCGGATCGGCGCGCCGGTCGGCTCGAACTCCACCTTCAGCAGCACCGGTGAGGGCATCTGGCCGTCCTGCCTGACGGTCACGGTCGTCTTCGACCCACTGGTAGTCACCGACTGGATCCGGCCGTCCACCCGCTCGGTCGTGAATAGCCAATAGTACCAGAACCAGCCAAGGTCCTGCTTGAACTGGTTGCTCATGAAGAACATGTAGTCCCACGGCGACGGATGCTTGAACGCCCACTCGTGCGTGTAGGCGCTGTGGGCGTGCTGGACCGCGCTGTCGCCTACGATGCCACCGAGCATGGAAAGCATGAGCGGTGTCTTGGAGTACGTCTGGAAGCCGTACATCGGGCCGGCCCAGTTGGCGTTCCACATCATCGTGGCTTCCCACTCGTCTCCGCTGACGCGGCCGTAACTCTGGCCCAGCTTGTCCAGCACCGGCTTTTGACCCGCGGCGTCCGCGCCAGACAGAATGTTCATGTACTGGTTGAAGCCCTCGTCCATCCAGCCGTACCAGGTCTCGTTGTTGCCGACCATCATCGGCCACCACTGGTGTCCTGCCTCGTGATCCGCAGCGCCCCGGTTGGAATTGATCACCATCGGGTACTCCATCCCGGCGCTGGGACCATCCTGCAGCGTGAGCTGCGGGAATGGGTACGGCGCCCACAGCTTCGAGTAGAACTCCAGCGCGTGCCGGGTGATCTGCCCCGCGTCCCGGAAGAGGTTCGCGCGTCCCGGGAGGTAGACCATGTGGATGGGCACCGGACCCTTGGTCGGAATCGTTGCGCGGGTCGCGGTCCACACAAACTTCTTCGCGGTTGCCCAGGCGAAATCATTGACCTGCTCGGCGACGAAGTGCCAGGTGAGCCAGTCGCCGGCCGCGGTCGCGACGCCCGGTCCGACTTCACTCTCCCCGACTATTGTCGTGATCGAATCGGATCCGAGCACTTTCGAGAGCCGTTCACGAGCCGTGGCCGTGAGCACGTCATTGGGGTTCTGCAGCACACCCGTGCCGCTCACGATCCAGCCGCCGGGCACGGTGATGCTCACGTCGAAGCGGCCGAAATTGTTGTAGAACTCGGCGGGGCCGAGGTAGATGTTGGTGTCCCATCCACGAAGGTCATCGTACTTCGCGACGCGCGGGAACCACTGCGTGGGCTGGAAAAGCGTATCGGCCCAGCGCTGCGTCATGCGATGGCCCGAGCCGTTAGGCCCGCCCGGAAGCTTGGTCCGCCACTCGATTTCCAGGTTTGCAACCGCTTTCGAGGCGATCGGGGAGGCCAGGAAGATCCGACCGTTCGTCAGATGGAGGTCTGCGGCGCGCAGCGTTGCCGGCGCGCTGCCGCCTCGGCCGCCGCGACCCTGCGGTGGTGGTGGCGCGTTGAGATCAACCACCTCGCCATTCACGGCGAGCTTCGTGATCACCATGCCTTCGGTGGTCTCTGCCGGAACCGAAAACCCCTGCGGCACCGTGGGCCGATAGATGTTGTGATCGAGACGGAGCCGGATCTCGGTCAGCGGTTCGGGACTCTCGTTATGCAGGGCGATCGTCTCGCGGCCGGTGATGGTCTGCGTGCCCGGATCGAGGCGTGCCTGGATGGTGTAGTCGGTGCGGAGTTGCCAGTAATTGCGGCCGGGCCGGCCGGTGGAGTCGCGCGTCGCGTTCTCGTAGGCACGACGGATCGCGTTCGTGATCGGGATGTCGCGACGGATGGCGCGCTCGGGCGGCTGAGGTGCCGTGGTGCCTCGAGCGGCGCCCTGGGCGGTGGCGAGCGAGGGAAGCACGGCGATGAGGATCAGCGGGGTACGGAGCGACGGTCGCATGATTGGTCGGTCGGGGCGGGGACGCGCGATACCTGCGAAGCTGGACAGTTCGAGGATAGCCATGGTTGAAAGTCGGCGCGAGAGGGCAGCATGAAGACCCGGCAGAGAGGCCATATTCTACCGAATGACTGAGACCGAAATCGCTGGCCTCATTGAATTCCTGCGCGACGCCGAACGCCTGAAGACCGTCACGCGCAGCGGCTTCACCTCCGATGGCAACCCGGAAAGCGTCGCCGAGCACACGTGGCGTGTCGCACTCATGGCCACCCTGCTCGCTCCGCAATTCCCTGACGTCGATGCGGCTCGCCTGGTCCGGATGTGCCTGGTCCACGACCTCGGCGAAGCGATCGGGGGCGACATTCCCGCCCCCGAGCAGGCTCGGCGCCGAGCCGAGGGCGTAAACGAGGGCAAGTCGGCCGCTGAGCGACGCGATCTGATCACCCTCCTCGGCCCACTCCCTCAGGCGCTTCGCGATGACATCACGAGCCTCTGGGACGAATACGAGGTGGCCCAATCAGCCGAAGCAAAGCTGGCCAAGGCGATCGACAAGCTCGAGACGATCCTCCAGCATACGCAGGGGAGGAATCCTCCCGCCTTCGATTACCGCTTCAACCTTGGCTATGGACGCGAACACACGTCGGGTCCGCCACTGATCGCCGCCATTCGCGCGATCCTGGACCGGGCGACAGAAGATCGCGCCCTGGAGGAGCACTGATCTCGTGGCCATTCGAGTCGTCCGTCTCGGATCGGAACGGTTCCCCGAGGAAGGTCTGCGTATCGGGACCGTCCGGCGCCCGCCCCGCGGTGTACCGAAGAAGGATTTCGCGACCCGCAACTTCTACGACGTCTGGCTCCCGATACTCTCGCCAACTCCGGCAACGGTGAAACTGGGACTCGGCGCGAAGACGGACCGCGAGTGGGCGACGTTCATCCGGAGATTTCGCACGGAGATGGCGGCGCCCGATCCCAGCGCGACGCTCAACCTGCTCGCCGCCATGTCGCATGATGCAAACTTCTCGATCGGTTGTTACTGCGACGACGAAACCCGTTGTCACCGATCCGTGCTTCGCGAGTTGCTCCGCGAGCGCGGCGCCACCATGAAGTAGTCCGTTTGGAGGCGGTCCAAACCGATGAAAGTCCTTCCGAGCCCCAGGTCGATCCGCAACACCAAACAGTGGGACGAATTCCAGAAGGCGCTGTCCACGGGCGTCAAGCGACAGGTCGAGGAGATTCGCATCCCCTCAGTTCAGGTGATCGCAGTATCGGGCAATGAACCGCCGGCGTCGAAGCAGTACCAGAACGCCATCGCCGTTCTTTACGGCATTGCCTACGGCCTCAAGATGGGTCTGAAATTCGGGAAGCTGCCGCGACCGAAGGGGTACTTCGACTTCCGCGTTGGAGCGCTCGAGTCCCTGTGGTGGTCAACGGAGAGCCTGCTCGACATCAGCAATCCGAAGACCCTGCGCTGGCAGGCGTATCTCATGTCCCCCGCGTTTGTGAACAGGAAGCTGGTTGACCAGGCGCGGTCAGCGGCGCAGGCGAAGCATCCAGCCATTCCTTACGACTCCGCCACGCTGACGACCGTCAATGAAGGGCGCTCGGTGCAGGTTCTCCACGTCGGTCCCTGGGACAAGGAGGAACCGACCATTGCGCAGCTCCACGAGTACATCGTGGCGCACGGGCTCACCGTGAACGGCAAGCACCACGAGATCTACATCAGCGACCCACGACGGGTGAAACCGGAAAAGCTGAAGACGGTCATCCGGTTGCCGGTAAAGAGCGCAACAAAATCATGAGGGTTGCGACCGGGCGCTGCCAACGTTAGGCATGTTGGCGCCTTCCGGCTCAACGGCGTGCCGGTTTGAGCGACCAGACAATGGGTGACGCCACGAAACGGGATGTGCCCGAAGAACTGGATCCACCACCGGTACGTGATCGATGGTGGCTGCTGCGTGCCCAGCGGAATGACGAGGAGAGGGCTGCTTCGCGCCATCGCTGTGCGGCGCGAGGCCGAGCGCCGCTGGAAGGCAACTCGACCTCGCACGCGGTAAATCCTCGCGACGGCGCGCTCAGGCGCGCGGCTGCGGCACGATCCGGATGTACGGCTTCGGCGACTTCCAACCGTCCGGGTACGTCTTCTTCGCATCATCGTCCGACACCGAGCCCGCGATAATGACCTCCTCACCCTGCTTCCAGTTCACGGGCGTCGAGACCTTGTGCTTCGCGGTAAGCTGCAGCGAGTCGATCACGCGGATCACTTCATCGAAGTTCCGACCCGTGGTCATGGGATAGACCAGGATCAGCTTGACCTTCTTGTCCGGTCCAATCACGAAGACGTTACGAACCGTCTGGTTGTCGGCCGGAGTGCGGACCAGCGGATCGCCCGATACGGTCGCGGGAAGCATCCCGTACAAATCGGGCGCGGTGTCGCCTAGCGCAAGCGTCATGACAGCTCTTTCGCCGGGGATACCTTTCGTTGTCCTCGATTCGGTCACGACAAACCAAGACATGCAATGCGCCAACGGTTCCCGTCCGTTCTGCCCGCGATGCTCATCCTGTCACTGCGGGGCCAGCAGGCCGTGCCGGGACTGGTGAAATCGGAGTACATCTACTCGCCGGGACCGGTGCCAAGCGTCCACGCGTCAACGATTTCCGAGACGAAGGATGGACTCATTGCCGCCTGGTTTGGCGGGACGAACGAGGGGAATCGCGACGTCGTCATCTGGGCCTCACGATTCACCGGCAGGGCGTGGAGCGCTCCGGTGGAAATCGCGAATGGCGTCCAGCCTGATGGAACCCGCTATGGGTGCTGGAATCCGGTGCTCTTTGCAGTGTCTGACACCTTGCTGACGCTGTACTACAAGGTTGGCCCCGAACCGCAACTGTGGTGGGGAATGGTGAAATCGTCGCGTGATGGTGGCCGAACGTGGTCAGCCGCGACGCGTCTGGCGGAGGGCGTACTGGGTCCGATCAAGAACAAGCCGGTGCGCCTTGCCAATGGCACGATCATCAGTGGCAGCAGCACCGAATCACACGAATCGAACAGCGAGTGGCGTGTTCATTTCGAACTGAGTGAAGACAACGGCCGCACCTGGCGCGTCGTGCGACCCGCCGCGGCCGACGTCGAAGTCGACGCGATCCAGCCGTCTATTCTCATGCATTCACGCACCAGACTTCAGGCGATCGGCCGCACGCGGCAGGGGCGTGTGTTCGAAACGTGGTCGGAAGACGCGGGGCGCACGTGGGGTCCCGTCACGCTCAGCCGCGCCCTGCGCAATCCCAACGCGGGCACCGACGCCATCACGCTGCGCGACGGCCGGCACCTCCTGGTGCATAACGACACGGAGCGAGGACGCACTCCGCTCAACGTGTCGATCTCGCCGGACGGGAAGTTGTGGCAGACCTACCTGCTGGAGATCGACCGCGGCGAGTACTCGTATCCGGCCGTGATTCAATCACGCGACGGGCTCGTCCATATCACGTACACCTGGCGCCGCGAGAGGATCAAGCACGTCGTCATCGATCCCGCTGCGGTCGGGTCGCCGCGCTGAATGGCCCCGTTTCCGCCAACGCCGTCGCAGCGCGCGGCGATCGAGGCGTCACTCGGTCCCGCGCTCGTACTCGCGGGACCGGGCGCGGGGAAAACGTTCTGCCTTATCGAGCGGATCCGATTTCTCATCGAACGCGTCGGGATGGACCCGTCGCGAATCTGCGCCTTCACGTTCACCAACAAGGCCGCTGAGGAAATTGGATCGCGACTGGATGACCTCGGCGCGTCCGCGCACCTGGTGAAGCGTGGTACCATCCACGCCTTCTGCGCCGAACTGCTTCGGCAGCATGGTCATCACGAAGGACTCGAACGCGGGTTCGGCATCGCCGACGAGAACTATCAGCGAGCGGTGCTCGCGCGTCTCGGCCAACCCGCTCGGTTTCACACGAGCATTCTGGGCGCGTTCACGCTCCATCGCCTCAAGGACGAGGAGCTGAGCGAACGCGATGCGCGCACGTACGCCGAGTACGTCAAGCGACTCGAGCGACGCAACATGGCCGACTTCGACATGCTGGTCGCGAAAGCGGCGCATCTGCTGGAGACAATGCCGGCTGTCGCGGACGAGACGCGCGCGCGATGGGACTACATCCTCGTCGATGAGTTCCAGGATCTGAATGCCCGTCAGTATGAAGTGGTGAAGGCGCTGGCCGGCGCACATCGCAACGTCTTTGCGGTTGGCGACGACGAGCAGTCGATCTTTTCATGGACCGGCGCCGACAACACGCTGTTTGGCACGTTCAAGAACGATTTCGGGATCCTGACGCCCATCACGCTGCGCGACAATCATCGCTGTCCGGGCCAGGTGTTCGAGCTGGCCAAGAGGCTGGTCCGACGGAATCCCCCCGGCCCATGGACCAAGGAAGCCGTTGTCGCGACGCACGAAACGGACCACCCGGTTCGCGCGCTCAACTTCGATGACGAACTTGTCGAAGGCGACTGGCTCCTCGAGGACATCCTGGCGGATCGCCGCACGAATTCGCTCCGGTGGGGCGACTACGCGGTCTTGTATCGGCGGCATGAGATCGGTGACGGACTGGAAGCAGCGCTCATTGGCGCCGGAATCCCGTGCCGGCTGGCGCAGGGACGAGCGGTGGCGGACGATCCGGTGGTCGCGTACGTCGTCGCCGCGCTGAAAGTCATCGCCGATCCCACCGATGACGTCAACCAGGAGGAGTTCCTCAAAGTTGTCCTGCCCCCAAGCCTGCTGGACCTGCTGCGCACCAAGGTCGAACAGGCTGGCGATGGGGGCGGCTTGCGCGGACACATGGAAGCACACGCGCGGACCTTGGGCAGGAGGAATCCGAACGCATCGAAACTCTGGCGGGCATTGTTCGCGCTGCGGAACCTCGAGTCGCTCGGCCGCAAACACGACACGTTGATCGCGCTCGTCGAGGAGCTGCTTTCGCAACGCGTTGGGGTCTACCGGACCAGGCTCGAAGAGATTTGCGACGACCTGAGCGATCCCGAGAAGAACGAGGAGGCACGGAGACTCGCCGATCGGCTGCGATCGGCGCTCGACGCGGGCGTCATGGTCTGGGTCGAGCCGATGGGCGGCATAGAGATTCCGATGCGTGCACTGTTGCAGGGCGTCGGGTTCACGCGTTTTGGGGTCGGTCCGGAGTGTCCCGATGACGCTGTCGCGGTTCGGGCATCCGATGTTCCATCGCTTGGCGTGGCGCTCGGCCTCTTCAAAGCGCTCCAGCTTGTCGCGACCCGCCGCGGCGATGCGCCGTTCAGCGATTTCACCGCTGTAGACATCGAGACTACCGATAAGGACATAGCAACGGCGGAGATTGTGGACCTGGCGGCGGTAAGGGTTCGGGATGGGGTAATCGTGGATCAGTGGTCCTCGCTGGTGAAGCCGCGCGTTCCGATCCATGCGGCGGCCGCCGCGATCACCGGCATTACCGACGCCGATGTCGTCGATGCTCCGTACTTCGAGGAAGTGTGGTCAACGTTCCGGCAGTTCTGCGGCAAGGATGTCGTCGTCGCCCACAACGGCTACCGGTTTGACTTTCCCATCCTTGAGCGAATGAGCGGTCCGGCCGGGCATGGGTTCGTCACGTACGACACGCTGGTCCTCGCACGAGAGCTTCATCCTGGAAGTCGCCGGCTCGCCGATCTCGCGACGCACTTCCACATACCCACAGGGCAATCCCACCGCGCACTCGACGACTCGAGGACCCTGGCGCAGGTCTTCCTCGAGCTGGACAAGGACCGACTGGAGCGCTCTCGCAAGACCGCGCTCGGCAACCTCCTCGATCATCTGGGAATCGCCCTCGCGCTCGGTTCTCCCGGCACCACTTCCGCGGCAGCCAGCGAATTCAGCGAGCTGCGCAAGGCCATCGCGTCATACGCGTTAGGCCGTTACAGCGATGCCCTGGAGCAGTACCGCGTCCAGCGCGAACTGGCGGGTGACGCTTCGCTTCCCGATGTGGATGAGGTGATCGACCGGCTCGGCGGAACGTCGCTGATGGAGCGGCTGCGCGCTGAGCGAACCGCCGATGATCGATATCCGCAGGCCATGGCCCGCCTGAGGCGTCTGCTCCTGCGATGCGAGGCGCCAGTACTCGAAGGTCAGATCGAACAGTTCCTCGAACTGGTCGCGCTGTCAAAGCATGACGGCACCGAGGTGCATCAGGACCGCGTCAGTCTGCTGACGCTGCATTCCACGAAGGGGCTCGAGTTCTCGAGAGTCTACATCGTTGGCGTCGAGGACTCCGAACTCCCGGGTGGGACGCAGCACAAGCCGGCCATGAAGCAGGATATCGAGGAGGGACGCCGTCTTCTGTACGTCGGCATGACAAGAACGAAAGAGAGGCTGGTACTGACGCGCGCAGCCAGGCGCGGCGATCTGCCGACGGGCGGGATTCAGTTCCTGGCCGAGATGGGGATCTCTCCCCAACCGGGTGAGCCGCCACGGTCTGGCAGCCGCTGACTCAGAGGGCTCCTACAGGCCTGCCAGGATGGTCCGTAGTCCATCGACGTTCGCGTCGACACGCGTGGCGGTGCGCCCGTCGCTGTTCACGAGCACGACAACGAGGGCGTGCACCACATCTCCGGTGACCGGATCGCGGCGGCGAGCAATGTTCCAGTCATCGAGCACCTGGTTTACCTGATCGATTGCGCCGCTGAGGACTCGATCGCCGGGAGCGAGGCTCCACGCGGTTGCGATACTCGACAGTCGCGCCGGCACATCGCGCCAGGGATCGACGGTGACGATCACGAGCGGGATGTCGTCGCGCTGCGCCTCGCGCCTGGTGCGCAACACGTCGCGCACCAGGGTGGGACACATGGTCTCGCAGTGCGCGAACGCAAAGGTCACCAGGACCGGTGCGCCGGACAGGTGCGCCAGGTCAAACGATTGGCCCGACTGATCCGTGAGCGCGAGTGGAGCAGCGGCAATCGCCGCCGGCGCCAGGGCACCTTTCGCCTGGTTCACCGCGAACGCTCCATCATCCGGCGTCGCGCGCAGCACGACAGAGGCGGCGGCTACCACACCCCACAGGAACGCGCCGGCCGCGGCCCCGAGTACCATCCTGCCTGACGCGCGTCCAGCGAGGGCCTTCAGGTCGCGTCGCAACGCATCGCCCCACACCGCGACCAGCATCGCCACCATGCCGATGGGCTCACCCACCAGGAGGATCCAGCCGCCGGCGTTAGGCAATCCGCCCGGCGCCGCACCGAAACAGGCGAGCCGCGTGCGGCTCACCCACTCCGGTGCCGTTGCCGCCGGATACAGGGCCAGCGCCCACCACGCCACCGTCACCAACCCGATGGCGCCCAGCGCGGCCAGTGCCACGCCGCGATGAGCACGCTCGCTCACGTTGGCTACCCCACGCGCCAGAGGAGGCTCAACAGCTTCCAGTTCGTGAAGTAGTAGACCATGAACGACACGAGGAAGATGCTCACCAGCGCCAGCGTCCCCGGGGTCACGGCGGCGATGCCGCGTCCGGGGGCATGCAGCTTCTCGTTCAACTCGTCAACGTTAGGCTTGTGCACCGGCGGGTGCGTGATGCCCTGCGGAATGCCCGCCACCGCGACGCCCCTGGGGATCTCTCCCACCGGTTCGCCGAAGAACACCGACTTCACCGCGATAATGATGAAGAGGTATGCCCCCGTCACGGCCATGATGCCACCGATTCCCATCACGGCCAGCACGAGATCGACGGCGGGGCTGAACTCCACCCCGAATGGCGCCTGGGAGAATGAGATGTCCCAGTGGCGCCGCGGCACTCCGAAACTGCCGGCGAACGTCATGCCCATCGAGAGGAGCAGCATGCCGAGCGCGAAGAGGTAAGGCTGCCACCGCGCCAGCGCCCATAAGGCCACCTTCCGGCGGAAGATGATCGGCAGCAGGTAGTACGTCGCCCCCATGAACGCCATCGCGGTGCCGGAGACCACGGTGGCATGGAAGTGCCCGGGTACGCGAAGCGTGTTGTGCACGATGATGTTGATCTGCTCGGTGCCGATGGTCACGCCGGTGATTCCACCGACGAAGCCGAACACCACTATGGAAAGCACCGTCGCGCTGAAACCGGGGTCGCCCCACGGCGCGCGTCGCAACCAGCCGAACATGCCGTCGGTGAATCCACGCAAGCGCATGCCAAGCTCCATACCGGCCGGCACGGTGAAGCCGTGAATCATCGAGGCCAGCACCGCCAGGTACATGAAGTACGACGTGTTTACGATCTTCCACGCCGGACTGAAACCGGGGTCCACGAGCAGATGGTGCGCCGAGGCCAGGGAGATGAACAGTATGTAGAGTACGAACGCGGAACGGCTCACCTTCTCGTTCAGCACGACGGCACCCACCGTGAGCGCGCCCAGCAGGTACCAGACCGACACCATCGCCGCGACGTTGATCTGCTGCGATGAGTGCCCGAGCGCCCACCAGAACAGCCGGTAGATCTCCGGGTCCACACTCGGGATGAGCCCGATCGACCATAGGAACGTCGGGATGTAGATCAGGGCGCCGTGCAGCAGGGTTATCACCGCGATGACGGCCGCGGTCATCGCGCCATACACCACCAGTGGCATCGACCCCTCGTACGTCCGCTCCCGCTTCGCGATCACCAGGGTGGCGAAGAACTGTCCCACCATGGTGAGGGCGCCCACGGCGAACAGGATCACACCGAGATAGAAGGCCGGATGTGCCTTGAGCGGTGGATACGACGTGAACAGCACGTCGGCCCGGCCGCTCCACTGCATTCCTTCGACGATCAGCGCGCCGACAACCATGAGATAGAAGCTCGCCCAGCCCAGGCGTGGCGCGGCGGGACGGGAGTTGAGGAGCACAGTGCACGCAAACCAGAGCACCGCCATTTCGAAGAAGATGATGAAGAAGATCAGCATGTTCATCCCGTGCACGCCGAGGATGCGGTAGTACCACTCGGCGGGCAGCAGGTGAACGGCCTGCCAGCGGGTCAGCACGAGCAGCAGGGCGGCGGTGGCGCCAATGAGCAGTGCAACCACGGCGACGACGGCGTTGACGCGAATGAGCCACTCGGCGTGACGATTGATCTGGCGACCCGTGGCTGGACAGGTGCGGAAGTCGGAGACGGCGGCTGTGGTGCTCATCGAGCGCCTCCCGTTGGCAACTGCGCGTTGCGGTTGTCCGTGATCCGGTTGCCTGCGTCGTCGACCACGATCACGCGGCCAACCATGGTGTGGTGGCCTATGCCGCAGAACTCGTTGCAGATGATTCGGAAATCGCCCGTCGCGGTCGGCGTGACCTCCAGCGCGTAGTCGTAACCCGGCACGATCTGGAAATTCACGTTGAGGGGATACAGGCTGAATCCGTGGTTGTAGTCGAGCGCCGAGATGTGCAGGCGGTACCGCTGCCCGCGCACCAGCTGCAGGATCGGGTACCACTGAAACGTCATCGCGGTCAGATAGACGTCGGCGCCGGCGGGCGGCTGCACGATGGGGAGTCCACGATCGTCCCCCACCTTGTACTGCTTCACGAATTCGGCCGTCCGCGCATAGAAAGCTTTCGGATCAACGCGCGTACGGACGCCGGATGGATTCTGTCCGCCCTTCCAGTGCCAGAGGGGCATCATGGCGAAGAGCACGAGGCACCAGGCGAATGCGATGGCCACCCACACCTTCTCCGCCTTGTGGGCCGGTTTCCACCACACGCCGCGTACGGGATCGAGCCCGGTATGCACTTTGGTCAGCATGGGGCCTCAGGGAAGTGCGCCTTTCGGCATTGAGAGGAGTTCCCACATGCCCCAGCCGGTGTAGACCACGAACATCACGACGATGCCGAGGGCAAGGAGAAGGAACACGTTGTCGAACAGTCTTTGCATGAGTGGAGGCTGCTCGTCAGGCAGGGGGGGCGAGGGCGGGCTCGCATCAGGGTGAGACATGCAACCTCCGGGCTTGGGGAGATCCGTGCATCAGGTGCGTCGGCGCGTGGAGGCGCGTGGCCTTCGCGCCGGCGCAGAAGGGGGAGAGATGAGCGCGGCCAGCGCCGCGCGGTCGTTGGTCGGTGACATCGACGGACGCCCGGCGATCTCGCCGAGCAAATCCGCGATCGTCGTGTCCCGGAAGAAGGCCTGCAGGGCATTGGAGACCTGCTCCCAGCGCGGGTGCGCGGAGCACGGGCTCTTCCATCCGCAGGAGGTGCGGCCGAGCAGGCAACTGCGAGCCGACAGGTCGTCGAACGGGGCGGCGACGCGGGCGAGCGAAATCTGGTCAGGCGGATCGGCGAGCTGGAATCCACCACGCGGCCCGCGGCCTGAATGCAGGACGTTGGCGCGGGCGAGGGCGTGTAGCGTCTTGGACAGGTAGTTCCGTGGTACGCTGAGCGCGGCGGCGATCGCGTCGACGCGGACGGGTTCATCGATTCCGTGCTCGGCCACGAAGAGCACGGCGCGCAGGGCGTACTGCGTAGTGCCGGAAATCCACATCGGTGAGCGGGGCCGGTAGTTTGTTGCGTTTATCATGTGAATATGATAAACTCGCCGCAAGAGGGACTTGGACGGCCCGGGTCGGTCGCCGCCGGCGACGCCCCCGAGCCGGAATCCTGGCTCCTGGCTCCTGGCCCCTGGCCCTCGGGCACCAGCACCTGTGACCTTGCCGGCAGAACGCCTCGCATCACGCGCCCTACGCGGACTCGACGCCGGGTTCACCCGGCTCTATGGCTGGCGTTATCAGCCGCTGCACCTGACCGGGGCGCTCGCGTTCGCGTTACTCCTGGTCCTGATCGTCACGGGGCTCTACCTGCTCGTGTTCTACCGGATCAGCGCGCCATGGTCGTCTGTGGAGCGTCTCGTGGCCGACCCGTGGCTCGGGCGCTGGATGCGCAGCCTGCACCGGTTCGCGTCCGACGCCATGGTCGTGGCGGTCATCATCCACGCCTTCAGAATGTTCGCCCAGTCACGGAGCTGGGGGCCGCGGGTGCTCGCCTGGATTTCCGGCGTTGCGTTGCTCCTGTTCGTCTTCGTGAGCGGCTGGACTGGCTTCGTCATCGTCTGGGACACGTTCGGCGCCCGACTCGCCATCGCAGGCGCCGCCCTGTTTGATTCGCTGCCTGTCCTCTCGGAGCCGGTGCAGCGGGTCTTCTCGGGAGAGCGACCAGTCCCGAGCGCGTTCTTCTTCATCAATCTCTTCCTCCACGTCGCCATTCCGCTTTGTGTGGCGGCTGGCCTGTGGATTCACGTTTCGCGCGTAGCACGACCGAAGCTCCTGCCTCCAGCCGTTCTGGGGACGGTGGTCATTGGCGGCCTGACGCTCCTCTCTATTGCGCTGCCGGCACCGCTCCCTCCCGAGGCGAATCCGCTCGAGCTGGTGACCGACGTGCCGGGGGACCTCATCTACGCCTTCTGGCTCCCGTGGACCGAGCGCGCGCCCGCGTGGGCCGGTTGGACAGCGGCGACTGCAACGTTCGTCCTGGCGCTGGCCATTCCCCGGTTCATGCGTCGCGCCCGGGAGGGGGAGTGGGCTCCCTCGGTGGTCGACGAGCGCCTGTGTACCGGATGCAATCAGTGTCCGCAGGACTGTCCGTGGGAGGCGATTGCGATGCGGGGGCGCACTGACGACCGGGACACCCTGGTGGCGCACGTGAATCCCGAACTCTGCGTGAGCTGCGGCGTTTGCGCCGGCTCCTGCGCGCCAATGGGAGTTGGGCCTGCCCTCCGCACCGGCCGAGATCAGTTGGTGCTCATCCGCGACCTCATAGGGCACCTCGAGCCGGACGCCGAGCCGACGATTGTGGCGGTGCTTTGCCGGAACGCGCCGCCGTCGCACGAGCGGGCGCTGGTGAACGCGGGGGCGAAACTTCACACCGTCTCGTGCACGGGTAACGTGCATACATCGGCGGTGGAACTCGCCCTGCGGGGCGGCGTGGATGGCGTCATGATCTTCAGTTGTCCGCCCCGTGACTGCCGCGGCCGGGAGGGGCCAAAGTGGCTCGAGCAGCGGATGTACCATGACCGGGAAGCCGAGCTGCAGCCGCGGGTGGACCGACGCCGCGTCGGGCTGGCCACAGCGGCTGCCGGCGATCTGCGCGGCACCATGCTGGCTTTTGAAGAGTTTCGTCGTGGCGTGCAACAGATAGAGGATGTGGCGCCTGACGAGGGCGACCTCCCGGAGCCGCTTTGCGATCCGCAACCGGTCAGTGCGAGGAAGGTGCGCGCATGACGCCCTCGGTGTTGTTGTGGCGCGTCGCCGGAACAGCAGTCGCCGTCGCCGGCGCGCTGGCGCTTCGATGGTCCACCATCGCCCCCTGGATGACTGTCACCGGTGCGAGCGATGTGGCGCGGGTGCGGCTCTCATGGTCCGCTCGTCCCGAGCGTGTGGAGCAATGCCGGACGCTATCGGACGAAGAGCTGTCGAAGCTGCCCGAACACATGCGAATGCGGACGAGTTGTGAAGGGTTCACCGCCCGCTACCTGCTGTCGGTTTCGGTCGATGGCGAGCGCCTGGTGCTGGATACGCTGCGGGGCGGAGGACTGCGCCACGACCGTCCGATCCATGTGTTCACCGAATCGGATGTGAAACCGGGCGAACGACGCTTGCGGATCGAAGTCACGCGCATCGACGAAGGCGAATCGCGCGCGGCGTCCGATTCGACCCTTGAGCCGATGGCGGTGGCTACGGATACGCTGATGGGAGGGCGTGCGCAGCGCGAGCGCGAGGAAAGATCGCGGCGCGAGGCAGAGGCGATTCCTGCGAGACTCGTGCTGGACACCCTGCTCTCATTGGCGCCACGCCGTGTGGTACTGGTCACCTTCAATGACGATGCGCGCCGGCTCGTCGCGAGAATGGAGCATTGACCCATGCCGATTACGATCGCACCACCGCCTGAAGCGCGTCGGATCGCGAAACGCCGCGTCGAGGCGAAGCCAGTGGAGCGACACCGGTCGCTCGCCGAGCCTGATGATTCGCCAGTGAATGTGGCGTCTGATCGGGCGGTTGCGAGGTGGCTCGTGGCGTGCGCGGTCGCTGTGGCGGTCGCGGTCGCGGTCGGCGGCATCACCCGTCTCACGGAGAGCGGACTGTCGATAACGGAATGGAGGCCGGTCTCCGGAGTGCTGCCACCGCTCACCGCCGCCGAGTGGACGGATGCGTACCAGCGATATCTCACCATCCCTGAGGCGCAGACCGTTCACCGCGGCATCACACTCCGGGCATTCAAGGGGCTGTTCTGGTGGGAGTGGGTTCACCGGATGCTCGCGCGGGGCGTCGGCCTGGTGCTGGCCGTTCCCTTCTTTGTGCTCCTGATGCGGCGGCAGATCCGGCCAGGGATGCGCCTCCGACTGGCGAACTTGCCGCTGCTGGCGGCGATGCAGGGTGGAATGGGATGGTACATGGTGCAGAGCGGCCTGTCGGGACGAACGGGTGTGAGTCCGTACCGGCTCGTGGCGCACCTGGCGATAGCCCTGGTGATCTTCGGCGTGGCGGTGTGGACCGCCGCGGAGCTTCGCGTTTCCGGTGACCGGGCGGTTCTTCTCGAAGTGAGGCTGGCTGAGCCACGCCACAGCGTTGTCGTAGTCGCCGGTCTCCTGTCCGCGCTCGCCCTGATCACGATGCTGTCCGGTGGTTTCGTGGCAGGTCTCGACGCGGGGAAGGTTTTCAACACGTTCCCGCTCATGGAGGGCCGGCTTGTTCCGATGGGATATGGCGCGGTCGAGGGCTGGCGGAATGTGACGGAGAATCCAATCGCGGCTCAGTTCCATCACCGCATCCTCGCGATGCTGACGGCGATACTCGTATGGGGAGCCGCAGCAGCAGCGTGGCGACGCGCCTGGCCGAGTGGCGCACGTCGATGGCTGAGCATCGCCGCCGGAATCACAGTGCTTCAGGTCGCGTTGGGTATTGCAACCCTCCTGTTGGCCGTTCCAGTGTCGATTGCTGTCCTTCATCAACTCGGTGCACTGGCGCTGTTTGCGTCACTGCTCGGTGCGATCGTCGCCGCGCGTGGCGCCGAGAATCGAGCGGCCTGAGGCTAGGTCAGGCGGTCGGGCAGTTACCAGGCGACGAAAGCAGCGACCTGCATGGACGGTGTGACGAGACCGACGTGCGCGGGGTCGCCCATATACCGGGGGTTGCGCGTCATCATCGCGATCCGCCATCGTAGGAGCGAAGGAAGACACCAGCCGATTCTCCGAATGTCATCGTCCATCACGACTTCCACGAAGTACCGCGTCCCCGCGCGAGTTCAGATCGCGCGCTGGGGCGAAGTGTGCCCTGGAACGTCGCAGGTGGACGTTTTCGTTGTTGGAGGTCGAGCACCCTAGAAGCGCCGGATAGCCAGTCGTGATCCGCCTTTCGGGTGCCAGTAACCCGAAAGGCTTCTTGTTTTCCCCTCCTCCGGATCACGACATGCAACAGACCCACATAAATCGCGAAATCATCGGCCGGTACATCGGCCAACCCGGTCAGTTGCCCCCGGCACTTCGCGCGCGCATCGAGCGCGACTGGGGCGACGAACCAGTGCAGCTCTACGCGCTGGCCGATCTCGACGCAGGCCTCAGGCTCGGCGAATCATGGGTCGCGTTAGGTCCGCGCCGCGTCGCGGTGGCCCGCGCGCTCCCGGACGCGAACGGTTCTGATCGCGGCTGGGATATTCACTCGATCGATCGCGAGCGGATCCAGGCGGTGCAGGAGTCGCCGGGGCTCAGCGCAAACACGCTGATGCTCCTCGGCGCGCCTGACGATCCGCCGCTGGCCGTAGCGCGGTACACGCAACGGCAACGCGGCGCGTTCGAGAACATCAGGTTCGTGCTCGACGAAGCGATTGTTGGACGCACCGTAAAGCCTGACGCGGACGCCGACCAGGTGTACGCGGACGCAGTGGCACGGCCGATTCGGGACGCGCAAGCGCTCGTTTCCAGGCACCGGGCGACGGTGATCCTGCGGCTGCTCAAGTACCTCGCACCCTACCGCAGGCAGGTGAACTTCGGCATGGGGGCCGCGGCCATCATTACGATGGTGAGCCTCGTGCCGCCTTACCTCGCCGGCTACATCATCGACAGCGTGGTGCGGCCAGTGCAGGAGGGGACGCTGTCGCGCGACGCCGCGGCAACCATCGCCTGGATTGCCGTAGCCACGATGGCCGTGCTCTACGGCATCCGGCAGACGGCCGCGCACCTGCGTCTCAAGCTGATGTCGGTGCTGGGCGAACTCGTCGCGCGCGACCTGCGCGCCGAGTTGTACGAGCACATCCAGCGGCTCAGTCTCTCGTTCTTCTCGCGGAAGAAGACGGGGAGCCTGATCACGCGCGTCACGTCGGACACGGATCGCCTGTGGGATTTCGTGGCGTTCGGCGTGGTAGACGTTTCGTTGTCGCTGATCATGCTCATCGGGCTCAGCACGGTACTGCTCCTGATGGACTGGAGGCTTGGCCTGGTCATGACGATTCCGGTGCCGCTCCTGTGCTGGCTCATCTATCAGCACGGGGAACGGTTGAACCGCGTTTTCCTGCGCGCGTGGCGGAAGTGGTCGCGCGTGACGGACGTGCTGTCCGACACCATCCCCGGCATCAAGGTGGTGAAGGCGTTCAACCAGGAGTCGCGCGAGATCAACCGCTTCGGCGAGCGCAACGAAGCCGTAACGGACGAGTTCAACCGCATCCACCGGATGTGGACGACCTTCTGGCCGCTCCTGATGCTGGCGGTGCACGCCACGACGGTCACGGTGTGGGTATTCGCCATGCCGCGGCTGCTGGGCGATGGCGCGCCGTTATCGGCGGGGGTGTTCGTGTCGTTCCTGTTGTACACGACCATGTTCGTCGCGCCGATAGAAGTAATCGGACAGATGGCGCGCACGATGAACCGCGCCACCAGCTCGGCGCATCGGGTGTTCGAGGTGCTGGACAGTGAGCCGGAAGTGCGCGACTCGCAGAAGCCGGTGCGGCTGGAGCCGGTGCGTGGCGCCGTGTCATTCGAGAACGTGACGTTCGCCTACGACGGCGTGCGTCAGGTGTTGCGCGGCATCTCGTTCCAGGTGCAACCGGGCGAGTTGATTGGCCTGGTCGGGCCATCGGGCGGTGGGAAGTCGACGGTCGTGAACCTCCTGGCGCGGTTCTACGACGTGACGGGCGGCGCGGTTCGTGTGGATGGTGTGGATGTCCGGAAGCTCGACTCCGGTCACTATCGGCGGCAGCTCGGCATGGTGCTCCAGGATCCGTACCTGTTCCACGGAACAGTGCTGGAGAACATCCGGTATGGTCACAACGAGGCGTCGTTAGGCGCGGTCATCGCGGCGGCCAAGGCGGCCAACGCGCACGACTTCATCTGCAAGCTGGGGCAGGGGTATGACACGGTGGTGGGTGAGCGGGGGCACACGTTGTCGGGCGGCGAGCGCCAGCGCGTCTCGATTGCGCGGGCGATCCTGCACAACCCGCGCATTCTCATCCTTGACGAGGCGACGAGCAGTGTCGATACGGAGACCGAACGGGAGATCCAGGTGGCGTTGGAGCGGTTGATTGCCGGGCGCACGGTGTTCGCCATCGCGCACCGCCTGTCGACGCTGCGCCGTGCGTCGCGGTTGTTCGTGCTGGAGCAGGGAAAGCTGGCCGAGTCGGGGACGCATCGGGAATTGCTGGCGATACCCGATGGGATCTATCGGCGACTGTATGAGATGCAGCTGCAACTGCAATAGAGGCATCAGGCATCAGGCATCAGGCACCGGGAGCAGACATGAACACACTTGAACGCGCGATGCCGCCGCATCGCGACAAAACTGATGAAGGAGTCACTCTGCGGAATCACGGAGACGGGCGGCTGATGGCGATTCGTGGCGAGACTTCGATCGCGGTGAAGCTTCGGCAGTGCTTCCCGTGGTCGGAGCCTACACGTCATCTCTCGTTGCGGGACTCGGACGATCAGGAAGTCGCGCTGGTCGATGATCCGTCGTCACTCGACGCGGAGTCTCGTCAGGCACTGGAGCTGGCGCTGGCGGAGGCTGGGTTCGTGCTGGAGGTCACGCGCGTGCTTCAGATCGAGGAGGAGATCGAGATCCGGCAGTGGACGGTCGAGACGAAGCAGGGAAACAGGTCGTTCCAGACGCATCTCGACGACTGGCCGCGGTTGTTGCCGGGTGGCGGCTTGTTGATCCGGGACGTGGCTGGAGACTTGTATCGACTAGGCGATCCAGCTCGACTCGATAAGAAAAGCCGGGCGTTGCTTTGGGCGTTTGTCGACTAGCCGAACCAGGGCTCACCAATAGTCTCACGCGGAGACGCGGGGGCGCGGAGGTGAATCACTTTTCTTCGCGTTCTCCGCGACTCCACGTGAACTACTGCGCCCGAGTTCCGATGTCGAAGCGGATCGGAGCAACGATCGGCACGTCGAACATCCAGCGCTTCTTTGGCGAGACGCTTTCGTCGAAATAGTCGATCCTCGCCACTGCCGGTTGGTTGGTGAGCGGGATGTGAACGTATGGCTCAACGTCCAGGTTATTGCAGGTGATTGAGCCGATCCAGAGCACGCGCGCCGTCGATTGCTGGAACGAGGTAATGCCACGGACGGT
>Ga0209640_10001577_pt1 | contig 19408 bp, 16 predicted proteins | sample RifCSP10_1_FD_184018 | JGI IMG/M metagenome (GOLD analysis project Ga0209640, IMG submission 184018) | Soil microbial communities from Rifle, Colorado - Rifle CSP2_sed 10_1 (SPAdes) (version 2) | ecosystem: Environmental > Terrestrial > Deep subsurface > Rock core/Sediment | place: Rifle...
ACGGGATCTTACCTTTAGCTTTGGAGCTGATTGACGAGGCCGTGGCTGCCGGCGCCGACGCCGTCAAGTTCCAGAAGCGCAACCTGGACAAGCTTTACGCCAAAAAATACCTGGACAACGCCAACGCCGGTGAGAAAACGCTGCGTTATCTGCTGCCCATCTTGCAGCGCGTCGAGCTTCCAGACGATGCCTATTACAAAATCGTGGATTATTGTAAAAAGAAAGAGATTACCTTCCTGGCATCGGCTTTTGATCCGGAGAGCGCCGACTTTTTGGACCAGCTGAACGTGCCAGCATTCAAAGTCGCCTCCGCTGACCTGACCAATCTCCCCCTGCTGGATCACCTGGTGGGGAAGGGCAAGCCCCTGATCCTTTCCACCGGCATGTCCCGCATGGAGGAAGTTGAGGTGACAGTTAACTTTCTCAAAGAAAGAGGCGCCGAGTTTGCCTTGCTGCACTGCAACAGCACATACCCGACCGCCTTCGAGGACGTCAACCTGCGGTTCATGGAAAGGCTGCGCAGGTTTGGCGTTCCAGTCGGCTATTCAGGACATGAACGCGGCATCGCCATTTCGACGGTGGCCTCCGCCTTGGGCGCCACAATCATCGAGCGTCACATCACTTTGGACCGCACCATGGATGGCCCCGACCATGCTTCCAGTCTTGAGCCTCAAGGATTCAGGAAGATGGTGCGTGATATCCGCCAGGTGGCCGATTCTTTGGGGACGGGAGAAGAGAAATTCATTTCTCGAGGCGAAATCCTCAACCGGGAGGTGTTAGGGAAGAGCCTGGTGGCAACCCGTTGTATCGAGCCCGGCGAAAAGATCACCGCCGATATGGTCGCGGTCAAGGGACCTGCACTGGGAATCTCGCCCCAGCGCTACCCGGAGTTAATTGGACGACCGGCTACGCGGCAGATCGCCGAAGATGAACCGTTCCTGGAGCGCGACCTGGGCGTGGAGGTGATCCTGGACGCTGAACATACCTTGCCCATGGACTGGGGTTTCACCGTGCGCTTCCTTGATTTCGAAAATCTCCTGGAATACAAGCCCCGGCTGTTGGAATACCACTTCACCGACCAGGATCTGGACGAACATTATCCCGGAGACGACTTCGATTTGAAATTGGTCGTCCATGCTCCGGAGTTCTTTGAACGCACCCTGGTTGATCTATGCTCCCTGGACGAGGGCCAGCGCAGCCAGTCGGTGGCGCTGATCCAGAAAAGCATTAATCTGGCGCGCGAGATGGATGCGCACTTTGTGGGTACACCCAAGGTGGTCGTTCACACCGGCGGCATGAGCCTGGATCATCCGGTCGATGACCGCAAAGCCCTCTACGACAATTTGCGCCGGTCGGTGGAAGAACTGGATTACGCCGGTGTAGAGTTTCTGTTGGAAAACTTGCCGCCCCATCCCTGGTATTTTGGCGGCCAGTGGCTGACGAACGCTTTCATGGACGCCGATGAGATCATCGATTTCATCACTCCGCTGGGATTGAAGATCTGTTTCGATACCTCTCACTCGAAGTTGTACTGCAACTGGGCGCACGTCGATTTTTACGATCAGGTCAGAAAATTACTGCCCTATACCCGGCACCTGCACCTCTCAGACGCCGCCGGCCTGGACGGCGAGGGTTTGCAGATCGGTGAAGGCACCATAGATTGGGTGCACTTTTTCAAAGTGATCGGCGCCGGGCGTCCCGGCGGTTATCACGGGACCATGATCCCGGAGATCTGGCGCGGCCACCAACGCCAGGGCGAAGGCTTTCGGATTGCAATCCAACGTCTATCCGAGGCGTATTTCAAGGCTCAAGAGGAAGACTAGCGCCACTTGTCCTATAAAAACCTGTCCACCTGGCAAAACAATTGGCGCCTGTTCAAAACCACCCGCGAGGTATCCGAGAGAGCCGGGAATTCGCTTGATCGTAAGCCGGTGGTTTTCTTCAATGCCTCCTCCCGTCTCACCGGTCTTAGTCTGAACGCTGCTTTTGGTTATCTCACCGCCTGCGGTTTGCAGCTGGCTGGCGCGCCGGTTGTCCATTTCGGCTGCCGGGCTGGGATGAGCCGCTGCGTTCTGGGTACCAATCGTGACGACTACACCCAACCGCCGCCCTGCAACCCCTGCATCGCTCAATCCGAGCGCCTCTTTAACCATACCTCTACTGTTTGGTTTACTTACTCGCAGAATGATGATCTGGCGCAGGGTCTGCGCGGTCTGGATTTTGAGGCGCTATCCGGTTTTGAATGTTCCCTCCCCGCGAACAGTGAGTCATCAGAGGCGCTCACCCTTCCCCTGGGGCCACTGGCGCTGCCTTCGTTGCGTTGGGCTTTACGCCGGCACCACTTGAACCAGGATGAAAGTACACTGGCTCTGTTCCGCGAGTATATTTTGTCGGCATACCACGTCGCCCTGGACTTTGATCGTTTTTTGGATCAAGTGGCGCCGGAAACAGCTGTAATATTCAACGGCGTGATGTATCCGGAGGCCGTTGCCCGCCGGGTCGCCCAACGGCGCGGTGTGCAGGTGATCACCTACGAGGTCGGCTTTCGCCCTTTTTCGGCTTTCTTCACGGAGGGGGAAGCTACGGCTTATCCAATCGACATCCCCGCAGATTTCGAGCTCTCCCCAGATCAAGACGCCAGGTTGGACGCCTATCTCGAACAGCGCTTTCAAGGCCACTTCACCATGGCGGGCATTCGCTTCTGGCCCGAAATGCGTGGTTTAGATGCGGAGTTTCTCCGGAAAGCGGAAAATTTTGACCAGGTCGTTCCGGTCTTTACCAATGTTATTTATGACACCAGCCAGGTGCATGCCAACACGGTTTTCCCGCATATGTTTGCCTGGCTGGATATGGTTTTGGAACTGATCCGGGACCATCCCAGGACGTTGTTTGTCATCCGCGCCCATCCGGACGAAGTGCGTCCGGGGACAGCCAAGCAGAGTCGGCAGACCGTCAAGGCGTGGGTGCAGCGTCACAAGGTTGCTGACCTGCCGAACGTGATTTTTATCGAGCCTCAGGAATACACCAGTTCATATGAGTTGATCCAGCGGGCCAAGTTTGTCATGGTTTATAACTCTTCAATTGGTCTGGAGGCAGCGTTGATGGGCGCCGCGGTGCTGTGCGGGGGTAAGGCGCGCTACACCCAGGTCCCAACGGTATTTTTTCCTGAGAAGCCGCAGGAGCACTATCGGCAGGCTCAGAATTTTTTGAAGTCGCAAAAGCCCATCGAAACGCCCGTTGAGTTTCGGCGAAACGCCCGGCGCTTTATGTACTACCAGCTTTTCCGGGCTTCTTTACCCTTTGGCGATTTTCTGGAGAATCAACCGCGCCCTGGCTTTGTGCAGCTGCGCCCATTTACGTGGCGGCAGTTATCTCCAGACCGTTCGCCAACTATCCAGGTGCTGGTCGATGGCATCCTCCATGGCAAGCCCTTTCTATTGAAAGACAATTAAACTATGCAAGAAAAGATCGAGATTTTACCTGTTTCCCTGCTGGACCAGCACCGCACGCTCGTCAATGAACTCAAGGACCTGGCCAAAGACCTGCGGCTTGAATTTGGCTGGCATTATCTCTTGGACCTGACCTGGATTCTCAGCCAGATGGCCCTGGATCGCAGGATCCGGGTAATGGATGCGGGCGCGGGAATCGGCGTTATGCAGTGGTACCTGGCGCAAAAAGGGGCTGAAGTCGTGAGCGTGGACCGGCTGGAACGCGCCTACTTGCCCCTGCGCTTTCGCTTGCGCTTCCATGTGCGCGGCCTGCGAAAAATAGATTTAAAGCCCGTCATCCTGGCATACCGCTACCGCAGAGGCCAGGTGCAGAATTTTTTAAAGATGGTTGCCAACAGCGCAATCGACATCCTTGAGAATGGATTCCCAAAACGTCCCGAGGGCCGCGTGCTTATCTACAGCCAGGATTTGGGGCGTATGCCGGACATACCCGATAATTCGTTGGATTACATCGTGGGCGTGTCCGCCCTGGAACACAACTCGCCCGATGATTTGAACGGAGTTGTATCCGAACTGATACGTGTCCTGAAGCCGGGCGGTCGCCTGTTAGTCACGCTGGCTGCCTCTCCCGACCAGGACTGGTATCACCAACCTTCCAAAGGCTGGTGCTACACGGATGAAACTCTGCGCCGGGCTTTTGGTCTGTCCTCGTACGTCCCTTCGAATTATGATCGCTATGCTGAGCTGTTTGCCGAGCTGCAGGATTCGGAGGAGCTGCGCAATAATCTGGCTGAATTTTATTTCCAGTCCGGCGAGAACGGCATGCCCTGGGGCGTGTGGGATCCGAAGTATCAACCGGTAGGGGTCTCCAAGGTCAAAGATGCCGGTGGCTGATAAGCAGCGCCAGTTTTATACTGTGAAGCATCGTTTAAAACTGTTTCGCTGGCGGCTTCGCCGGGCGTCCACCTCCCTGCGTTGGAACGGTTTTCGAGTAGCAGGCTTGCCAATCGTGTTTGGCAACGCGATGCCCAAGTCAGGTTCGCACTTGATCATCCAGATTTTGCTGGGTCTGACCCGGCTGGGTCCGTTCGTAGATCCGGGTTTCCCGCCTGTCAACCGTTCTGAAGACAACCGGAATTTGCCAGACAAAATGGTCTTGGCCAACATTCTGGCAATGCTTCCCGGAGACATTCGCTACGGCTACGTTCACGCCCGAGAACCTTTTGTTCAGGCTCTGACTGGAAGCGGAAAAGCCACGATTTTCGTGTATCGGGATCCGCGTGACATGATTGTCTCTCATGTTTTTTACGCTACAGAAATTCATAAGGGTCACGGGATGCACCAGTACTATACCGAGGTCCTGAACAGTGCGGAAGAGCGCATCAATGCCCAAATCCTGGGCGTGCAGCAGCCGGGTTTTGAGCTCTCCCCCGTGCGCCGAAAGTACGAGGCCTATTTAGGCTGGTTGGAGCAGCCTGAGGTGTTATGTACCCGTTTTGAAGAGTTAATTCTCGAGCGGGATGCTGCCATCGGGCGCCTGCTCGATTATCTTGAGACGCGCGGCTTTACACCTCCAATAGCCCGTGCGGAAGCCATTGCTTTGCTGAAGGGGAGCATCGCACCGCACAAATCTGGAACTTTCCGCAAGGGGAAGCCGGGAAACTGGCGGGAACACTTCACGGAGGCCAATAAGCGGACTTTTAAGGAAGCGACCGGAGACTTGCTGCTCCGCCTGGGCTATGAGCAGAGTGACAGCTGGTAGGCTCCAAATGCAGGCCCGGCTCATTCGCAGAGATTTACGGCGGGCAGCTCAGAAATGGCGCTACCGTCGTCTAAACCTTTACTCCCTACCGGTCTTTTTCGCCAATTCATTTCCCAAGAGTGGTACTCACCTCCTGACCCAGGTGCTGCAAGGATTTACCTTGTTGGGGCCGGCCGTGAACAGCGGCTTACCGGCAATTGTGAGCTACCAGGGCGATAGTGGCAGAGCCCTTACCGTGAAGGAGGTCTTGACCGGCCTTCAACGCTTGCGACCGGGTGACATCGCCTACGGCCATTTGCATGCCCTCCCCGAAGTGGTCTCTTACCTCAGCCAGGAAGGTTTCGCGACGTACTTTTTAATTCGCGATCCCCGGGACGTGGTCGTCTCTCACGTCCACTATGTGACCGATATGGCTTCCAGGCATGCCCATCACAAGTTCTATCTCCAGGAGCTCCAGAATTTTGACCAGCGGCTGCGCACCAGCATCCTGGGTCGGCCGGATTCGCAGGCCCCGTTTCCCGACATCGGCGCCCGTTTCCGGCCTTATCTGGGCTGGTTGGGCAGGCGAGATGTGCTTGTGCTGCGTTACGAAGAATTGGTCCATGATCGCGAGGGTGCCCTGGCCAGGATCGTTGGCTTTGCCGTTTCTCGGGGATTTTCTCTAAATTGTGAGCGGGAAAGGGCCGTGGATAAATTGAGGGGTGGGATCCAGCCCCAAAAATCGCCGACCTTTCGTCGCGGAGAGACCGGTGGCTGGAGGGATCACTTTAATGCAGAGCATAAGGAGATCTTCAAAGAAGTGGCTGGAGATTTATTGATCCGGTTGGGCTACGAGCGTGAGGTTGACTGGTGAAAGCCTGTACGTCGAGGCGGGATGACGGATTCTGAGATTCGCTGCTCGGTCGTAATTCGCGCCTATAACGAAGAGGTCCAGCTCGGCCGGCTGCTGGCTGGAATCCAGAAGCAGACCGTAAAAAACCTGGAAGTGATCCTGGTTGATTCGGGTTCCACCGACTCTACCGTGGCGGTTGCCGAGGCCGCCAGGGACAGGTGCCCTGTAGATGTCGTTCAGATCCGCCCCGAAGAGTTTACCTTTGGCTATTCACTTAACCGGGGTATCGCCGCAGCCAGAGGCGAATATATTATCATAGCCAGTGCCCATGTTTATCCGGTCTACCCGGATTGGATTGCCCGGTTGTTGGCTCCGTTTGAGGACTCCGCCGTCGCCCTGGTTTACGGAAAACAGCGCGGCAACTCCGCCAACCATTTCTCCGAACACCAGGTCTTCGCCCGCTGGTTTGCCGAGGAGTCATCGCAGCGCCAGCCGCACCCCTTCTGCAATAATGCGAATGCCGCCATACCGCGGGCATTGTGGGAAGCCCATCCGTATGATGAGACCCTTTCCGGGCTCGAGGACCTGGCCTGGGCGCGCTGGGCCATGGAACAAGGATATGCGATTTCTTATGTTGCCGAGGCGGAGGTAATTCACGTGCATAACGAGGCTCCGCGAGGGGTTTATAACCGCTACCGCCGCGAGGCCATGGCATACCGGCGGATTTTCCCCCAGGAGCGCTTTCACCTGCTGGATTTTATCCGTCTCTCCGCCAGCAATATCACCAGCGACCTGTGGCATGCTGCCCGGCAAGGGGTTCTCTTACCGGCCTTCGGAAGCATCCTTTGGTTTCGCCTGATGCAGTTTTGGGGCACTTACCAGGGGTTTCGCCATTCCGGTCCACTGACCTGGCAGCTGCGCAAGACGTTTTATTACCCGCGCGGTTTAGCCAGGCAAGCTCAGCCGCCCACCAGGGACGTCGAGCCGATCCAGTATGGCGACGCCGTGGAGGAGACATGACGGATATCGCCGCCCTGGTGCCGATGCGCCATGTCTCGGAGCGCGTGCCGGGCAAGAACTACCGCCCAATGGCGGGCCGTCCCCTATACCATTACATCCTGGAAACCCTGATGGGCTGTCCGGAAGTAACGCAAGTGGTTGTTGATACAGATAGTCCCGAAATTATCCCTGGCGTGGCCCAATCTTTTCCCGCGGTCAAAGTCCTGGAGCGCCCTGCGCATCTACGCCGCGGCGAGGTCCCCATGAACGAGGTGCTGCTTTATGATACCGGTCAAATCGAGGCCGATTTTTATCTGCAGACGCACAGCACCAATCCGCTCTTGCGCTCCGAAACTGTCTCTCGGGCGATCCAGGCGCTGTTAGAAAATTATCCCGCTTACGACTCCCTCTTTTCCGTCACCCGCCTGCAGACCCGCCTGTGGGATGCTCTCGGCCGCGCCGTAAACCATAACCCGGCCGTGCTGCTGCGGACGCAAGATCTGCCGCCGGTCTATGAGGAGAATTCCTGCCTGTACATTTTCAGTCGCCAGACCCTGGTCGACCGGCGCAACCGCATCGGCGAACGCCCCTTGCTGTTCGAAATCAACCCACCCGAGGCCTGGGACATCGACGAAGAGCTCGACTTCCAAATCGTCGAATTCCTCATAAAGCAGAGTCGGCCCACCTAAAAAACCGCGAAGCCGGCAAGCACGCCAAGAAACGGCTAAGCCTCTCAACCATAATCTTCTAAAGCCAAGCTCCTGACCACTAATTACTGATCACTTTCTCACTATCCACTGCCCACTATCCACTACCCACTTCTTCACCATGCCTACAGTCCTCTTCACCGCTCCCTACATGATCCCCTACCTCGAGCGCTTCCGCCCGATTCTGGAGGGCAGCGGTCTGGAATTGATCGTTCCGCAGGTAATCGAACGGCTGGAAGAGGCCGAATTGTTGGAGTATGCCGGCCGGTTTGATGGCACCATCTGTGGCGATGACCGCTACACGGCCCAGGTGTTGGAAGCCTGCGCGCCCCGGCTGAAGGTGATTTCGAAGTGGGGCACCGGGATAGACTCGATCGACGCGCCGGCCGCTGCTCGCCTGGGCATCAAGGTCTGCCGAACCCCGAACGCTTTTACCTTGCCCGTCGCAGATACCGTCATCGGTTATATCCTGGCGTTTGCTCGCCGGCAACCCTGGATGGACCGTTCCATGAAAGCCGGTCGCTGGGAGAAGATGTCTGGACGTTCTCTGAGTGAATGCACCCTGGGCGTCGTCGGGGTAGGCAACTGCGGCAAGGCCGTGATCCGGCGGGCCCGCGCCTTTGGCATGAAGTTGCTGGGCAATGATATCGTCGAGATTGCGCCTGATTTTGTGCTGGAGCACGGCCTGGAGATGACCTCTTTGGAGGATTTATTCGACCGGTCTGACTTTGTCAGCCTGAATTGCGATCTCAACCCGACCAGTTACCACCTGATCAATAACCGGGCACTGGAGAGGATGAAACCCGCTGCCGTCCTGATCAATGCCGCCCGCGGCCCGGTTGTGGATGAAGCCGCCTTGATCGAGGCGCTGCAAGAAAGGCGGATTGCCGGGGCAGCCCTGGATGTCTTCGAGGTTGAGCCGCTGCCCGCCGATAGCCCTCTGCTGGAAATGGACCACGTGATGCTGGCGCCCCATAACGCTAACTCGAGCCTGGCAGCCTGGGAGCGGGTACACTGGAACACCGTTCGCAACCTGCTGGCTGGCCTGGGTCTACCAGCCGAACAAATTTCCTGGCAGGTTTAAGGTCAGCAATTCTCATTTTGTCGCTGCGAGGAGCGTTCTTTGCGACGAAGCAGTCTCCTGTACGGCTCGGCTGAGATTGCTTCGGCAAAGAACGCCTCGCAATGACACCATAATGAGAATTTCTGAATTAAGGTACAATCGATCAAATTATGACAATGCAGCAGCCATTACCGTCATCAAAAAATAAACCTCGCACCGTGATCATCACCGGAGCCGCCGGAGGCATTGGCCGGGCCACCGTGCGGGTTTTTGCCCAGGCCGGCTGGCGTGTGATCGGAGTGGACCGGGCGCCGTTTGCCGATCCCTTTCCAAAAGATAGCTTGTTTATCCAGGCTGACATCGCTGATCCCCTGGATTTGGAGAATATTTTCCATCAGGCCAAATCGTTTACCGACCGCCTGGATGCCTTGGTGAATAACGCCGCCGTGCAGATCGCCAAGCCCCTGATGGAGACCAGCGTCGACGAGTGGGACGCCGTCATGGCCTCCAACCTGCGTTCCGTATTCTTGGGAGCCAAACTGGCGCATCCCTTATTTAAGGGATCGGGCGGAGGTGCGATTGTGAATGTTTCTTCCGTGCACGCGATTGCCACCTCCGCCAATATTGCTAGCTATGCAGCCAGCAAAGGAGGTCTTCTGGCTCTGACCCGGGCAATGGCCATCGAGTTCGCCTCGGATAACATCCGCGTCAATGCCATCCTGCCCGGCGCAGTAGACACGCCCATGCTGCGTGCCGGTCTTTCCAGGGGACACGCCGGTGCGGGCACCTTGACCCAACGCTTGGAAAACCTGGCGAACAAAACTGTAATCGGCCGCGTCGGCCAGCCGGAAGAGATCGCCCATGCCATCTACTTTTTGGCCGATGAGGCCCAATCCTCTTTCATGACCGGTCAGGCGCTGGTTGTCGATGGCGGTGCTACTGCCAGGTTGAGCACGGAGTGATTGATTTTCGTTGATGAGTGTTGTGCGTGAAAATCTAAAGGCGGTTACGCCGGCTCCGCTCTGGCACCTTGCCCGTTCTTCCTGGTACGGCCTGCAACGCGCTGCCCAGTGGCCGGCTGCGGCATTCCATCCCCGGCGGCGAGAGAGCGTTCGCAAACTCGCTTATCTGAAAAATCTCCACCCCGGGCAGCGTTGTTTTATCATCGGCAACGGCCCGAGCCTGAAGAAAACCGATCTATCTCGCCTGCAGAGCGAATTTACCCTCGGTCTGAATCGCATCTACCTCATGTTTCCCGATCTGGGATTTAGCACCAGCTACTATTTATCGGTAAATAGCCTGGTGATCGAGCAGTGCGCCGAGGATATTCGCCGGCTGCCAATTCCTAAATTTATTTCATGGCGGGCGCATCCGCTGATCCGGCCCACCGCCGATATGATCTATCTGCATACCACTTATACCGGCCCAAAATTTGCAAAAGACGCCCGCCAGCGTCTTTGGGAGGGAGCGACCGTTACTTATGTTGCCCTGCAGCTGGCTTATCACATGGGCTTTGAGCAGGTGATCCTGATCGGGGTGGATCACAGCTTTTCTACTCAAGGTCAACCGAATTCTACGGTCGTGTCCCAGGGCGATGACCCGGATCACTTTGATGCCAGGTACTTTGGCAAAGGGTTTCGCTGGCAGCTGCCGGATCTGGAGACCTCGGAACGAGCCTACCGCATGGCGCGTAAAGCCTACGAAGCCGCCGGACGCCAAATCGTAGACGCCACCATAGGCGGGAAACTTGCGGTTTTCCCGAAAGTCGAATACGAATCTCTGTTTTAATAATCCAGCTGCCAGACGGTTTTCATTGCAGGCGGTTCGCCAGTTAGTTCTCGGAAAGAAACATACTCAGCCGCCGTCCCCCACCTGCTCAGCCGCCGTCCTCGGCGGCGCCCTGCTCCGTTGGCGTAGTGGCGGCCGCACAGAGAGCAGATTCGCATCATAAATTAATAATTGCATATACCTTGAGCAAAAAGTACTCCTGTGTTCCATACCGCTTCCTCTAACCAGGCTACCCACAAAAATCGCACCTCCCTGGAATCCCCCGTGATCCGTTCTCCCTGGCTTCTAGGACTCGTTTTACTAACAGCCTTCTCCCTGGGGCTGGCACTCCGTCTTTACGATCTCACCGACCCGCCCCTCGACTTCCACCCCACCCGCCAGCTGCGTGTCGCCATAATCACCCGCGGTATTTATTACAAAATGATCCCCACGGCGGATCCCGAGGTACGCCAGACCGCTCTCTCTTTTGCGCGCTCGATGGGCACCTATGAACCACCTATCCTGGAAAACCTGGTTGCCCTGGCCTATCGCCTGCTGGGCGGCGAACGCCTGTGGGTCTCTCGAGTTTTCACCTCGATTTTTTGGCTGGTTGGGGGCGCTGCCCTTTTCGATCTTGCCCGTCGGATGACTTCGCTGGACGCCGCGATCGTCTCCTTGCTGTACTACTTGTTTTTACCCTTCGGTGTGATCGCCAGCCGCTCGTTCCAGCCCGACCCGGGCATGGTGATGTGGGTGATCCTGGCGATGCTAGCCCTTTACCGCTGGTCTGAGCAGAAGAGCTGGCGTTGGGCCATCGTGGCCGGCCTGGCCTCTGGCATCGCAGTGCTCGTAAAGGTAGTCGCCGCCTATTTGATCGCTGGCTTGGCTGTTGCCGTCGTAATCCAGGCTTTCGGGATAAAGCAGATCTTTAGGATGCCGCAGGTCTGGGTCATGGCTGTCCTGATGGTACTGCCTCCCCTGGTTTATTACGGCTTCGTCCTGGAAGGGCGCTCTTCCGATTACTTTTTGAGCTGGACCGTAGCCCTCATCCCGTTGGTCCTGAATCCGGCTTTCTATGTGCAGTGGCTGGTTCATCTGCGTGATCTGATGGGTTTGGCCGTGCTTTTCCTGGCATTGTCCGGAGTGTTGATCTCAAAACCAAAGAATCGGGCTATCTTGCTCGGATTGTGGATCGGGTACGCAGTTTATGGATTAACCTTGCCCTACCAGATTACCACGCATAGCTATTACAACTTGCAGCTGGTCCCCATTATTGCCCTTTCCCTGGCGCCGGTCGCTGATGCCCTGATCGCTCGCCTGGCTGATCAGAGCGGCGCCTGGCAGGCTCTTTTCGGCGGTCTGGTGGTGGCCTTCTCCGCCTTCTCGTTGTGGACGACCATTTACCAGCTGGATTCTCAGGATTATCGAGAGACGCCGGCAATGTGGCAGAAGATCGCCAGCGCCTTGCCTGCTGGTGGCAAGATCGTCGCCCTAACCCAGGATTACGGTTATCCCCTGATGTATTATGGCTGGAAGAAGGTCGGTTTGTGGCCAGACAGCGCTGAATTCAAGCTTGCCGGGCTGCGCGGCAAGGGGGAACCGGATGTCTTGCAGGAGTTTAGAGACCGGACAGAAGGGAGCAGTTATTTTCTTGTCACCGATTTCGAACAGTTGGATGACCAGCCTGCCCTTAAGCAGCTCCTGGATGCAGAATACCCGGTTTACGCTCAGGGGGACGGGTATCAGTTGTTTGATTTAGAAAAACCCAAAAAGTAAGCTGGTAGTTAATTGTGCCCACAACCTTACCTGGTCAACCAAATTCCCAATCATTTTTTGGTCGCTCCCGCCTGCTCCTGGGTTTGAGTTTGCTGGCGATCTTCCTGGTTGGGCTGGGAATCCGCCTGTATGACTTAACCGATCCGCCGATGGACTTCCACCCAACGCGCCAGATCCGGGGCCTGGTCATCGCCCGCGGCATGTACTACCAGATGCTGCCCTCCGCCGATCCGGCAAGGCGGGAGGACGCCATGGCGTACTGGGGATCCATGGTGGACCGCGAACCGCAGATTCTCGAGCGGCTGGTAGCTCTGACCTACCTGGCAATCGGCCGGGAGCAGATCTGGATCGCCCGGATTTATACCTCCCTGGCCTGGATCATTGGCGGGATTGTCCTGTTCGCCCTGGCCCGGCGGATGGTTTCCTTGGATGGTGCCCTGGTCGCCGCCGCATTTTACCTGTTCTTGCCGTTCGGGATCACCGCCAGCCGTTCATTCCAGCCGGACCCGGTCATGGTGATGTGGTTCCTGATGTCCGCTTATGCCCTTTTTCGCTGGAGCGAAGAGCGCACCTGGAAATGGGCGTTGCTGGCGGGCTTTTTGGGCGGTTTCACCGTGCTGTGGAAGCTGGTCGCCGCTTTTCTGGTCGCCGGGATGGCAGCCGGCGTCCTTCTGCATCTTTATGGGATCCGGCGGGTCTTCAAGGATGCGCAAGTATGGACCATGGCGGCTCTAATGGTGCTGCCGGCCGCCATCTATTATGTTTTTGGGATTCAGAGCACCTCTTCCAGCTTTTTGGAGGGTTCCACCCTATCCATATTGCATCTGATTCTCACGCCTTCATACTATATGCGCTGGGCGATCTTCCTGCACGGCATGTTCGGGCTCAGCGTGCTGTTCATTGGCCTGGCCGGCGTGATGCTTTCCAGGCCGTTAAACCGCAGCCTGCTGTTGGGATTGTGGGTCGGCTACGCCATTTATGGGATTACCTTTCCCCATCACATTCCCACCCACGAATACTACCATTTGCAGCTGATCCCGATCGCGGCCCTGTCCATTGCTCCCGTTGCCGATCTGGTATTATCAAGAATTGCCGGACAATCCGGCTTCTGGCGATTGATCACGGCTGGTTTAATGGTCATTGGGGCGGCTTACCCGCTACTGATCACTCGCTCGGTCCTCGGCGGCCAGGATTTTCGGCCGGAGGCCAGGTTCTGGGAAGCGGTCGGCCAGGCGGTGCCGGACGATGGAAAAACCATTGCCCTTACCCAGAATTATGGGCATTATTTAACCTATTATGGCTGGCAAAAAGTGAAATTATGGCCGACTACCGGGGAACTCAATCTCGCTAAAACGCGCGGCAAAGCCAATTATGATTTCCAGGCGGAGTTTGAGGAGCGCACGGAGGGCATGGATTACTTCCTGGTGACTTCCATGAACCAGTTAAATTCGCAGGCGGATCTGCGCGAGTTGCTCAACAATAACTATCCCATCCTGCTGGAGGGAGATGGTTACCTGGTTTTCGATCTCCGCAACCCGCTGGCGTCTCGCTTGCCGTGATCTTGAATCTGCGCAATGCCCTTTGATCGTTCTAATCCTTTAGTCTCCATCATCATGCCCTCCTACAACCAGGCTGCCTACCTGGAGCACGCCATCCGCTCGGTGCTTTCCCAGGACTACTCGCCGATCGAAGTTATCCTGGTGGACGGTGGCTCGACCGATGGTAGCCTGGAGCTTATCCAAAAGTATGCGGCGAGATTGGACTGGTGGGTATCCGAACCGGACCAGGGGCAGGCAGACGCCATCAACAAGGGGTTTAAGCGCTCCCGGGGAGAGATTGTCGCCTGGCTCAATTCCGATGACCTTTACTTACCCGGAGCAGTCAGCGCCGCTGTCGGCGCGCTGCAGGCGGATCCCGGTGCCGGCCTGGTGTATGGCGATGCAATCACCATCGACGCCCAGGGCTGCCCCCTGAAGGTATTGCGCTTTCCGGATTGGGGGCTGGAGCAGTTCATTGGCTTCCGCATCATCTGCCAGCCGGCGGTGTTTATGCGCCATGCCGCCGTGGAGCAGGCCGGCTGGTTAGATACCTCCTATCACTATATGCTGGACCACCACCTCTGGGTGCGCATAGCAAAAAGTTCGGGTGTCAGTCATGTTCCCCAGGTATGGGCTGCCGCCCGCCACCATCCGGGCGCCAAAAATGTCGCCCAACCTTTAGAATTTGGCCGCGAGATACTCCGCATGTTGTCCTGGTTTCAAACCGATCCTGACCTGGTGGATCGCATCGACCGCAATCGCCGGCAGGTTTGGGCTGGAGCCTATCGCCTCACGGCCCGATATCTCCTGGATGGCGGCATGTACAGAGACGCTCTTAGGGCTTATTGGAAGGCTGCCCTTGCCCAGCCGGGCTATGCTTTGCGCCATTGGCACCGCATGCTGTTTGCCCTGCTCGGTCTGGTCGGAATGGGTAATCTGTCCTCCTGGTATTATCGTCTGCGCCGCGCCCGCCCGCTGGAGCTCGAGAATGAGCCAGTCCTCTCCGATTGGCCGGGACTATGTTTCCACCAGCCGCGCCCATGACACAAAATGGCAAAGTATCTGTGCATTCCCCTATTCTGGTAACCGGCGCCCACCGTTCAGGGACCACCTGGGTGGGCAAGATGCTGGCTGCCAGCCCGAGTGCCGGCTACATCAGTGAACCGCTCAACGTCTGGCACCGTCCCGGCGTAATGCGCGCCCCGGTCGAACACTGGTATACGTACATTTGCCAGGATAACGAAGCGCACTACCTTCCAGCCATCCAGGAGACCATCGCCTTCCGGTATCATCCCTGGCTCGAAGTGCTGTCCCTGCGATCTTTGAAGGATGCCTTGCGGATGGGCCGGGATGGGACTGGCTTTTTCCAGGGCCGGCTTTATCAGCAGCGCGCCGTACTGAAGGATCCCTTTGCAGTATTTTCGGCTCCCTGGTTTTCTCAGAGGCTCGGGTGCGAAGTCGTGGTTACCGTCCGGCACCCGGCAGCATTTGCCAGCAGCCTGATGCGCCTGGGCTGGACCTTTGACTTCTCACATTTGCTGGCGCAGCCCTTGCTCATGCGGGATTGGCTGGGCGCCTTTAGAGGGGAAATGCAATCCATGCTTGACCGGAACGAAGACGTAATTGCGCAGAGCTGTTTGCTGTGGCGCATGGTTTATTCGGTAGTCCACCAATTTAGAACGCTTTATCCTGAGTTCCGAGTTGTGCGCCACGAGGATTTGTCGGTAGATCCAATGGGCGAATTCGAAAAACTCTTTGAGAGCCTGGGGGTTCAATTCACCCCTGTTGTTAGAAAGGCTATATTGAACTCAACCTCCTCACAAAACCCAAAAGAAGTTTCGCGCCGCAGAGTATATGCGGTTCGTCTCGATAGCCGCGCTAACCTGGATAATTGGAAGCGCCGCCTGGCACCCGGCGAGATTGCCCGCGTGCGCCAATTGACCGGCGATGTTGCCGCGTTATACTACGCAGACCGGGAGTGGGAATAGTTTCTTGTGAATAACCCTCTGGTCTCGATCGTCACCCCCTCCTATAATCAGGCGCGGTTTCTGGAGGAGACGATCCAATCGGTTTTGTCCCAGGATTATCCTCGGATTGAGTACATCATTGTGGATGGCGGCTCAAAAGACGGCAGCTGTGAGATCATCCAGCGTTACGCCGACCGGTTGGCCTGGTGGGTTTCGGAGCCCGATCGCGGCCAGACGGATGCCATCAATAAGGGTCTCGCCCGGGCAAACGGCGAGATTCTCGCCTGGCTGAATTCGGACGACGCCTACCTGCCCGGCGCAGTATCCGAGGTGGCCGGTTTCTTGCAGGCCCATCCAGAGGTAGGAATGGTCTACGGGGACGCCAATTTGGTCGATGAACGTGGTCAGTTGATCGGGCGTTTTCCCGCCCGCCAGACCGATTACCGGCGTCTGCGCCGCGGTTATGTGCATATTCCCCAACAGGCTGCGTTTTTTCGGGCCGATTTGTGGCGCCGCGTCGGTCCGCTCGATCCTTCCTTCTATTTCGCCATGGACTATGATCTGTGGGTACGATTGGCGAAAATAGCTCCGCTGAGATATGTTCCTCGCAAATGGGCCAATTTCCGCCTGCATGGAGATGCCAAATCCGTCGCTGCCGACGAGCGCTGCTGGCCGGAGATGGTTCGCGTGCACCGCCGCGAAGGGGGCAGCTGGATATCCTGGTTGGTCTTTAAAGCTAAGATCCGCCCTTATGTCTATGGCTGGTTGCCCGTGCGTCTGCGCACCTGGCTGCGCAATTATCTGGTCTTCGCAGTAACGGCTGCCTTAACCGTATGCACGCAAAGGTTGTCATGAGTGCATGCTCAAGCCGCCGTTCCCCTATGCTCAGCCCCCGTCCCCGGCTGAGTCATTCTTATGACCGTCCTGCCCGCCTATGCTCTCGCCGCCGTCCCCGGCTGAGTCATTCATATGACTGTCCTGCGACCACATTCTTATGGCCGTTTTCGGCGCGAATATTGTGCCCACAGGATGGCCAGAGACCAATATGCCTGACATGTTTTGCTTGCACGCACGCAGGAGCCAGCCTGTGCAGGCTAAAATTGAGTCGGCGAAGGCCGACTTCGTGAATTTCGTTGCAGCGATTTCAATCGCCTGAGAACTGGCTGATAACTTTTGAGTGCCTGCTTGACATCTATGTCCCCTTATGAGAGAATGCCCCATCGAGTGTGGTGTACTCGTATGAATAAGCCTGGAAAAAGCAACCACAGATGAGCACAGATCAACACAGATATCTGTGAAAATCTGTGCCCATCTGTGGTTTACTTCTGCCCATCCGCTAATGTAGGACTGCCAGGTGAGAACCAACGGCACTATATCATGCAAAGAATAGAGCAACTTCCCATTTACGACTCCCTCCGCCAGGGCTCCGCTGCCCTGGAGGAGTTGACCGAGATCTTCCAATACAAAGACCTGGTCATCCAGCTCGTCAGGCGAGACATCCTCACCCGATATAAGCGATCTGTCCTGGGCGTCGCCTGGACCATGCTGAATCCCCTGGGAACGATGCTCGTCCTGTCCATTGCTTTTTCAAAAGCCTTCGGCATACAGCAAGAAGGCTACGCCGCCTACGTATTGAGCGGCCTGATCGCCTGGACTTTCTTTGCCCAGACCACCAACGCCGCCACCTCCCACCTGGTTTGGGGCGGCAGTTTATTGCGCCGCATATATGTGCCGCGCACGGTCTTCGCCGTCTCCGCCGTCGGTACCGGTTTGGTCAATCTGCTTTTGTCCATCGTTCCTCTTCTGATCGTATCGCTGATCACCGGCATTAGCATTAAACCCACGCTCCTTCTGCTGCCCATCCCGATCATCTTCTTGACGTTCTTTGCTTTGGGCATCGGGCTGATTGTTTCTTCGATCGCCGTTTACTTTGCGGATGCCGCCGAGATGTACCAGATTGTTTTGACTGCCTGGATGTATTTGACGCCTATTATTTATCCTGAATCCATTTTAGACCAAAGGTATCTGGTGTGGATCATCCGCTTGAACCCGATGTATCACCTGGTCAAGTTGTTCCGGACGCCGGTTTACGATGGCGTCGTTCCCGGGTTGTCGCAGTTTTTGATTGCCGCAATAATCTCCCTGACCGTTTTGATCGCAGGTTGGCTTGTTTTTACAAAGAAGGCAGATGAGTTTGCATATCGCGTCTGAAGAAGCTCGCCTGGAAGCCCGCTCCCTGGAGGAGACAGCCGCGGGTCAAGATCAATCCGTTATTCGCCTGGAAAACGTTTCGGTGCGCTACAGGGTGCCCAGCGGGGGAATCGCCACCTTCAAGGAATTTATGATCCGGCGTTTGCAGGGAAAGGTGGAATACCATTCCGTGCTTGCCCTGGATAAGGTCAACTTAACGATCCAGCGCGGTGAAATATTCGGTCTTATCGGCAACAACGGTGCCGGCAAAAGTACCCTGCTGAAAGTCGTTGCCCGGGTCCTGAGGCCGACCGAAGGGCGGGTATGGGTGAGGGGCCGGGTTGCGCCCTTGCTGGAGTTTGGCGCCGGTTTCCATCCAGAGCTGACCGGCCGCGAGAATATCTTTCTGAACGGCACATTATTAGGCTATTCGCATAAGCAAATGGAGGCCCGCTTTGACCAGATCGTCGATTTTGCCGAATTGTGGGACTTCATCGATGCACCACTGCGCACGTACTCCTCGGGAATGTGGGCCCGCCTGGGCTTTGCCGTTGCCACCGACGTGCAGCCGGATATCCTGATCGTTGATGAAGTCCTGGCGGTTGGAGATGAAGGCTTCCAGCGCAAAGGGATGGCCCGCATCAAGGATTTTCAAGAGAAGGGCGTGACGATATTGTTTGTTTCTCATAACATGCAGGTGATCGAAGCCATGTGCCAACGCGTCGCCTGGTTGGATCACGGCACGCTTCAGACCCTCGGTCCGGCTGCTGGGACCATCAATCTATACCGCCAAAGTCAGAGTATCTGAACTTTCGTAGATGAAATTTTCGCCCACTTCGCTCCCGGATGTAGTTTTGATCGAACCGCAGATTTTCGGTGACCAGCGCGGTTTCTTCATGGAGGTCTATCAGGCCCGGCGCTTTGAGGAGGCCGGAATTCGCGCTGAGTTTGTCCAGGACAATCACTCTGGCTCCAGCCAGTGCACACTGCGCGGCCTGCACTATCAAATCCGCCAGGCCCAGGGGAAGCTCGTTCGCGTGGTGGTTGGCGAAGTGTTCGACGTGGCGGTGGATTTACGCCGCACTTCGCCGACATTTGGCAGGTGGGTTGGACACTACCTTTCGGCGCAAAATAAAGCCCAAATGTGGATTCCCGCGGGCTTTGCCCACGGTTTCTACGTACTGAGCCAGTGGGCGGAAGTGCTCTACAAAGCGACGGATTTCTATGCGCCTGAGTGGGAGCGTACCCTGTTATGGAATGATCCGGATGTGGGCATTGAATGGCCCTTAGTGAATGGCGAACCGCCTATCCTGTCGCAAAAAGATAAAATCGGCAGTTTGCTGGGAGAGGCCGAGGTT
>Ga0209640_10001578_pt1 | contig 19405 bp, 21 predicted proteins | sample RifCSP10_1_FD_184018 | JGI IMG/M metagenome (GOLD analysis project Ga0209640, IMG submission 184018) | Soil microbial communities from Rifle, Colorado - Rifle CSP2_sed 10_1 (SPAdes) (version 2) | ecosystem: Environmental > Terrestrial > Deep subsurface > Rock core/Sediment | place: Rifle...
TTGAGCCTGCGCGCTACTTGCCTCGCACCGTCACCACTGGACACGGGGCGGTGACGACGACTCGTTGCGCAACGCTCCCGACGAAGAACTTGTCCAATCCCGTCCTGCCGTGGGTACCAACCACGATCAGGTCGGCTCGCTTGGAGCGGGCGGCACGGACGATTTGTCGGGCCGGATCGCCCTCCAGCATCAGTCCGACCGCGCGAACGCCGGCTTTCTTCGCCTTGTCGGTGAGCTTCCCCAGGTGCCGCTGAGCCCACCGCCGCGCGTCGGCGTTGAGGTGGTCCAGCGTCGTGCCTCCGATGTACTGCTCGGGAACAACTGGCATGAAGGGCACGGAAACATGAACGACCGTCAAGGTCGCGCGACTTGTCTTTGCCAATGCTACGGCCGTGGCAAAGGCTTTCGCTGATGCTTTCGAGAGGTCCGACGCAAACAAAATCCGCCGTAGTCGAGCCATAGCAACCCTCCAGCGCCGGGCGATACGCCTCATTGGGCAGCGGCCATTCCTGTTGGCCCAACCCGCGACGCCTCATGCCCGGGAAGAAATCCACACAAGGCGGGAAATACCGCGCGAGCAACGCGCCATCTCCGACCCAGCGCCAGCCTATGCATCTCCCTCGCCGCACTTCTGCCGGGCGGTAGTGCGCCCGCGGTAACTTGGCCCGAAGTTGGCTTTATCCAGCGTCGGCGGAAAGGCGTGGCCGCCACACAGCGCAGGACCACCGCAGAGATCCCCCATGGGGACCCCGATCTGCGAGGTGGATGCCATGAAAGGTGGAGTATGCCGCACAAGCACTTGCTGTTCCGATCGGAAGCCCGGGAGAAGGTACTCCGCGGCGCGACGGCCATCGCGGATGCCGTACGTGTCACGTTGGGACCCAAATCGCGGTCCGTGCTCATCGAGAAAAAATGGGGGAAGCCGATCGTCTGTAACGATGGGGTCACCATCGCGAAAGAGTTCTCGCTCAAAGATCCCGAGGAGGACCTGGGTGCCCAGATGCTCCGCGGCGCCGCCGAACAGACAGGTGATGCCGTCGGGGACGGAACCACCACGTCCACGCTCCTGGCCCACGCGGTTGTGGCCGAGGGGATGCGCAATATTGCGGCCGGGGCGAGCGCCATTGATCTCAAGCGAGGCCTCGACCGGGCCTCGCGCGTGGCGATCGAGGCGCTACGATCGCAGTCGCGGCCCGTGCAAAGCGAGCGGGAGAAGCAACAGGTTGCGACCATTTCGGCCCACAACGACCCGGCGATCGGGGAGCTCGTCGCCCGTGCGATCGAAAAGGTCGGTGCCGAAGGGGTGGTGACGGTCGAGGAAGCCAAGGGGACCGAAACCACGATGGATGTGGTGGAAGGGCTCCAGTTCGACCACGGATACCTCTCCGCCTACTTCGTCACCGACCCCGAGAAGATGGAGGCGGTGCTCGAGGACCCGCTGATTCTGATCTACGAAGGGAAGATCAGCAACGTCAAAGACTTCCTACCCTTGCTCGAGCAGATTGCGAAGCGTGGAGCCCCGCTCCTGGTGATCGCGGAGGACGTCGACGGTGAGGCGCTGGCCACGCTGGTGGTCAACCGGTTGCGCGGCACGTTCGCGAACGTGGCCGTGAAGGCGCCCGGCTTCGGCGACCGACGCAAGGCGATGCTCCAGGACATTGCCATCGTCACCGGCGGGCAACTCGTCGCTCAGGAGCTCGGCATCCGGCTCGAGAACGTGACGCCGGAGCAGCTCGGCCACGCCGCGCGCGTGGTCGTGGACCGCGAGCACACGACGATCGTGGGCGGGAAAGGCGACAAGCGCCTGATCGACGCCCGCTGCCAGGAGCTGCGGACCCAAATCAAGGACACCACCTCCGACTACGACCGCGAGAAACTCGAGGAGCGGCTCGCGAAGCTGTCGGGCGGGGTGGCGGTGATCCGAGTCGGTGCCCCCTCCGAGGCTGAGATGAAGAGCCGGCGAGACGGATTTGACGATGCGATCCACGCCACGCGGGCGGCGATGGCGGAGGGGATTGTGCCCGGTGCCGGTCTGGCGCTGCTGCGCGCGATTCCCGAAGTGGAGGCCGAGGCGTTGCGCGTCGAAGGAGACGAGCGCGCCGGGATGCTCATCCTGCGCCGCGCGCTCGAAGCACCGACGCGCCAAATCGCGGAGAACTCCGGTGCCGACGGCGGCGTGGTGGTGGAGAAGATGCGCGTAGGAAGCGCGAACTTCGGTTTCGATGCGGCCAAGAGTCAGTACGTCGACCTGGTGGAAGCCGGCATCATCGACCCGACGAAAGTCGTGCGATTGGCGCTCGAGAACGCGGTGTCGGTGGCGGGTGTCCTGCTGCTGACCGAAGCCACGATGACCGAGGTACGCGAACCGAAGACAGAGGCAGCCTCGCCGATGCCCGAGACCTACTAGCGTGCGGCAAGACTGAGAGGTCCCACGTGTCGCCCCACGTCGAAGACATCGTCGAGCGCATTCACGAAGCCGAGGCGGAGCTGGTGCGCGAGGTCGACGCGCAGAGACGGCGCTGGCACTACAGAGTTCACCACGGCCGCGTGTGGTTCGACCAGGAAGTCCGCCGCGCGCACCGACAGCTCAAACAGAGCATCCCGTCGTTCATCCGCCACGGGAGCCTCCTCAGTCTCCTTACCGCGCCATTCCTCTACTCCTTGCTCCTTCCCCTCGCGCTTCTGGATCTCTGGGTCACGTTCTATCAGTGGGTGTGCTTTCCGATCTACGGCATCTCGCGCGTGCCCCGCCGCGCGTACTTCGCCATTGACAGACACCAGCTCGCGTATCTGAACGGAATCGAGAAGGTGAATTGCACTTTCTGCAGTTATGCGAACGGTTTCATCGCCTACGTGAGGGAAGTTGCCGCCCGCACGGAACAGTACTGGTGCCCAATCAAGCACGCCCGCGCCATTCACTCGCCGCATGCCCGTTATCACCTGTTCTTCGACTATGGCGACGCTGAGAGCTATCGACGCCGCCTGGGCACCCTGCGCAAGACACTGGGCCGGGAACCGGCTCGAGGAAGACGTTCGTGAAATAACGCGTCGTCTTCATCGTCGTGGCGACGGTTGCCGTGGTGGCAGCCGGCGCTGTCTATTACCGATCCACTCATGCCGATACGGCACGCGAGAGATTGGCGTGCGTCTGTCGGTGGGCGCGCGATCTGGACGTCCTCATGCAGTTGCTGGTCGAAGCGATGGTGCGCAGCCGGAGTGGCGGCGCGATCGGCATCGCGGTGGGCGTGCCGCTGCTCGCCATCATGGCCGTCGCGTTGACGACGACAAGATGGCCGATGCTCGCGGCGCACGGTTTCTGGTACACGGCGCACGAGTCGCGGACCGATTGGTCGATGTCTCTTGGATCGCTGCTGCTGTTGATCGTTGGCCGGCGGTCCATGGTCGGTTGACGCGCGTGTGGCGCGCCGCGGCTGATCATCAGGATGGAATGCGCATCAGCACCGGGACGCGCGCGAGCGTCAACACACGGTAGGCGATCGCCCCCGGAGGGCCGTAGCCGTGCGGGCGCAGCGCACGGCCGAGGACGAGCATCGCGTGGGGAGACGTGTGGGGTGACGAGCGTCGACGCCAAGATGAAGCGTCTCACTTTCGCGAATGGTGCGCAGGCGGAGTTCGATCTCCTCGCGTTCGTCCCGCCCCACGTCGCGCCGCCCGTCGGGCCTCATCGGTGAGACCGGGTGGGTGGCGGTGGACCGCTACACGCTTGAAACCCGATTCCCTGGCGTCTACGCGATCGGTGATGTGGTCACCATCCCGTTGACGCTCGGAAAGCCATTGCCCAAGGCCGGCGTCTTCGCGCACGGCGAAGGGGAGGTGGTCGCTCGGAACATCGCGGACGCGATCACCGGCAAAGGGACGCGAGCCCGCTTCGACGGGCACGGTGAGTGCTTTATCGAAATCGGCGGCGGCAAGGCGGGCTTCGGAAGCGGCGACTTCTATGCCGAGCCGAAGCCGGCAGTCACGTTGCACATGCGAGGACAGGCCAGAACAGATTCTCAAGCGGCGCTACGCCAGGGGCGAAATCGAACGCGAAGACTACGAGCGCCGCTTGAGCGATATCAGACGGTGAACGACGCACTCGGGTTTTCGTGAGCCCAACACTTGCGCAGGAAGGTCGAGAGGACACTCCGGGCGGCGTTGGAGCGATGAGCCGCAGGATCGCGGGTTCGACCACCGCGTCAAGCCTTGCGACACTGACAGGAGGCTCAATCCTGGCGAGGCGGTTCGCTGATTACGACACCATCCTGGGCGTCGAGCGAGACGCGGATCTGCACGCCATCAGGTCTGCCTTCCGGCGCCTCGCACGGCAGCACCATCCCGACGTATCCACAGGCAAGCACGCGCCGAAACGATTCCTGGTCATACGGGAAGCCTACGATGTGCTGTCCGACCCTGAGAAACGGCGGGAATACGACAGACTGATTTCGACGCCCCTGGTCGCCTTGCGCCCTTCCGCCAAACGGCCAACGGCGCCTGCTCGGCGGACGGTCGCACGAATTGCATCTTCCCTACCGGCCCGCGGTTTCCGGCTCGTTCTGGATGCCCTTGGAATCCTTCGTCTCGATCTCGGCTTCGGCGTCTCTTCACGTGCAACGCAGTCCCGCTCACGCCCGTCACGGTCACCGAGAACAAAACGAGCGCACAAGTGAGCACAACGGTCGCCGTGAAAGCCGTATTTGATCGGCGGTCTGGGCCGGGTCGATACGTAATTGAGATAAGGCGCGCCTGTCTCGTCGAGCTTTGGGTGTGGGGGTGTTAAGGCGCGAACGCAGCATCACCGATATCGTTGAACGAGTGCTGTTTGGCGGAGTGGTCGTCTGGGAGGGGGCTCACCTGGGCGGAACAGCGCGAGCGGAGAGGCATGGCTCGAAATATCAATCGGCGATATTCAGGGCCCAGCGGAGACTGACGGTCTGAGCCTTGCACGAAGGTCTGCCCGGGGCCGTCCGGCGCACGGCATCGCTCCAGACACGGGCGTGTCTTTTTCGGAGCTGCTGTCAGCGTCGGTTAGTGCCGGAAACCCGTCAACGGCATACATGGAGGAACCGGCGGCCGACCCGGTCAGAGCGTCTTGAATGGTCCGCGCCACGTTATCCTTAGAGGCGTGTGTGCTCAGGACGGTCCCGAGATCGGATACCCGAGCACCTCGCGCAACTGCAGCTCCGATCGACGCAACGGTTCCAGCGCCGCTTGATCCCCCCGCGCCAGCGCCGCCGTCACTTGGTCTCGGGCCTGAAGCACGGCTTCTAGCGCGGTCTTGAAGACTGCGACCGGCGTGATCGACGCCTCGGCGCGCACGCCGTCGAACAGGCTCGTCGATAGCTGCTGCGCATTCCCGTAATTCAGCGAGACCACAGCTTCCCTGATGTTCAAGATCTCGCCGAGCAGACGACCCGTGCGCACGCGGGCTTCCGAGTCGGCCAGTCGTTCTCGAAGGGCTGCGGCGTCGGCTTCAAGCGCCACCCGCCGTCTATGCTCGGGCCAATATCCAGCGAGATACGCAAGACCCATGATGAGCACCGCGACTCCGGCAATGACACGTTTGGCGCGCATGTCCTAGTCCTCGCTCGCGTGATGATCCATCTGTTTCCCGCCATCGCGCTCAGGATTGCTCGTCGTGCCCGCGGGAGCGGTGGCCATTACTTCATTACGTGCTCGGTCGAACAGAAAATGCCACGCTGGCGAGCTGTCCTCATTTCTGATGTACTTGCGCCGCAACCGCTTGACATTTGCGAGGTACGTCTTGCCCGCTCCTCGGTCTGCCAGCGGCCAACCCCGATGATAGCTGCGAATCGCCAGGTCAAGGTCACCATTGGCGTCCTGCAGCATCAGCTCGAACCAGACGGCGACGACTCGCGTCGCATGCCACGGGTCGAAATAGTCGTCCTCGCGGAAGGTGAAATCCACGGCACCCTCGTCGGCAAGACGCCTAAGGGTTCTTCGACAGTACTCAGACGATCCCCCGAGACCAATGTCGCGGTCGCCGCCCCGATTCGTGTGGCTTGCACGATGCTCGAACCACGATTCGGCCATGACAATCGCGCTCATCGTGTTCGTGACCGTGCCGCGCGGCAGTCCAAATCGAGTGCCGACCTGATAATAGCCACTCCAGTACTTGACCATCTGGATGTATGCCATGGCACGAACCGGTTGTGGGATCAAATCCCAATCGTGCGCGTTCATTCGGTCCCATTGTGAGGGATTGTTGACGAGAAATCCGAAACGGTTCCACATCGCGCTCAGCCCGTCTTCGCGCATCCGCTCGGTCACTGTGTCCCAGTCATCGAAGTTCATCTTCCGCCAGAGGGTCACGTCCGAACGCAAGGCATACGTAGGGACGGTGATGCTCACCTTTTGCCAATCGGCCGTGATGGTTACGCCGACCGGCGTGTGGTCAGCGAAGGCGTTCAAGATGGAGACTGGAGGCACGTCGGGCAGTTCCGTAGCCAGACGCCGGTCGATCATGCGGTCAACAAGTACGACCCCGATCGTCAGCGCTAGGACACCGCTCGCGACGGCGATCGGCCAGCTCAAGCAGCGTCGATGGCGCGCGCCGGCGGGCCACACTCCCTCAGGCAAGGTGATGCCAACGCCCTCCTGGGGCTCGAATGGGTTCGATGGCTTGTGCCAGACCAGGAGGTTCGAGATCCAGACGCCCATTAGCTATTCGGAGGGGTGTTCGCATTTTGCTGATCAAGTGGATGCGTTAGGGAGCAAGCGCCGTGCCCCGATCTGCTTGATCGATCACTTTGTGAGCGAAGGGTCGACACTCGCATTCTATCGTCGCCGGGACTAAAGGGATCGGCCGTCGTGTGGAACGCTGGGGCGATTGCCGACCCTCACACCGACGTCTCTTCCCACCCCCGAACCGCATAGAGCAACGGCTTTGTCCAGAGACTCTCGAGACCTTCCAGGATGTCGGACGCCCAGTTGAAAACGTTCCGTCCTGCGACCACCTTCCGCATGGCCCGCATGCGTGTCACCTGCTCCTCGCTCGGCATGTTGATGGCTCTTGCGAGGGCTGCTGCGAACGCATCGATGTCGTAGGGATTGATGATCACCGCGTCCTCAAGCTCCTGTGCTGCGCCTGCCAGCGCGCTGAGTACGAGTACGCCGTGCTCATCGTCCCGGGCCGCGACGAACTCCTTGGCCACGAGGTTCATCCCGTCGTGCAGCGAACTGACGATGCAGAAGTGGGCGAGTCGATAGAGCGCCACGAGACTGAACGCCCCGAGTGGTGTCGTGTAGTACGACACCACGGGTGAGCCGCCAGGAACCGCGTAGCGCGCATTGATCCCGGCGATCCGCTGGCCAATCTCCGCTTCGATCGCTGCATAGCTCTTGAGATCCGAACGAGACGGGACGCCAATCTGCACGAACGTCAACCTCCCTCGCAGATCCGGCCGCTGCGCCATGAGCGCATCGAGCGCATCGAGGCGCTCAGGGATGCCCTTGGTGTAGTCCAGACGGTCGACGCCGAGCCCGATAATGTCAGCCCGCAGGTCGAGCAGCTCCCGCAGGCGCTGCTGTTCCTGCAGGAGCGTTGGGTCAGCGGCGAAGTTTTGGATGCGGTCGTAGTCGACACCGATTGGCACCGACACGACAGTGCTCGAGCGCCCGCCGAATCGAACTCGCGACGACTCGAGCTCCACCTCGGCGTGCAGCTCTTCTTCGGCGGCCATCAGGAAGTTTCGGCGGTCGCGTTCCAGTTGAAAGGCGATCAAGTCGTTGGCCAGCAGGCCCGCGACAAGCTCGCGCCGCCAGGGACAGATGCGAAGGCGATCGGGATAGGGCCATGGGATGTGCCAGAAGAGAGCGGTGCGCGTATGGGGCCGCAGGGCCCGCAACGCTGGGGCCACGAGTGCCAGGTGATAGTCCTGGATGAACACCGGCGCGTCGGACGCTCCGAGCTCCGCGTGAATCGCGGCGGCGAAGCGCGCGTTGATGTCCTGATAGGCCGCCCAATCTTCGCTCCGAAACTTCGGACGGACGTCGACTACATGGCACAGCGGCCACAGGCCCTCATTCGCGAAGCCCCCGTAGTACGCGGAGAAGGTGGGCTCCTCGAGCCACAGACGCCGAAGCACGTACGATGGGCTCTCGGGCGGTACCCGCACGTTGTCGGTCGCATCGACGACCAACCGGTCCGCCGGGCCAGCCCCGTGGGCGATCCATACGCCCCCTCGTTCGCGCATCAAGGCGTCCAGAGCCACGGCGACACCACCCGTCGCCGCTTTCACCGCAATTCGGCCATCCTCATCCCGGGCGTGGAGGTACGGCTCACGGTTGGACACGACGATGAGGGGGCGAAGCACGTGTGCATCGAGTTCGCCTGCCTGCGCCAACCCGCGGCGAAACAGAATCGGTCCCACGAGCTCGTGAATCGCGATCGACGCGACCAGCAGCAGCTGCAGCTGGTTGCCCCATCCCGGAAACTCGGTGGCGACGATGGACGCAAACCCCAGGGTAATCCCAGCCTGAGACACCAGGCCCGTCCACGCGTAGCTCCCGATCGGCTCGGGAAGGCCAGATAGCTTCACGCCCGCCCCAACGCCCAGCCTGATGAATCCGAGTCGGACCGCGGACAAGGCGAGCGCGCTGAGCCCGATGGCGGCCACCGCGTCGAGCCGAAGGGTCGCGCCGACCGCTACGAAGAAAACCACCAGTACCGGTGGCGCGCCTCGGCGCACGGCGGCCCGCAGCGTGTCGCCCTGCGCGACCGCCAGGTTCTCGATAACCACGCCCGCGGCGAGGGCTGCCAGCAGCGGCTGGAGTTGCTGCGTCGTGCCGACCTGACTCAGCACGGCGCACACCGCTAACAGGACCAGTGTGATTTCGCGGCCGATGTAGCGCAAATAGAGCGCAAACAAGACGCCGATGAGGACACCAAAGGCGACGGCCCCACCGATCTCCCACGCGAGCCGAGCCAGTACCTCCGCGCCCCCGCCTTCGCCCGTGTCGAACACGACACGCGCCAGCAGCATCGACACGGAGAACAGCACCAGGATCACGAGGTCGGCGAGCACGACGATCGCCAGCACCGTGTCGCTGAGCCGCCCGCGTGCTCCCGAATCCGCGACCACCGCCGCAGTCATCGTTGGCGAAAAGGAGACGACCATCACGACCAGCAAGGCCAGCATGACAAGCCGTTGGGATCCGACGGCGTCGGGCGCAATTGGCAGCCACGGCCATACCATCCACGCCAGTGCCGATAGACCGCTCATGGCCACGGCCAGGATGGCGGCGGTCGTGCGCGTGATTGCCGCGAGTCGGGACCGGAGGCGTTCCACGCTCAACGTCAGTCCAGCGATGAGCGCAATCAGCGTCGTGGCGATTCCCGTGACCACCTGAAGCTGAGCGGTCATCGATTCAGTGATTAGATTGCCAAGAGACGGCCCGACGACCACACCGAAGAGGAGATAGCCCGTCACGCGCGGGAGGTGGAACCGTCGCAGGGCGTCACCCGTGACCGACGCGCCCATCAGCGCGAACCCGAGTGCCAACGCGGTAGCGGCTGAACCGGCCGTTGCCTGGATGCGGAGTTCGCGCACTGAGGCCATCGCGCCGACAGCCAACGCGAGCGCCAGCACGCGCCTCATTCGCCCACTCTCCGAGGAGGCAAGAGGAGTGCGACGAGCTCGGAGCCAATAGTGCCCACCACCACGGCCGCCAGCAGCATCGACGCGTCGGCGCCGACGACGCTGACCGCGTTCAGCGCGAACGCCACGCCGAACACGCCCGGAGGGAGGACGTAGAGTCCGAGATCGCGAGGCGCGTTCACGCCGGCGACATGCCTCGCCACGGTGCCGCCGGCCAGCAGCCCAACAACACGCAGCACGACGTAGCCCGCCCCAAGTGCGAGCGACGCCGGCGAGAGATCGGCACGAGCCCCGGCCACCAGCAGCACGAGCACCAAAAGAGGGTGCTGCACAAAGAGCACATCCCGACTGATCGTGTTGCGCGGGTGGCGTCCTGCATACCGCCAGAACACACCAGCGACCAGTCCACCGAACAGCGCGGACAGGGAAAAGGCGTCCGCGACGCCGCCGACGAGGAGCAGTGCCGACACGGCAAACACGCGTTCTTCCGTTTCGGAAGACGCCCGCGTCAAGAGCAACCATCCGGCTGCGGCGAGAGCAAGGGTGACGCCGCACGCTTGCGCCACGAGGAGAGCGGCTCCTGCGGAGGAACCCGCGCGGAGCCACGCCAGCATGAGCCCACCCGCCACGATCGGGAGCAGGACGCCGAGCTCGACGACGCGGCTGGCCGCCGTCCGGGGTTCCAAGGGATTGCCGGCCGGCAGCGTAAGCGAGGTGGCCGCGCAGATGCCGCTGGTCAGGATCAGCGTCAAGAACGGCCGGGCGATCGATGACATCGCGGCAAGCGTGACCACTGCGAACCCGGCCGAGACCACGAGCATGGTCACAGCGGCAACGAGACACGCGGCCCCGAACACGCGCCGGTCGTCCGTTCGACGGTCACCCACGCCCAACCCGACGAGCACTCCCAGGGCCGCAAGCGCAACGGGCACCACCGGATCGAGGAACGGCAGCGTCGCTGGAGACAGGAGGTTGATGCCCCGAGGGCCGAACGCGATTCCTGCCGTGAGGAGAAGAGCCACCGGAGCCGAGGTCGCCGACCACACCAGCAACCCGCGCCAGCTTCGCGCCCGGCGCCCATCCGGGCCGAGCACCTGTCCGAGCGCTTCGTCAGCGGGAACGTCGAGAGACGGGTCAAGAAGGCCCAACGGATCGCCGGCCGGATGCGAGGTCATCGTTCCAAGGTCGTCACAGAGTGAGCATCGCCCCGCGTGACGGCCACCATCACGCGCTGCCCCTGACCGACGGAGGCGAATGAACGCAGGACCTGCGCTGGTGTCGGTGCTGAGACTTCGGCGACGAGCGTGATCACGTCTCCGACAGCCAGTCCGGCCCGATCCGCTGCGGACCCCCGCTCGACACGGACCACTTCAGCACCAACCTTCGTCCGCCCTCGCAGGGTGAGACCCAGCGACCGACTGGCGGGCTGCGCCGCGGGGACGCCCGCCGCCAACGCCACGTCGCGGAGTTCGCCGCGGCGGCGCACGCGAAGCGTGAGTGTCTCGCCCACTGCGAGACGAGCCACCCGAACGTCCCAATGTTGGCGAGTGGCGAGCGCCCGACCGTCAACCGCCTCGATGACGTCGCCAGCCATCAATTGCTCACTGGCGGCGCCATCCGCATCAACCCATGTGACGACCACACCCACGGCAGCGCCGGTCACTGACGCGACAGGTGGTGTCAGGTCCTGCACCTCAATGCCAATCGTCCCTGCGGGCGCAGGCGGCATGGCCACCAAACGATTCGCTTCCGCAAGAACGGTCCCACCCGGCACGATCGCCAGCCCCCCACCGTAGGCGATCACCATCCCGGCCAATTCCGCGCTACTGGTGAACAGGAGCGATCCAGGCGCCAGATCGGTGCGCCCCGGCACGGCCCACAGCGGTTCCGACCACAACGGGCTCTCGATCGGATCGAGCGAGCCCACAAATACTGGGCGCAGCGACACGCCATCTGGTGAGACGTCACTGGCGAGGAGGTACCGTGATTGCTTTGGTTGGCGTGGCGTCCACGGCACTGGAGGAGATGTGGGTGCCGGAACTGGTACGCGTGCGACCGCGAGGCCGGAAGCCGCATCGTAGGCGAGGATGGTCGCGTCGTTCCACCGCCCTCGGTTCGACCCAGGCGGGACGAACGTCACGGCAAGGTCGTCGCGAAGCCTGATTGCGGCCGTCCAGTGCGAGCTTTGCGGAGAGCCAGGGATAGCTGACGGAACGCCGAGCGCGAGGAGCGAAGGTTGCACACGCGCTTGGAGCTGCGCGACCTCTCCAGCGAGGTCGTCGTACTTCGGACCAGTGGCTAGCTGACTGAGAACCGACGGGACTGGATTGGGGGTGACGGCACGCTCAGGGAATCTGATGCGCGCCAGGAGCCACAGTGCGGCGACGGCCAGCACTCCCGCGGTGAGCAGCAACCGCGTCTCGCGTGACACACGAGGTCGATAGGCGCTGCTGGTCTCCATGGGCAAGGACCTCTCTAGAGACTGGGCGCCCGCGACGAAGTGAACGCGTCAATGGGCGCCCAGCCGTTCAACAACAAGTGGCGCGTTTACCAAGGCCGTTCACAGTCTACCCGGTCGCGGCTGGCGGTCTCGCACCGGTCAATCATTCAACGAAGCGATACGGCAGTTGATTCCCACAGCGGAGGCAAGGCCCACAACGGTCAAACGGGCCGCCGCACGTGTGGCCTTGAGCCGAATCCATGACTCAGAGTCCCTTACCAATGACTCGAGATCGGTCGCCGCCATCAAGCTCGCGAGCCAACCTGCGCTGCCGCCGTGTGCGAGCAGCACGATGCCGGGGTCAGCGTGCGACGGGCGCGGCACGAGCATCCCGAGCACCACCAGCGGGAGAATCATCCGAATGTTCAACATGCGTGTGGTCCTGTCAGGACCCCCTCATCGTTCTCACGGGAACCGTCCTATTGAACGTGATCGTGTGTTATCTGCTGGCCAGACCGGTTCGTGGTGTGGGCATCCTCATACCGGGGATGATCCCGCCGCTCGTCGCGGCGACCGCTGCGTTACTGTTGGCGCCGGAGCATGCTAAGCCGGTTGCGTTTGTCGCGGGCACGTTCGGTCCGCTGGTCGGAGCCGACCTGCTGAATCTTCAAGAGGTGGAGCAGATGGACACAGGCATCGTGAGCATCGTGGGTGCCGGGACATTCGATGGCATTCTGCTATCGGGTATCGTGGCCTTGTATCTGGCATAGCGGCGGTGGAGCACATCCTCGAGGTCAGCCACCTGTCGGTTCGTTTCGGGAAGGCCACCATCTTGCGCGACCTGAGCTTCCATGTCCCCCGTGGAAGCTCGCTGGCAATCCTTGGACCGAACGCGTCCGGCAAGACCGTGCTGTTCAGAGCGCTCATTGGCGCGATTCCGTTCGCAGGCACCGTGCAGTGGGCGCCCGGGACTCGAATCGGGTACGTGCCGCAGAAGCTCGACCTGGAACGGGACGTTCCGATTACCGGCATGGACTTTCTGCGCGCCCGTGACGCGCTCGCATCCCGCCGCGCACAGTCCGCGCGACGGGGATCTCGCCTGCCCGCTGGGGAGTCGGATACGACGATTTTACGAACGTTGGGCCTCGTCGGCGTTCCGCGCGAAGCCGCCGCACAACCAATTGGCACGCTGTCAGGAGGGCAGTTCCAGCGCCTGCTCATCGCGTTCGCGTTGGTGGGCGCTCCTAACGTGCTCCTGCTCGACGAGCCAACGGCCGGCGTCGACGAGCCTGGCCAGGAACGCTTGAACGAGCTGGTGCGCCGCCTTCAACAAGAGCAGGCCCTGACCGTGCTGTTCATCTCGCACGAACTGTCGGTCGTCTATCGATACGCCAGCAACGTCCTGTGTCTCAGCCGTGAGCGCGTGTGCATGGGACCACCAAGGACCGTCCTCACGCCGGACCTCCTCCTCGAGATGTATGGCACTCCAATGGACTATCACGTTCATGACCAATGACGCCCTCGTGCTCTCGGTCGCGATGGCCGTCGCGGCGGGTCTCGTCGGGTGTTTTGCCGTCATGCGGCGGATGGCGCTGGCGGGCGACGCCTTGTCGCACGTGGCGCTTCCCGGCATCGGGGTCGCGCTCGCCCTGCAGATCCACCCGATCTTCGGCGCCGCTGCGATGTTGTTCTTCGGGGCGCTACTGGTTTGGGCGCTGGAAGAGCGGGCCCGGCTTGCCACCGAGACGACCATCGGCGTCGTCTTTTCGGCCGCGCTCGCGATTGGCAGCATGACGACCTCGGGCGAGGATCTGATCGAGGCGCTCTTTGGAGGCGCCGGTGAGTTGACCTGGACGGAAATCGTCTTCGGCCTGACCGCGGCGATTGCGGTGGTCGTCTTCATCGTCAGGCAACGGAACAGCCTGATCGTCATGCTCGTCTCGCCCGAGGTCGCACGCACGGCAGGCATCAACGTTCGCCGTCTCAATCTGCTGTACCTGCAAATGTTTGCTCTTACGATTGCTCTTGGACTGCGGTATTTGGGTGTGCTCCTGATGGGCGCGTTGATCATCATTCCCGCAGCGACGGCAAAACGTGTCGCGACCAACTTGAGTGGCATGTTGATCACGGCCGTGGGTGTCGCCGTACTCGCAACCGTGGTCGGAGGCCACCTCGCTTCGCGGCTCCACCGTGAGACGGGTCCGCTCATCGTGACGGTTGCCGCGGGGTGCTTCGTGCTGAGTCTGTTGCGCCGCCAGTCGTGACGCGCGATGCCCAGGAAGAGTGCAGGACTGTTGCTGTTCCGTGACGCACAGGGGACCGTCGAAGTGCTGCTGGTCCACCCGGGCGGCCCCTTTTGGGCGAAGAAGGACGAAGGAGCGTGGTCGATTCCGAAAGGCGAGTTCTCAGACGACGAAGATCCATTTCACGCCGCGCTTCGTGAATTCGAGGAGGAAATGGGCCAGGCAGTGACCGGCGACTGTGTCGCATTAGAGCCACGACGTCAGGCGGGCGGAAAGGTTGTCCATGCGTGGGCGGTGAAATCCGACTTCGACCCGGCGCAGCTCCGGAGCAACACCTTCTCGATGGAGTGGCCGCCGCGATCCGGCCTGCAGCAGGTCTTTCCCGAGGTCGATCGAGCGGCGTGGTTCCCCCTCCACGTTGCCCGGATCAAGATCCTGAAAGGCCAGGTTGGCTTTCTTGACGAACTGCAGGGCAAGTTACGCGATCCGCGGTTCCACCGGGCGATTTTTCAGTGGTAGTTGCCGGTTTTTCCGCGCGGCGGCGAGGCCGCGAGCCGGTTTCGGCCTGTCTGGACATCCTTTCGGCGTCCCAAGGTCGGTATGGCAATTGCCCGTGCTCCGTGCAGGTAGTCACAAAGGAGGTTGGCCATGACGTTCACGAATGTAGGCATGTGGGATCGCGTGATCAGGATCCTGATTGGGATCGCCTTCGGTTATGCAGCCTGGATGACCTGGCCAGGTGCCGCGCCGATCGTGTATTTGGTGATCGGGGCCATCGCGCTGGTGACCGGATTTGTGGGCTGGTGCCCGATCTACGCGCTTTTCAGTATCTCGACGAAGAAGAAGGTCGCGGCCTGACTCGCACGTGTCGATTGACGGCAGACGCTGACCGCGCGCGCGGCGGTATTCGTGCATTCCAAACAGCGAAGCGGCCGCCTGAGGGATTCTTCGCACAGGGTCGAGAATTCTGCCGGCCTTGTCCGTTCCATGCATAGGGATTGAGATGCGAGTGCTCGTGCTTGGTGCCACGGGCGATGTCGGCCGACTCGTTGCGGCGGAAGCGTTGAAGCGCGACCACGAGCTCACGGTTCTGATCCGGTCCCCCCAGAAGCTCGGGGAGTTCGTTGCTCGTGTCAGAGTTGTTCAGGGGGACGCCCTCGACCCGAACGCCGTCTCAACCGCAATCGCCGGACAGGACGCGGTCATCTACGTTCTCGGCGCAGGAAATGTCCGTCAGACTACCCTGTTCTCCGAGTCGACTCGCATCCTGCTCGCCGAGATGGAGCGCCACGCGGTGCATCGATTGATCTGCGTGACGGGCGTGGGTGCCGGCGATACCAAAGGTCACGGCGGGTTTCTCTACGATCACATCTTCTATCCGCTGTTCACGCAGGGCATCTACGCAGACAAGGACAAGCAGGAAGATCTCATCCGACACAGTCGAACTGACTGGACGATCGTCCGCCCTGCGACATTCCGGACGCGCAAGCCGCCGGGCCCTCTGCGAGCGGTCACCCGTGTGGACGGCGTCATCCTTCGAAGAATTTCGCGCGTGGAAGTTGCCACGTTCCTGGTCGACGAGCTGGAGCAGAACGACTATGTCAGGCAGGCCGTCTTCGTTGGCCACGAATAAGGTGAGTTAGACGGGATCTTCGGTGCCGCATTTCAGCTCCTTCCCTCCGCGTCAAATCCGGCGGACCTTCGGGTCCGCCGGCCCTCCTGCGCACCGAATAATCTTCGCCGAATCACCCGAGATTGAGCCAGGCGCGAAGACGGACCGTGTACTGCTCGAGGGACCACACTCGCGCGGCAAGGAGCTCTGGCTGGTGCTGCGGGCGGTGGGTCACGTGCCGTTATTTCTTTGTGCGCAAGGTTCTGCTGTTCAAGTATTCCTATGCATTCATCGGCCTGCCTGGTCAGGCATTGTCGGCTGACGACCGCATGTACCGCGCGGCGACGACAGCCTGCTTGAGCGCAATTGTGGTGATGCAGGTGATGAACGTTCACTTGTGCCGAACCCGGCGGAGGTCGGTGTTTTCGGAGCGATTGTCTGGGAATCCTCTCATCACGGCGGGAATCGTTGTCGAGCTGATCCTGATCGTTCTCATCGACTACACGCCCGCCGGCAACGCCGTGTTTGGAACCGCGCCGCTTCCGCTCAGTGTCTGGGCGTTCGTCGTGCCGTTCGCCATAGGCATGTTGGGGCTTGAAGAAGTGCGGAAGGCGGTTGTGCGGCGCAGGGCTACGGGTGCCCAGGTAACAACCTGACTGAGTGTGTGGGGGAAAAACTCGCGGTGTGCGCGAATTTGCTCGCGACAGCCGTCTGCTGCGCGTGGGGCGGAGTCTCGGGATCTGCGGCAGCGGATGGCATCGGCGTTGCCTCCTTAAAGGGCTGCCGTGGAAGACATGACGTTGGCGCATACGGAAGCCGCCACGCGGCCGGTCGCGCTCGGCGGGCGCGGCGTCCTCCGCGTCGCGCACGTGCGGCGATACAGCGAAATCGTCGGCGTGCTCGTGAAGTACGGGTTCGTCGACGTGGTGCACGCACTGCACCTGGCATCGTACGTCGCCGCAGGTCGCCGGCTGCTTTCCGCTCTCGGACGCGATGCCGGTCCTGAATTGAGCCGCGCGCAGCGGCTCAGGCTGGCGCTCGAGGCGCTGGGACCAACCTTCATCAAGTTCGGCCAGGCGCTGAGCTTGCGAGCTGATCTCCTCCCGCCTGATGTGGTTGAAGAGCTGGCGCTGTTGCAGGACTCCGCGCCAGCGCTCGCGCCCGGCGTCGCCCAGGGCGCGATCGAAGAGGCGTTTGGATATCAGATCCACGAGCTGGTTGCGGAGTTCGATTCAGAACCGCTTGCGGCAGCGTCAATCGCGCAGGTTCATCGGGCGACGCTCCGCTCAGGCGATATCGTGGCTGTGAAAGTTCGGCGCCCTGGCATCGGCGCGGTGATAGAAGCGGACCTGGCGATTCTAGCGGACTTGGCGGCTCTGGCCGAACGGTACCTCCCCAACGCACCTCTCTACAGCCTCCGCGATCTGGTGGCGGAGTTTGCGCGCACGATTCGCCGCGAGCAGGACCTTGCCCGCGAGGGGCGCATCATCGAGCGCGTGGCCTCACAGTTTGCGGGCGATCCCACAGTCCGATATCCGGCTGTCTACTGGCCCCTGACGACACCGGCAGTCTTGACGATGGAGTTTCTGGCCGGTGTGAAGGTGACCGCTGTCGGCACGGACGAGGCGCCGACGCTGGATCCACGGCTCGTGGCCCGCCGCGGCGCGGACGTGGTGCTGAAGCAAGTGCTGGTCAACGGTCTGTTTCACGCCGACCCGCACCCAGGGAATATTTTGGTGCTGCCCGGCAACGTCGTCGCCCTGGTTGATTTCGGCATCGTGGGACGAATCAATCGGCAGATGCGCGAGCGGCTGGGAGAAGTCATTCTCGCCATCCGGCGGCATGACGCGGATCGGCTTGCCGAGGTCGTCATTGACGTGGCCACGCCCCTGCGGCCTGTCGATATGGCGGAACTGGCTCGGGACATCGAGGAGATGCTTGATGTCTACGCTGATCTGTCCCTTGGCGATCTATCGCTCGGCCAGTTGTTCGGGTCGATTACAGACGCGATGTCGCGTCACAGGCTGAAACTGCCGGCCGACCTGCTGCTGCTTATCAAATCAGTCACCACGATTGAGAGCGTGGGCCGCCAGCTCGATCCGTCATTCAAGATTGCCGACCACGCCGCGCCCTTCGTCGAGGCCCTCATCGAGCAGCAACACAGCCCGGGTGCGCTGGCGCTTCGCACGGCCGATGCCAGCCGTGAGATGCTCAGCGCGTTTCGGAGCCTGCCCGGCAATCTCGCGGAGATCGCCCGAAGGGCACGGTCCGATAGCCTGCAGATCCAATTCGTGCACCGCAATCTCGACTATTTCATCCGCGAAATGGATCGGTCGAGCAACCGTCTCAGTTTCGCCATCGTCATCGCCGCGATCGTGGTGGCATCTTCGGTGATGGTGCACGCAGCGGCCGGGCCACAGGCGTTTGGCTACCCGTTGCTCGGGCTGGCCGGCTTCGTGGCGGCTGGCGTGTTGGGACTCGGCCTGGCCGTAGGAATCCTGAAATCAGGCCGCCTGTGAGCGCGACGTCAGGACGTCGCGCTCACCATCAGGCTGACGTTGAGCGGCACGGTTTCGCCGTCGCGAATGTCGACTTCGGTTGCGAACTCGCGATACCCCTGCTTGCTCACCTCAATGTGGTGCTTTCCTTCCGGGACTTGCACGACGAAACGTCCTTCGTCGGAGCTGAGCCACCGTTGTCCGTCGATCGTCACTTCCGCACTCATCGGCTGTACCCGTAGATCCAGCGTTCCAAAGCCGACGGCGTGGGCTGGTGGCGTTACGGCAGCTGGGGCCTGCGCCGTCACCGGCGCAGGAGGCGGCGTCCGCGGTGTTCGGAAGCTGCCGGCTGGCGGAGGCGGGACAGGTGGCGCGACCGGGGGCGGCTCGCTTGTCGCTCCCGCGGGCAGTTTCTCCATCGTGTGGCGCAGCTTGAAGCTCGAGGTTGGCCTCAGATAGATGTTGTAACTCGCGGTGCGATACCCGTCGAGATACAAGACGATGCTGTGACCCCCCGGCGGCAATGGCAGCCCCTGGAAGACGCCGTCGAAGTCGTCCACGATGCCGGCGTAAAAGCCGTCCACGTACACCGCAGCTTCCTCGGGCGTCGCGCTGATGCGTAGTTCAGCTCGCAGGTCGTAGACCGGGAAGTACCAGTACGGGTACGCAGGGCGAGACCACCACGGATACGGTCCGAAGAACGGATCATAGAAGTAGCCGCCAATGAACACGTGTCCGCGGAGGACGACTCCATGCTGCGGTGGCGACGGAGGACGTGGCACAGCGCGCCGTTGTGCATCGGCCATCAGCGGCAGACTTACGACGGCTACTAACGCACAGAGCGCGGCGCGAGCGGAGAGTCGAGACATATGCGTTCCTTTCGGACCGCAGGCAGTATGTGACCCCGTGGCCCGCACCTGAGAAGAGCAAGATGCACGCCTCAACAGACCGATACACGGACGGCGTTCGCGTGAAGAGTTCTGATTGTTGGG
>Ga0209640_10001579_pt1 | contig 19402 bp, 9 predicted proteins | sample RifCSP10_1_FD_184018 | JGI IMG/M metagenome (GOLD analysis project Ga0209640, IMG submission 184018) | Soil microbial communities from Rifle, Colorado - Rifle CSP2_sed 10_1 (SPAdes) (version 2) | ecosystem: Environmental > Terrestrial > Deep subsurface > Rock core/Sediment | place: Rifle...
TCTGTCGAGCGACGGACTCGTTGGCCGCTCATACCCGTAGACGCCCAGTGATGACGCGCGAACCGCGTCCAGCACCACGAGGAGAAAACTCGGCTGCCCTCGTTCCATTTCTACGGAAGTCGAGCCTCCCACCGCGTGAACGCGATCCATCCGTACCACAACCCTGGATCCCAGCACCACGAGCGCCAACACCGCGACAGACACCATCGCCTTGCCACGCCATCGGAGGCGTCGATAGTCGATGAAGCGCGCGATCTGATAGCCGATTCCGAGCGACAGCATCACCTGGGCCCAGACCGCCAGCTTGTAGTGGACGACAAGAAACACCAGCCCCAATGCGGCCAGCGAGGCAGGCACCATCATGAACCAACGCCACGCCTGCGGCACACCCACAACGGCAACCGCCAGGACAATCGCGACGACGCCGACGAGAAGGGCGTTCGCTGCGGGTGCCTGCCATATGTGATCGACGCTCACCCAGGCAATGAAGCCTGCCGCATCGACGACCCCGAGAACGAGGCCCTCTATCAGCCCGGCTGTTGCCGCGAGGATCACCGCCCACAGCAGGAGATCCTGCGCAGCACGGAGCCCGGACCCCTGGTCAGAGGGCATCATTCTCCACGGTTCAGTCAGTCACGCGAGCTGGCGCCACAGCGCGAAAATAATGACGGCACCGGGAAGTATGTGGCCATCCTTCGCCGGCCCGCTCATTGAGTGCGCCGTCGCCGCGGTGAAAGCCCCATCGGTCGCCGCGATGGAGCAATCCCCTCGGTTCCCTCGCGCTGCCGTGGCCCCTACCGTTGGCGCAGCGTCCACACCGCATTCACGGGAAGCGTTACCGTGAAGGTACCGTTGGACGTCGCGGTTGTGACAACAGGGGTACAGCGGTCGCGCGGACCCGATGTCCTGCAGAGCGAGGGATCCATCTGGTGGATTTCGAATACCCCGGCGGGAATTCCGGTGAGCGCCGTCGTTATGGAGGCGCCTGTATCGTTGATGAGGTTCACAACGATTGACCCCGATGGTGATTTCCACGCCACCGCCTTCACGCCCGGACCTCGATCGGCAGTCTCCGTGCAACCCGAACAATTCAGGCCCAGGCGCACATACCCCGGTCGGATGAACTGGCTGAACTGCCGTGCCACCCAGAATGCGGGATTCAGATAGTAGGTGGAAAGATCATGCTCGAGGTTGATCAGGTTCTGTGCGGATCCCTGGCCCACCACGCAGCCCATGGCCGAACACACGTTGTAGATACCTAACGGCTCCCAGACCGAGATGTCCGCTTCGGTCATGTTGAGGAACATGTCGCGGACGTAGGCAAGGCCGGTGTCGTAGCCGCCATTCCACCAGGACCGGCAGCACACCTCGGTCATGGCGGTTTCCGCTCCAATCGACCGCGCCCGGCTCCGCAGGTCGTTCCGGGCCTTGATCCCCGATTGCGGGGGCCACGGCGTCGTGTAGTCGTAACCGTGGAAGCTCACCCGTTTTACCAGCGCGGCGGCTCCCGTGACGCCTGCGAGGAGGTCATATGTATAGACCGCGGCCCCTGGAGTCGATGAACTCGGCTGCTCGATTCTTGTGCTGACGCCCATCTTCGCGAAGCGCTGACCGAGGGCCACGGTGAGATTGCCCATCCATCGATTTGCCTCAAAGTGTCTCGCGTCAGGTTCATTGTACGTGAACCAGTCAGGCACGAAACCGTAGTTCTGTCGGAACCACGTCAGGTACGCCTCGACCGCCTCCGCACCCTCCTGCACGTTATCGCGCCACCATTGCGGAAGACGGTCAAACTGGAAGTACACAAAGCTCAGGTAGAGGTCGAAGGGTTCACCCCGCGCGAGAACACGAGATCGAACTGGTATGATGGTCCGGTCGATGTGGTCGATCCGTGGATAGACCGGACAGTTGTTGAACACGGCCGGCGCCTCGAGCCCGCCAACGAAACCAGCCATGTTGAGGTTGAAGGGATCGGCGTTATCGTTCGCGGCTCCTTCCAGGGCCTGGAGATAGTGTTGTTCCAGGCGAATCCCCGTGAACCCGAGGTTGTTCACCACCTCGTCGAGGTACGCGCTCAACACGGCATCGGGGACCCTGGCACAGGTGCCATCGACGTACCGATTGCCGCGGACCGTCCAGCGCCAGGCGCGCCACGTCTGGTACGCGGCCCCGTTGAGCGAGATTGAGACGTCGGCGATGGTGGAATTCGACACATCGACGCTCAACTGCCGTTCGCTGGCTGAATTCGACGCGTCGCGAACGCGCACGACAAACGAAAAGCTTCCCTGCTGCGACGGCATGCCGGCTATCTGGCCGGTCGAGGGCTGCAGGGTCAGCCCTGGCGGCAGGTCGCCGGATGCAAGGGACCATGTGTAGGGGGATACCCCGCCCTGCGCGATCAGGCTGGCCGAATACGTCGTGGTCGTTGCGGCTCCCGGGAGTTCGGTCGTGAGAATCCGGAGGACGCCAGGACCACTGAGGTTCGACTCAGAACTTCCGCACGCATTCGCTATCAGCAACAGCGCAGGCGCGAGCAGACCGGGCAATGAGATGAGCCTCAGACCGAGGCCGCGGCAGTTGAGTTCATGAAGCATGTCATTCAATGCGTTAGATCAACGAGTAGCCGCGACAATCAGGCGTGGCAAGTCCTTCAGACACCGCGTGCGGCCGTCCCCGCGTGTCTGTGCCAGGGCCTGGAACAGGAAGGGCGCACCCCCCTGCACCGCCTCAGCAATTCAAATGCCGTACCCCTCGCGACGCCGGGGGTTCATGCCAGGAAGGCTGACTGCCCTGACCGCACCGCGCGAAAGGCGTTGATCACAGTTCGGGGGCCCCTCGACCCGCCTAACGTGCACCCCTGAAATGACCGGCCGCCGCCAAGGACGGAACGACAGCGGGCAGGTTGCAGCCACTCGGCGCTGACGTACCCGATGCCGTTCGGTGAGCCTCCAGTACCGCGCGGTTCGAGGGCGTTGGCGGCAGGGGAAGAAAGCCGTCGCCCTGCAGCCCGATGACCTGGCCGTACGAAAGGGCCGTGAAGTACCGGTGTAGATCGGCCCACGACACTCGAGGGTCGTCGCCATCCACCCAACTCCACTCGCGCCGGGGAGAGGGCGACAGGAGTCGCTCGGACACGAACACTTCGGTGCCGGCGTCCCAGGCCGACCGTATGCGTGCCGCAGCGCGTCCGCGCCAGCCCTCCACTGAGGAAGTACCAGGGGACAGCAGGTCGTAGAATCGGACCGGCAGGGGTTTGGCATCTGATGGATAATTCCGGCTGAATTGAACCCGTTCGTCCTGCCAGTGCGAGAAGATGAGAAGCCGCGGTCGGCCCGCCGTCTCGACATCTCGCATCGTTGCCCGCATTCGCTCCCGGTCGGCAGCCACCGCTGATCGGCCTAACGTGAGGGCGTTCGGCACGAGAATCATGACCAGCCACATCACCAGGATGACGCGCGGCCAGCGACTGGCGGCCGCAAAGGCCACGGCGGTCAGCAGCGCCACGCCAGGCACCAGGGGCAGGTATCGCTCGAGATCACCACCCTGCCAGGCGATCGCGAATGCGGCAACCGGGATGGCATTGATGGCGAAGAACGTCAGGCTCCGAGCCGCGAGCCGATGCCGCCGTGCGACGACGATAGCAAGTAGAATCCCGCCGTAGAACCCCAGTATCCCGATCAACGGGAATCCGAACAGCTCGCGGGCGGACACTGGATCCGCGGTATTTCCCAGCAAGTAGCGCTTCACGAGTCTGCCGTAGTCACCTGTCTCGAGGTATGACCTGGCGAACCCCAGGACGGCTCGCGGAAAACCTCCCGTTGAAATGCCGTGATCCGCCGTGGCGGCCCAACCGCCTAGCTCGGCCAGCGAGTCGAATTCAAGGAAGGCCGTCACCCAGGCAGCCGCCACGACGGCTGTCAACGCGCCACCCAGCACGGCCAGCCCCGATCGGACCATGCCACGGCGGACCGCACTCCCGAAGAGGATGGGGCATGCGATCGCCGCCGGAAGCGCCACCGCGAAGGCACCCCACAGCAGAACCGAAGCGCCGAGGAGTGCGCCGGCGGCTATGCTCGCATATGACGGCGAATCATCGTTCGACAGGACGAGCAATGCGACCATGAGGCAGGCCAACGCGGGGAGATAGGACGAGCCCACCTGCGAGTAATTCAGGAACGCCTTGGAAACGAGGATCACGCTCGTGCCGAACGCGGTGGCGGCCACGCTTCCAACCCGTCGCTGGAGCCAGACGGCGCAACTCACGATCGCGATCAGCCCCGCAACCCACGCCGTCCAGCCCAGCTGGATCTGGCTCGAGCGCAGGAGTCCATCCATCTCGCCGCCGGCCTTTGCCGTGCCGAGCAGTTCGAGCAGCACGTACCCCGTGGGGCGCCAGAGCAGATGACCCGGCTCCAGGAATGTGCAGTTCTGGCCGAGCACGCGAGCGACAGCCGAGACAGCCATGTCCGGCGTGTCGGCAACGAAGACAGGATCGGTCAGAAAGGTGGCCAATACATACGCGACCGCTGCTGCCGCGGGTGTGGCAATTCCCGAGGGACCATAGGCCGCCCACGTGCCGCTTTCCCCGGGACCAGAATCGCTTTCGGACACATCAGCCCGCGCTGCACCGGTCACCCGCTAATTCCTCCTGTTTGGCGCATCGTCGCGTGGGGGCGCGGCTGCGCATCGCGCCGAAGAATAGGCGTCACGCGCCTGTCGCAACATTGCGCGAGCCAAGAAACGGACGGACAGAAACGAACCATCGTCACACGAGAATGTGAGGCGCGCGGCTCCAGGTCGAACCGTCCGCCGGCCAGAGCAGACGGCCGCCGCCGGTTTCGTGAACGACACCGTTCCGGGACCGGTCGCCCGGGGAAGCGCTACACAGTCGCGGCCGCCGCGGGATTCAGCAGACTCCGACCCTCATACTCGGCGGGCACCGGTGTGCCAAGGAACCGGAGGATCGTCGGCGCGAGATCGACCATACGCGCGTCGGCACCGGAGAACTCGCGATTCATGAAGAGCACGCCGGGAACGAGCTCAGGCGCAACGATGTGATCTCCAGCCCATTTCCGCGTGTTGTCCTCGAACAACGTCGCAGGAATCCCACCCAGCGCCGTGGTCCACGAGGCACGGTAGCCTCGGCAAAACTCGACGACGAGGTCGGGCGACTCGTTCGCGAACGGTCCCCTGTAGATCGAGGCTCGCGTCTTCGCCGCCAGGACCGCCGTCGCGCCTCGTTCGGGATCCACCAACCCGGTGAGTCGTTCAGCAAGTTCCTCGGCCAGCGACGCCGCCACGCCCGGATCCACGACGCCCGCGGCCTCCCGCCCCTTGAGATTCAGGTAGATCCCGCCGAAGCCTAACGCATACGCCCGGGTACGTCCCCAATCGACCTCACCGAAGAATTCTCCGGCTTCGGGTCCGGGCGCCGCGCCGTCACGAAGGACCAGATAGCCGTGTCGATGCAGCCAGGCGTTCAGCCCCACGCCGCGGTGGAACGACGTGAACCCGTGATCGGAGGCAACGATGAGCAATGTGCGGTCGTCGACCGACCGCATCACCTCTCCCACCACGGCGTCGCAGCGCCGGTAGTGATCCTCGATGGCGTGATCCCATTCGGGACGATGCGGCTGGTCCTTGTTGGCCGGGTGCGACGGATCCCGGAATCGCCAGAACATGTGCTGGATGCGGTCCGGCGTGTCGAACAGGCAGAACAGCAGACCCTCGCGCTGGCGATCGAGTTCGTGGCGCAGCATCGCCTCCCGCTCGCGCATGACGAGGTCGCATTGCGCCAGGAAGTCGTCTTCGTCCAGCCGGCCGTTCGACAGCCCCGTGTGATCCTCGGCGATCCCCGCCGTATGGAATGGCCCCGAGATCGCCGCGAGTTCCGCGGCGTATTCCGGCGGCCGGCTGATGGGGAACATCGGCGACTCCGGATCGAAGTTCACCGGCGACGCGTACAGCTCCACGTGCGGGGTCAGCCTGACGAGCAGCAGTCGCACGATTCCGCGGACCGATGTGAGCAGCCCCACGCGGAACCGGAGCGAAACCCAGTCGCTCCACTTTCCGACTTCGAGCCGGACCGCGCCGGGGGTGACTTCCGTGGTGAGCGTGCCGGTGCCGGCCACGGGGTCCGCCTCGAGCCTGAACGGAATGGTCACGTCCGTTCGTGACCGTGGATTTCGCGGCCCGATGAAACGGCCGGTGAATGCCGGGCCGTCGCGAACCAGTGCCACGACCTGCTCGCTCTCGCGCGGCGCGAGGTCCGGGGCATTCGAGTAGAACGTCGACGTGCCCAGTCCGCCGCGGATATCGGGCACTCCCATCCCCGACAACATGCGTCCGCGGGACTCGTCAGGCGGAAACGTGCAGGGACATCGAAGAACCGTCGATGAAATCCCCGCGTCCGACAACGCTTCCCAGACGGTGCGGCCACGCCGCAGGTTCACCGCCCTCGGCATCAGGAAGGCGCTTCGCTGTTCGTAGCGCGTCAGCGCCAGGTCAGGCAGGTAGGTGGCCGGGTCGCGCCTGAGGAAGTCGAAGATTCCGTGCCCGCCGGGATTGACGCCTGTGGCGAAGGTGGACCAGGCCACCGGCGTCTGCGCCGGCGTGGTCGTTGCCATTCGCGAGTAGCCGCCCGCATCGCGCAGCCTGGCAAGGTTCGGCAGGTCTCCGGATTCAATCAGGGCGTCGACAATGGTGGGTTCGAGTCCATCGAGGCCCACCACGATCACCCGCCTCGACGGCGCCATCTGCGCCTATTGGCGCGCCGCGCGACCGGTCAGCCTCTGAACAACCAGCTTCACCATGCCCACCAGGCGGCGCCAGAACATCATCACGAATCCGGCAACCGCGGCGAACACGGAGGCAATGGGCATCAGCGTATCAGGTCCGATATACAAGCGGCACGCTCTCCGTGAATGTTGCGGACAACAGGGTGCGCATCGTCCACCGCCAGCTCGACTGTGGACTCCGTTCGTGCACTCCCGTCACAAGCTACCCGGCAACGGTATTGCGTTTACGTTGCCTCGGGTAGCTGAAGCTGCGACTTGTTGCACTTTTCCGGCCACTGATGGGGCCACGCAGCGCGGAGCTCGACGACCCGATCCGTTCCAGGGCCCGCCACGGCAACCCGATGCAGTACAACCGGTTACATTGACGCACCACAACCTTCTCGAACCATCGGAATATTCGAATGTCCAAGGGAGTAACTGTCTGGTTCACTGGCCTCTCCGGGTCCGGCAAGACCACCGTGGCGACCCGCGTGCATGACCTATTGCACGAACGCCACATCCACGCCGAGCGGCTCGACGGGGACGTCGTCCGTCGCAGCCTGACGCGGGACCTCGGCTTCTCGAAGGAAGACCGGGACAAGAACATCGAGCGCGTCACGTTCGTGGCCAAGCTGCTGACACGGAACGGCGTCGTCGTGCTCACCGCGTTCATATCGCCGTACCGCCGCATGCGCGACAACGCGCGCGCCGAGATCGCGGACTTCATCGAGGTATACGTGCGCACGCCGATGGAAGTGCTGCTTGAGCGTGACGTGAAGGGCATGTACAAGAAGGCGATGGCCGGCGAGATCCAGAACTTCACGGGCGTCAACGATCCGTACGAAGAACCGGAAAACCCGGAACTCGTGCTCGACACCGCCGCCGAGTCGATCGAGGAGAGCGCACTCCGCGTGATCGCCCTGCTCGAGGAAAAGGGCTACGTCCCTCGTGGAACGGCGAGCTCGGTGTCGTCCGTCGTCGACCAGGCGAGCGCGGCCAGACGGCACGTGGAATCCCGGCGCACGCCGGGACCGAGTGTTCCCCACGGGGGTTCGCTCGTGAACCGTGAGCTGCAGGGAGATGCGCTGAAGTCGGCCCTTGCTCACGCGAGGGAACTCCCACGCCTGACGCTCGACGAGCGCGAGCTGAGCGACCTCGAAATGATCGGCGTCGGCGCGCTGTCACCGCTTACGGGGTTCTTGCGCCGGATGGATTACGAGACCGTCGTTGAAAGCATGCGTCTTTCCGATGGGCTGATCTGGGCGATGCCCGTGACCAAGGCCGTGAGCGCCGCGGAGGCCGCGTCGCTCAAGGAAGGCCAGGAAGTCACGCTGGTGGACGAATCGGGCGAGGCGATGGCGATCCTGCAGGTGACGGACATCTACTCGTACGACAAGAAGCACGAAGCGCAGAAGTGCTTTGGCACCACCGAGGCGGCGCACCCGGGCGTCGCGCGCCTCTACGCCCAGGGCGACATGCTGATCGGCGGGCCCGTTCAGGTCCTTCGCCGTCCCGCGTACAGCCAGTTCAACGAGCATCGCTTGACGCCGCTCGAGACGCGCAAGCAGATGGACGAGAAGGGATGGAAGACCGTTGTCGGTTTCCAGACACGCAACCCCGTACACCGCGCGCATGAATACCTGCAGAAGGTCGCGCTCGAGACCATCGACGGCCTGCTGCTGCACCCGCTCGTTGGGGCCACGAAGTCGGATGACGTGCCGGCCGACGTGCGGATGCAGACGTACGAGGAAATTCTGTCGCACTACTATCCGAAGAGCCGGGTAATGCTCGCCGTATTCCCGGCGGCGATGCGTTATGCGGGGCCGCGTGAGGCGGTCTGGCACGCCATCTGTCGGAAGAACTACGGCTGCACGCACTTCATCGTGGGTCGCGATCACGCCGGCGTCGGCAACTACTACGGGTCGTATGACGCCCAGATTCTCATCGACGCGCTTCCGCCCCACGAATTGGGCATCATCGCGGTGAAGTATGAGCACACGTTCTACTGCCGGACGTGCGGCAACATGGCGTCGACGCGGACGTGCCCGCACGGCAAGGAGCATCACGTCATCCTGAGCGGCACGAAGGTGCGCGAGATGCTCACCAACGGCGAACTGCCGCCGCCGGAGTTCACGCGCCCCGAGGTTGCGCGCATCCTCATGGACGCGTACCAGGCGCAGGCAACGGCCGCGGCGCGCTGACATCGGAGATGCGAGACGGCCGACGTGAGATGGGAGACGTGAAGGCAACTCCCGGCCCGCGCTTCGCAGATCTGCAATTGCATTCCAGCGCCTCCGACGGATCAGACAGCCCGTCGGAGGTGGTTCGCCGCGCGGCGCGAAAGGGCTTCGCGGCGATCGCATTGACCGACCATGACACCATGAATGGCGTGCCCGAAGCCGCCACCGAAGCGGCCGCGCACGGCATCGAACTCATTCCAGCCTGTGAACTGTCCACGCTCGATGACGCTGAGCGCCAGATCGACATCCTGGCGTACGGCATCAACGTGGACGACGTGGAATTTCAGGCCACGCTCAACACGATCAGGTCCGGACGGCTTGGACGCGCATACCTCATGGTCCAGCGGCTGAATGAGCTGGGCTACGCCGTGTCATGGGAACGCGTGCAGGCCATCGCGGGCGGCGAGAACATCGGGAGGCCGCACGTGGCCAGAGCGATGGTGGAGGCAGGGGTCGTTCCGACCGTGAAGGCGGCCTTCACGGAGGAGTTCATTCTGGACGGCGGCCGGTGTTACGTGCAGCGCGTGAAGATCACGCCCACCGGGGCGATCGAGCAGATTCACCGCGCTGGTGGCGTCGCGGTCGCGGCTCACCCTGGTCGCACCGGGCTGACCGACGAGGACGTGTCGCACCTTGCGTCGTCGGGCCTGGACGGGATCGAGGTTCATTATCCACGACACTCGCGGGCCGAGACCACGCGGTTCGCCGAGCTGGCCGGCCGCCACGAGTTGCTGGTGACCGGCGGCTCGGATGATCACGGTGACGTCAATGAAGGGCGACTCATGGGGCGTGTTCGATTGCCCTGGCTCCATGTGGAGCGTCTCAGGGAGGCAATTGCGCGTCGCGCCGGTTAGATCATTCAGGCGTCGAAGGGCGGATTGAATACGCGCCAGTGGCGAGCAGTTCGAGGTTGTGGCAGGTGCGAACCCATGTCCCGTCTCCCGTCTCCCGTCTCCCGTCTCCTTGACCGAACCCGTTAGGCGCGATCCGCGGCTCGAGCCGGCCGCCTTCCGCTGGCCCGCGGAGCGGCCGCGCCACACGCCCCCGGCAGGAGAGCGCGCGGTCGCTCTGCGTGGCCTGCGCTGGCAGACGGTGGTCAGGTACGCGGTCATCTGGGGAAGCGTCGCCATTGCCCTCGCGGTCTACCTGGCGCCTGCCCCGACGGGGTTGACGGCGCAGGGGAAGACCTCGTGGGCCGTCTTCATTCTCTGCACGGGGCTGTGGGTTTCGAATGCAGTCCCCTTCGGCATCACCGGGCTCCTCGCCATCGCGCTGCTCGCCATCACGGGCGCGATGAAGGCGTCCGAGGCCTTTGCCGCCTTCGGCAACTCGGCCGTCTTCTTCCTGATCGGCGTCTTCATCATTGCCGCGGCGCTGATCGAGAGTGGCCTCAGCAAGCGCTGCGCCCTGCTCTTCCTGCGGCCGTTCGAGCGCTCTCCCTATGCCTTCGCCACCGGCATGCTGCTGGCCGGCGCGTTCGGCACAATCTGGATGCCTAACCAGGCAACATCGGCGCTGCTCTTCCCTATCGCGGTGGAAGTCGTGCTGGCCCTCCGCCTTGCGGTCGGGAAAAGCGCGTACGCCAAAGTCCTTTTCCTGTCGCTGGCCTGGGGCGCCATGATCGGATCGAACGCCAGCTTTCTGGGAAGCACCCGGGCCGCGCTGGCCATCGGCATGCTCCAGGAGAAACACGGCATGGGCATTTCCTTTGCCCAATGGGTGGTCGCGGCCCTGCCGATGGTCGTGCTGGGGTGTGCAGCGGCGCCCTTCGTGCTGCGGCTGTGCTTCCCCCGGGAGCAGGTCGCCTTCACGGCCGCGCGTGAGGTGCTGGAGGACGCGGTGCGGGAGATGGGCCCGATCGGTCGTCGCCAGTGGACCGTGGCCACGATCGTGTCGCTCACCATTGCCGCGTGGGTGATCCTCGGCAACCGCGTGGATCTCGCCGTGATCGGTCTCCTGGGCAGCGCCGCGTTGTTCGCCACCGGCTCCATCGCCTGGGAAGAGGCGGAGCGCCGCATCTATTGGAACATCGTCCTCATGTACGGGGGGGCCATCGCGCTGGGCATCGTCATTGATCGCACGGGAGCGGCTCGATGGCTGGTGGATTCCGTACTCCACGGCGCAGCCATTCAGCCAACGCTCGCCGTCGCAGTCGTCGCCCTCGGCACGCTCCTGCTGTCCGAGTTCATGAGCAACGCCGCGGCTGTGGCGGTAGTGCTGCCACTGGCCTTCAGCATGGCCAGCCAGCTCGGCGCGTCTCCCGTCGCGCTCACGCTGGCGACGTCCATCGGCGCCGGACTCGATTTCGCGCTGCCGTTCAGCTCCGCGCCCAATACCATCGTCTTTTCCAGTGGCTACCTTCGAATGGTAGACGTGGTGAAGGCCGGCGGCGCTATGACGATTGTCTCCGTGCTGCTGGTGGTGCTGCTGGTCTGGGTTTGGTGGCCGCTCCTGGGACTGGTATGAACACGCTGAACGGCGCGACACTCTGGTTCACCGGACTGCCCTCGTCAGGCAAGTCGACGATTGCCCGTGAAGTCTTCCAGCGCCTGCTGGACCGCGGGCTGCCGGTCGAGCTGCTCGATGGTGCCGAAGTCCGGGAAAGCCTGTCGAGGGGGTTGAGCTTCTCGAAGGAAGACCGCGAGGAGCACATTCGGCGGATCGGTTATGTGGCCAAGCTCCTCTCGCGGAACGGCGTCATCGCCATCTGCGCCGCCGTCTCGCCGTACCGTGCCACACGCGACGAGGTGCGCCGCAATACCACGCACTTCGTCGAGATCTACGTCGAGTGTCCCGTTGCGGTGGCCGAAGCGCGCGACCGCGACGGGTGGTATGCCCGGGCGCGGCGGGGCGAGGTCCAGGATTTCACCGGGGTGAACGCCCCGTATGAGCCGCCAGACTCCCCGGAAGTTCACATTCGGTCCGACCAGGAGTCGGTCGACGACGCCGCGACGCGGGTTCTCGCGCGGCTCGAAGACCTCGAACTCATCCGGCGCGTCGACGACGAGGCGAAAGCGCGCGAAGAGATCCGGAAACGCCTGGCGGCCCTGGGCTACCTCTGAGATGTGCGGCATTGCGGGGTTCGTGCGCGCAGGCGGCTGTCGTCCGGACGACGACGCGCTGCTTGGCGCGATGTGTGACGCGATCCGTCATCGCGGACCGGACGAGGACGGCCGGCAGATCACCGGCGCGGCCGCCCTGGGGATGCGGCGGCTCAGCATCATCGACGTGTCCGGCGGCCAGCAGCCGATCGCCAATGAATCCGGCGACGTCACCGTCGTCTTCAACGGCGAGATCTACAACTATCACGACCTGCGGGCGCGCCTGCTCAAGGCCGGCCACCGCCTGACGACGCGCAGCGATACGGAGACGCTCGTCCACCTCTATGAGGACGACGGCGAACGATTGGTTGACGCGCTGCGCGGCATGTTCGGATTCGCCATCTGGGACGCGCGACGCCAGCGACTGCTGCTCGCGCGCGACCGACTGGGAATCAAGCCGCTGTACTACTGGGAGCGCCCCGACGGGGTGTCCTTCGCGTCGGAGCTTCGATCATTCCTGGTTGACCCCGCATTCAAGCCGCGCCTCTCCGAAGAGGCGATCGCGCTCTTCCTGTCATTCGGGTACGTGCCTGATCCGCACTGCGTGTTCAGGAACGTTCGAAAGCTGCCTCCCGGACACACGCTGACCTGGAGCCGCGACGACGGGATTTCGGTCCGGCGCTACTGGTCGCCACTGCGCGCGGAAATGCGCATCGAGGCGCCCGAAGCCGCGCGTGAGCTGAGGCGCATCCTGGATGACGCGGTCCGCTCTCATCTCGAATCCGAAGTCCCGCTCGGCGCCTTCCTGTCCGGCGGAATCGACTCGTCGGCCGTCGTCGCGCTGATGGCGCGGGCCATGGACCGTCGCGTTCAGACCTTCTCCATAGGGTTCGAGGAGCCCGAATACAACGAGGCGCCCCACGCCGCGCGCGTTGCCGCGGCACTGGGAACCGACCACACGGAGCTCATCGTCCGTCCCGACGCCGACCAGCTGGTGGAAGACGTCATCCAGGGATTCGACGAACCGTTCGCGGATTCATCGGCGCTGCCAACGCTGCTCGTGTCACACCTGGCGCGCGAGCGCGTGACGGTCGCGCTCTCCGGCGATGGCGGCGACGAATTGTTCGGCGGCTACACTCGTTATGCGGAAGTCTCGGGGATGGCGGCTCCCGCCCCACGGCCATTGCGCCGACTGCTCCGGGGTCTCGCCCTGATGCGTTCCCCGGGGGCGAAGGGACGGGCCTGGATGCTTGATCGCGTCAGCGGCCGCCGCGGGCGTTATGCGGGCACCGTCGCATTTCCGCTCCCAGTCCTGGAGGGCGGGGTCGCCAGCGACGCCATCGCCCGTCTGCGTCCGTCGCTGGAGCACCTTCTGGACCCGTGGTTCGATCGGTTCGGCTCGCGTGACTTTGCCACACAGATGATGCTGGTCGATCTCGAGACCTACCTGCCCGGTGATATCCTGACGAAGGTGGACCGGATGAGCATGGCCGTTTCGCTCGAGGCGCGGGTGCCCATACTGGACCATCACGTCGTGGAATTCGCGATGGGCCTCCCGAGCCAGCTCAAGCTCCAGGGTGACGCCGGAAAACACATTCTTCGGGATGCGATCGGCGGACTCGTGCCGGAGTCAGTCCTGACGAGGCCGAAGCAGGGGTTCGCGGTGCCCCTGAGCGACTGGTTTCGTGGGCCGTTGAAATACCGCATCGAAGGACTCGGCGTCGCTGACGCCGCCATCAACGAGTGGGTCGACCAGGATGCCGTCCGGCGCATCACGTCAGAGCACCTCAGCGGACGTCGCGCGCATCCGGGCTTGATCTGGCGACTGGTTGTCCTGAACGGATGGTTGCAGGCGTTTCGCGCGGGCCGATTGGCCGGGCCGCAGCGCCTGCACGACCTTCTGCGCCGGACGATTTCCGTTCAATAGCGCCCGCACCTGGCGAGGCGCACGGCTCGCTCTCTAACTACGTCTCCGGCCGGCCGGCACTCCCGGCGCGGGGGCCAGGGCCGGGGCCCTCCCAACATACCAGGTTTCCTTCTCGAGGATCGTCGCGGCCAGCCACGCGACGGCGAGGCTCAGGTACGTGAAGGCCAGCGCGCCGTATGTGCCGAAGAGCGCGGCGACCACGAACGCGATCATGGACAGCTCGAGATAAAACAGGAGCTGGTGATCACCCTGCCGGACATTCCGCAGGCCTTTCCGGACCTTCCGGACATGCCAGAACACCGCGCCCCACGTCAGCAGGTAGAAGGCAAGACCGGGATATCCGGTGTCCGCCGCTATTCGGAGGTACGTGCTGTGCGTGTCTCGCGCACCTCTGACCGACCAGTTCTTTTTCTCCCTGGCCGCTTGCACTCGGTTAACCGACGGCATCATCCCGGCGCCCACACCCAGAAGCGGGTGGTCCCTCACGGTGGCCGCGGCGATCATCCAGAGTTGCCATCGCGCTTCCGCCGAGCCCTCCTTGTCGACGCCGGCCATACCTCCCTGAACGGATGCGTTCGTCAGGCCGGCGATGCGCGTCCAGACATCTTTCGGAGCGAAGAACGCGGCGAGGCCCAGCAACCCGCCGAACAGCAGCAGGTCCCGCCCCTTGCGGCGACTGGTCAACGGCAACAGCAACGCGGCGGCGCCGAGACCGAGGATGGCGCCACGCGATTGCGTCAGCATCACCAGCAGCGCCAGCACCACGACGCCGGCCAGCGCCGCAAGCCGGAAGTACTTCACCCGCTCCACGGTCGCCACACCAGCTGCCAGCCCCAGCGGAATCAATGAAAGCGCTGCGAGGTCGTTCGGATTGCTGAACACGAAGTTCCACGCGACGCGGCCGAATTCAGTGCAGTGACAGATGTACTGGTTGAAGAAGGCTCCTCGCACCGGATATAACGCGAAGAGCGCCAGCCAGCCGATCACGAGGAACCGGAACTCCGCCGCCGACCTGACAACGTTCACCACACAGAACGTGATGATCCACAACTTGCCGAGGTTGATGATGGCGTCTTTCGTAACCTGCGTGTCACTGGTCACCGCCAGGCCAAAGGCGTTCCAGACGATGAACAACAGGAAGAACACGAGTGGCATCGGGATCCGGAGCGATCCGCCACGAAGCAGCACACCGACTCCGAGTGCGGCGACGGCGATGTCACCGACAGCAAGCTTGTAGGAGTGAATCAGCCACAGATAGAACATCAGGGCGACGAGCCCCAGTCCCAGGCGCAGCGGTTCCTGCGTCACAAAGGAGAGCGTCCCCGAGAGCGGCGGTGATGCGAGCGCCTGTGAACGCGCAAGAGCCGGCGCGTTTCCACGCGCCGCTCGCGCACTGCGCCATCCGCGAATGGACTGCCTCATCTCACCTCAGGTCCTCGCTGGGATCGCGATCACGCGATGCAGGATAAGAACACCTTAACGAGATATCGACGCACGAGCTCTTCGAATCGATGTGTACTGTGCGCTGCATCACCGCATGAGCCCGCACGTGATCTTACAAAGGCGCGTCGCAAGAGTCACTCTGCACCTAGACGCACACTGTTGCCTCAAGTTACCAGGGCGCGCCCGAATGCGGCGCCGATGTTCAGGAGTCGTTGCCGCACGGCAGGCGCTGCACGCTGCATGCCGGTTCGAGCTGTAGATCCGCGTCACCGCATTCGACGTGGTTCCAGCGAGTCGCGTCATCTGTCGCGCAGCGATTGTGCATGCGACACGAGTGGTGACGGGAAGTGCCCACTTGGCAGTGAGAGGCGACCCGGATGCGCCCGGTTCGGTGATGGGGCGCACGGCGGTCATGTAAGCGGCATCATAGCCGCCGTGGTCGCGTATCACCTTATCCGACAACGCGTTAGGAAGTCCTCTTTGTTACAGCCGTGGTGCTCGTCTCGTCTTATCCACGAGCAAGAGAATCAGAAAACCGATATCCGCTGGTGCCTCCCGTCGGAGGCCCCGATACGGCAAACCAGTCGAAAGGCTGGGACGCAAAGCTCCGAGGCTACAGCGCAGTTGCCAGGCGCCACGCCGGTCGAGCCGCCGAACGGTCCACTGGAGAAGCACCGATGCGCCAGACGTACCGGCACGTCTTTGCCGTCGTCGCTCTTGTACTCACTGCTTGCAGCGGGAATGACTCGACACCCGCATCCACCGAACCCGGTTCTGTCTCGAGGCTGACCCTCGCGCTGTCGTCGGAGACGGATACGATTCCCGAAGCAACGTCAAAGTTGCTGACGGCGCGTGTGACCGATCAGTCAGGGCTCCTGATGTCGGCATCAATCACCTGGAGTTCGACTGATCCAGGCATCGCTTCGGTAGCCAACGGCTTCGTCACCGGCGTGAGTCGTGGCGTGGCCTCGATCATTGCATCCACCGCAGGCGCTGCCGACACGGCGTTGATCGTCGTGACGGAGAATGACCTGACGCTCGATGTGCAACCGAGTGCCGCCGCGGTTGCGATGGGCGACACCATCAATTTCGTGGCGACGATCCGGACTCGCGCCGGCGACGTCGTCCACGTGAATTCGTTCAACTGGAGTCTCAGCGATACGTCGGCCGCTGAGTTGGTCGGCGCCGGCTCCCTGTACACGAAACACGAGGCAGAGTTGTCCGTCTCGGCGGAAGCCCTGGCGCGCCAGGGCAGCAGCACGGTCAAGATCTTCAAGACACCCGTTGCCTCGGTGACCTTGACCCCGAGCACCGCCAACGTCTACAAGGGTTCGTCGCTCACGCTTATTGCAGTCCTGCGCGACCACAACGGCAGGCTCGTCGAAGACAAGATCACCTGGGGTAGCTCCGACTACACGAAAGCCTCCGTTACGCAGGACGGACTTGTCACGGGGGTTGGCGTTGGCTCGGTCGTCATCACCGCGACCGCGGATTCACGGACCGGCAGCGCGACGATCAATGTGCTGGGCCCCCCAGCGGCTGCGGTCGATCTCACGCTCCCCTCGCCGACATTGCCCGTCGGTTCTGAAATGCAGGCCACCGCCATTCCAATTGATTCATCGGGAGCACCGGTGAGTGGCAAGACGATCGGCTGGCAGAGCGCCAATCCGTTCATCGCCACCGTGACATCGACAGGTAAGGTGAAGGGCATTGCCATTGGTAACGTCAACGTCAGCGCCATCGTGGATGGTGTGGTGGCGAGTCAGCGTTTGTCGGTCACGGGCCGGACGCCAACGTCCGTCGTTATTTCGCCAAGTGCACCCACCGTGAGCGCCGGGCAACAGTCGCAGCTCATCGCGCAGGTGCTCGATCAGACGGGTGTCGAGATAGTTGGACAGCCCGTCTCGTGGACGTCCTCAAACGCGGGTGTGGCCACGATTTCGTCGACGGGGATGCTCCAGGGTGTGGCTTCAGGCTCCACGGTCGTCAGTGCCACCAGCGGAATGTTGACGGCAAGCGTGACAGCAACAGTCGTGAATACGCAGGTGGCGTCTGTTCGAGTCTCACCGGTTTCGACCTCGCTCACGGCTGGAGGGCAGGCAACGCTGGTCGCCGAGGCGCTTGATGCCAGCCAGAATGTTCTCCTCGGTCGCGTCGTAACCTGGTCGAGCCAGAATCCAACGGTCGCCACCGTTACGAACCTGGGGTTGGTCACCGCAATTGCCAGCGGATCGACAAATCTCGTTGCGACCATCGAAGGAAGGTCCGCGAACGCGGCGGTGACAGTGAGTTCCGCACCGCTCGCCCCGGTAGCCGCGGTTGCCGTGACGCTGGCCAACAGCGTTCTCAACGTCGGTGGGCAAACGCAGGCAACCGCGACACTCACCGACGCGTCAGGCAACACGTTGACTGGCCGGCAAGTTACCTGGTTCAGTCTCGACAGCACCGTCGCGAAGGTCAGCTCGAGCGGGCTCGTCACGGCATCTGGCGGTGGCACGGTGGCCATTGTGGCGCAGAGCGGGAGCGCCTCTGGCTCGGCATCGCTTTCGGTAAACACTCCCACGGCGGCCCCGGTGGCGAGAGTGACAATGTCGGTGCCCACGCAGGATCTGCAGGTCGGTCAGTCCATTCAAGCCGTGATAACGCTGTATGACGCCTCTGGAAATGTTCTCACCGGCCGCACCATCACCTACACCTCCGACAATCCTGCGGTTATCACCGTGTCGGCCACTGGTGTGATCAAGGCGGTTGGCGTCGGGTCGACCAAAATGCGCGCGACAAGTGGTGGTATCACGACGCTCGAGACATTCCGCGTCACGTCTCCGGTGGTCCTCACGTCGATCGCGGTGTCCCCGGCGACCAGCACGTTGGCGGCAGGCGAGAGTATCCAGGCCGGTGCCGTCGCAAAGGACGCGCAGGGCGCACCGGTGGCCGGCACGTCGTTTACGTGGACCACGTCGAATGCCGCAGTCGCCACCGTATCAGGAAGCGGACTCGTCTCCGCAGTGGGCGCCGGCTCGGCAACGATATCTGCTGCGGCATCAGGCGTGACCGGCAGCATGGCAGTAACGGTCTTGCCGCCTGCGCCATCGACGGCCACCGTCGCGACTGTGAACGTGAGCCTGTCGCCGTCGAATGTTGTGGTCGACGGGACTTCCCAGGCGACCGCGGTTGCCAAGGATGCGCAGGGAGCGATCATCACCGGCAAGTCCGCGAGCTGGTCAGTCGGCGGCTCACTCCTCGCCAGTGTTTCGTCCTCGGGTGTGGTGACTGGATTGCAGGCCGGAACCGTGCCGGTGACGGCGACCGTTGATGGCATCAGCGCCTCCGCGAGCCTGACGATCGCGAGTCCGCTGCCTCCACCGCCTGCCTCGACTGTGGTCGAACTGCCGCGCGTGCTGCTGTCGTTCGCCTACCCGACCCCGCTCCGTTCGGTGAGTGTGCCAGCAGGGGCGAACCTGCAAACCGCGCTCAATGCGGCCTTACCTGGCGATGAGCTGGTGTTAGCAGCGGGCGCGACCTACACCGGCAACTTCACCGTTGCCACGTGCGGCGCCAACTGGCTCACGATCCGGTCAGGTGGCACGATTCCCGCTGGCCGCATGACACCGACCAAAGCGGCCCCGCTGGCGAAACTGGTTTCAGCGAACACCGCGCCAGCCCTGCGAGCGACGCTTGGCTCCTGCAAGCTCTGGCTGTCGGGAATTGAAGTCGCGATCACCGCCGCCGCCACGGTCTCGTTCCCGAATTACGGGCTCGTGACGCTCGAAGGCACCGACCAGGTCCTCGACCGCGTCTACGTGCATGGTCAGCCGACCTCGAATCTGATCCGCTGCACCACGATAAACGGCGCCCGGCAGCAGGTCTCGAGTAGCTGGCTCTCCGATTGTCACGCGAACGGCTACGACTCGCAGGCGATCTGGGGCGGGGACGGACCCGGCCCCTTCAAGATTGTAGACAACTACCTCGAAGCTG